>Ga0307406_10000406_pt1 | contig 24936 bp, 19 predicted proteins | sample 322Cmetagenome_3_FD_203706 | JGI IMG/M metagenome (GOLD analysis project Ga0307406, IMG submission 203706) | Maize rhizosphere microbial communities from greenhouse at UC Davis, California, United States - 322HYB-C-2 | ecosystem: Host-associated > Plants > Roots > Rhizosphere > Soil | place...
CGCATTCGATGAGTTCCGGATCTCCGCGCTGATATCGAGGTTCGGACCTTCTCCCACCGGCTCGATCGCGAGCGTCAAGGTGCCACCGTTGGTCTTGAACGAGAACACATCGACATCCGTGCGGGTACTGATGATGCCGTCATCGTTTACCGTGGTGCCAAACAGCTCGAGCGGACTCGCGGTCCCGGTGACATCGCCGTGATCGTCGGCACGGAAATCGACATTGTTGAAGGCGTCGATCACCGCCAGATCGTCCTGCGTTTCGTTCGCATTGAGATACTCGCCCTTCGACCACTGCGTGAGATTTTGATAGTAGCCGACCCCCATGATCGGCGCCCAACCGGTGGCTCCGTTGCCATGGCCGCCGTAGTAGCCGACGTTCGGATTCTGTCCGTCGTGGCCGAGGCCCAGCGTATGGCCGATCTCGTGGGAGATCACCTCAGCCGCCGCCTTGCCGGTCGAGTAGAATGCCCAGCACGGCGTATCGCCGCTCCAATTCCAGGAGCCAATGTAGGCCACACCGCCGGCTCCGGGTGCCGCATTGGTCGTGGGCGTGATGATGCAGCGCTGGCGCGAGGTTTCCGGTGCGTCCAGATAGACCTGAAGGTCGGTGGTGACATTGACGTTGTAAGGCGAGAAGTCCTCCGCCACGCGCGCCCACACCTCGCGGATCTGGTCATTGTTCGCACCGGATGGCTCGGCATCGAAATCGCCCCATCCATCGTGCGGGCCTTCCTCACCATCGAAGTCGAGGTAAACCACACCGATCGCCCCCGGCAAACTTTCCAAGGGAATCACACCATTCTGATAGGCAGGAATCGGCACATCCGTCGGATGCTCGCTCGGCAAGAGTTGCTCCGGCTCCGCAGGCGGGATCTGCGCCGCGAAACGCACACAGCTCACTTCATCCGAGTGATGAAACACGAGCTGCGGCTCACCACTGGCGCTCTCATTGAAAACGTAACCGTAGTCTTCCTGGGGAAAACGAATCGCCCCGGCATAGCGACCCGATGGCGTTCCTTCCGGCTGACGGAGGAAAATAAAGCGCCCCTCGGCGGGTTCGCTCAGGCGACCTTCCACTCTCGTCCACTCACCGGCAGCATCGACCTCAAAGTGCTCAACGATCAACTGCGCTTGCTTCCCATCGGGCAAAGTTACCCGGACCGATTTGGTAGAAGTCATCTCCCGGAGCGATTCAGGAGCCACCACCTCGACCAAGCGCCTGCCGCCCTCGTGCTTTCGTCCCGCCGCGCAGTCCGGGCAATGGAGCGAATCGTGGACCACCCCCGTCGATGATGGCCGACCCGAAGACAAATCATCTGGCATCGTGGCCGCACGGCTTCTGTCTCCCACCGCGACCGAGGAATTCGCAGGGGAGGAGGAAGTTGCTGGATCGGAATCGCGGCTAACAAACGGCCACAGGCCGAGGACTCCGAGCGCGAGCAAGCCGGAGACCAAGAGGGGTTTTTTCTGCATTCTCCAACCGGGTTTGAAATAACAAACCCGTTAATTCTCTAACGTCCAAGGGAATTGTCCGCCATCCAGCCTAACGGAAAACCTCCCTCCAAAGGCGGAACCGGCTCACTTCTTCCCGAAGATCTCGACCTCGGCGATCCGCGCCGTGCTGTCGGCACCCGCATCGTCGATCGTGATCTTGAAATAGCGCGCTCTCACCGGTGTCAGGTCCACGTCGGTCACGTTGTGCTGATTGCCTGTCACCTTGTGCACCCGTTTCCACGCTTTCCCATCAAGGCTAGCCTCCACAGTGAATGCGCGGGAATTCCGACTGCGCTCTTCTCCTCCGTCACCCGCATGGCGGATCACGTAGCGGCGAATGTCCTTCGGCGCTCCGAAGTCAAAGCCCAGCCAGCGCTTTCCCTTCTCCGTCGTCATCCACTGGGTCACTGGGGTGCCATCCACTGCGGCCTCTGCCGAGCCGTCGCCGGATTTCACTGTCGTCGCCGGTGCCATGCAGAGGTTGTAGGGCACGTTGTCCGCCTCGTTCTGGAGGTTGAAGTAATGGTCCGCGCGCACGAAGCTCACCTTGTCCGGAAACTCACGGGAAAACTGCTCCTGCAATGCCTGGATGCGGTCGGGCCCCATCTTCCATGCCTCCACCTGATAGCTGAGGAAGAGCGGCGACTTCCCGTCCCACTTCCGGATCTTCTCCGCCATCGAACCGTGCATATGCTCGAACGAGCCGGCGTAAGGGATGACCAGCTTGTCAAAGCGCAGCCGCCCGTTCTGCACGCCACCCGCCACTGCCGGCACGTCCTTGAAGTTCTGCACGGTCGCTCCGTAGAGATTCCGGCAGTGCTTCTCGTACAACGCGCGCTGCATCGGCGTCATGTCATCCCAAATCGTCGCCACCCGCAGGCCGGAGCGCTGGAGGTAGGTCTCCGTCATCCGCGCGTAGCCCTCCATGCGCGACGCATCTGTCAGCTTGTCGCCCACCGGTGCACCCGGTTCTTCAAGCGTGTTGAAGGGCATCAGGTAGCCCATTCCCGATGGACCGGTCACGAAGCAGTCCTGCGCCGTGGCACTAGAGTAATAGTAGTTCATCATCCCGGGCGAGACGTCCACCAGGCCGGGCGCAATGGTCCAATTCAGCGGCACCTTTCCGCGCACGCCCGCAGAGCGATCCCACGCCTGCCGCATCGCGTGTTGGACGTACTGGATGTTGTCGCCGTCGCTGATGATCATCGCGACGTACACCTTGTTTTCCAGCGCCGGCATCTTCGGCACCGGCGGGATCTGGATCTTCGGACTGCCACCCGCATAGGCGGTGCCACTGACGTAGAAGTCCGCCGGCATGGTGCCGATCCCGAACTCCGAGGCGAGAGGAATGCCGGTGCGCTCGGTGGCATACCAGCCCAGCGCGATTGCCTCACCCGCTTTCATGTCGCGGAAGAAGGACCGCAACACGTCCCGCTGCTTGTCATTCCGCGTATCCAGCCACACCACCGCGGCTCCTGCTGCTGCCGCGATGTCGCGCGTGTGGTGATAGTCACCACCCCCGCGTTCGTCGTGAGGCTTGGCGCTCAGGATCAGACGCTTGTCGCACTTCGCCCAGTAGTGATCGCGCATGTAGGCGTACACTTCCATGGCCGATGGCAAATTGAGGCCGGACAAATCCTCCACCACCTTCAGCTCGATTCCGGCAGCCTTCATCGCAGCCATCACCTCCACCGTCACCGGCAATGCGCGCTGAATACCCGCTGCGGTTCCCGCAAGGTTCCGGAAGTGAGGGTTCTTTGAGGGATCGTAGAGCACCACGCCCGAGATCTCGCCGGCATACTTCTTCAGTAGATCCCACTTCGTCTCGCGGGTAAAAGGAGCGGAGACTCCGAGCTTCAAGGTCTGCGCCCAAGTATCGCGCCCCTCACCTGCCCGCTCGTCCAACAGCAGGATCCGCGGCTGCTTGCGATTCACCTGCCCCTGCAACGCGGAAAACGTGATCAGCTCGTCCTTCGACAAGTCCTGCACCACCAGCGAGTCAAACATCGCCGCGGGTGCCGCGAACGTCGGCAGCGCCTGGCCCTTCGGCCACGAAATCCCCTCCGCCAGCTGCTCCACCACCGGATACGGCGCGTAGTGGCTGGTCTGCGCATCACCCCATCCCGGCTGCAGCGCCAGGCTTCCCATCAATAGTCCGATCTTTCGCATGCTGCTGAATAACTGGTGCCTCCGGAGAACTCCGAAGCGGCCCGGCGGCGGTGCCACCGTGGGCCACCCGCTACGATCCGCGCCACCCATTTGTTTCACTGGCGCCCCTTGTTTCACAGAAAGAATATCGGATCGGACAAGGGGCCATGCCGTTGGCGCATGCTCAGGCTTCCGAGAGGCTATTTCCCGGCCTCCCGGAATTCTGTCACGCTTGCTCTCGTTAGCCCAAAACCAACACGACATGACCAAGCTCCTCGTTCTCTATTACTCCACCTACGGACACATTGAAACCATGGCCAACGCCGTCGCCGAAGGCGCGCGCTCCGTGCATGGCGTGGAAGTCACGCTCAAGCGCGTGCCGGAAACCATGCCGCCGGAAGTCGCCGCCGCCTACGGTGCCAAGCTCGATCAAGCCGCGCCGGTCGCCGATCCGAAGGAACTAGGCGACTACGACGCGATCATCTTCGGCACGCCCACACGCTTCGGCAACATGGCGGGGCAAATGCGCAACTTCCTCGATCAGACCGGCAAGCTGTGGATGGAAGGCACGCTCGTCGGCAAGGTCAGCAGCGTCTTCGCCAGCACCGGCACCGGCGGCGGCAATGAATCGACCATTCTGACCTTCATTCCGACCCTGCTGCACCATGGCATGGTTTACGTCGGCCTGCCTTACTCGGCTCCAGAACTCACCGACATCAGCGAGGTCCGCGGCGGCAGTCCCTACGGTGCGGCGACCATCGCCGGAGCCGACGGTTCGCGGCAGCCGAGCGAAAAGGAACTCTCGCTGGCCCGCTTCCAGGGCAAGCACGTCGCGGGCATCGCCGCGAAGCTGAAATCCTAAGAAGTATCGACGTTCCGTCGACACGGGTGGACGGAACCTCCACCTTCCTCGCGGTCATGCGCCTCCTCCCCGCCATTCTTCTCGCCCTCGCCGTGGCCGCCTGTGCCCCGGCGAGGTTGGAGCGCATTTCGGAGAGGCGATTTCACGCGACCTCCACTCATAGCGACCTGCACCGCGCCTTCGACGGAGCCAACGATCCCGCGGCAAAGCACGCACTCGGTGACTGGCTCCAAAGCGCGCCACGATCCGGGAGCAGCGTCGATGGCTACCTGATTCGCTTCCATCCGGGCGGCGATGGCATGTTCTCTCCGACCTACTTCGACCGGCTCGAACCTGCCTCGCACTACGAAGTCTCCGGACTGAATCACCATCAGGTCGATGGCATCGGCGTCCCGCTGATTGGCACCCGCGAGAATCGCCACCAGCAACCCGTCGAGCGCTGGTATCCACCCGAAGTCATCACCCGCGCCGTCACTGCCGTGGTCGTGCCCGGCCCGATGAAAGGCGGACAACGCACTGTCGAGATCCGCCTCTACGATCGGCTGAAAACCGAAACGGCAGCGCTTGGTCGCAAGCAGCAGACCTTGGCCGCCGACTTCACCGTGCCGTTCGCGGCGCTGTTAGAAAGGGCCCGCCCGCTCGCTCGCTCCGGTATCACCGCTGTGATTCGCAAGAAGTCGTCGCGCGAAGCCAGCTTCGGGCTGCTCGAGGAATACGATCCCCATCGCACTCCGCTCATTTGCATCCACGGACTCTTTTCCACACCCTTGGCCTGGGCGGAACTCACCAACGAGCTCTGGGCGGATCCCGCCATCCGCAGCCGCTATCAGGTCTGGCACTACCTTTACCCGACCAATTCCCCCGCTCTCTATTCCGCACGGGTGATGCGCGGCCAGCTCGATGAGCTGCGGAAGTTCCTCGACCCCGCAGGCGACGATCCCGCGATGCAGCGCAGCGTGGTGATCGCCCACAGCAATGGCGGCCTGCTCGCCAAGTCGCTCGCCGTCGATCCCCGCAATGCGTTCTGGGATGCTATCTTCACCCGCCCGCTATCCTCGCTGAACCTCACCCGCAGCGAACACCACACCCTGGACGAGGCCTTCTACTGGAAACCTCGTACTCACGTGGACCGCATCATCTTCTGCTCCGTGCCCTTCCGCGGCAGCAACTGGGCGAACTCGTGGCTCGGTCGCCTCGGCCAGCGATTCGTCGCGCCGGACGATCGCTTCCAGGACTTCTTCCGCCAAATCGAGAAGAAGAACCCCGGCATGCTCCAGCCTGCCTACCAATCGCTCACCCAAGGCAAGATCACCAGCGTCGTCGCCCTTTCTCCGCGAGGGCGGTCGATGGAAATTTACGATCGACTGCCGCTGGTCCGCGGAACCGCCGGTCACGTGATCACCGGATCGCGCGACATGTTCGTGGCGCCATCGAGTTCGAGCTTGCCCGGCGCGGAGTCATCGCTCGAGGTTCCGGCGGGCCATGGGTCCTTCCATCACCCCCAGGCCATCGCCGAAATCAAACGGATCCTGACACTCCCGGCGTCCCGCTGAAGTTTTTTAGCGCCATTTGCACCAATGTGCAATCGTGCGCTAAGGTAGCGGTCTCTATGGTGATCTTTCGCGTCGGATTTCTACTGGCCCTGATGATGGCCGCGTGCGCCCCTGCGCGGCTGGATCGAATGCCGATCAAAGCCGAGTCTCCGGCAGAGCGCCGCGATGATCTGACCCGTGCCTTCGAAGGAGAAAACGACGAGCATGCGGCACGAAACCTCGGGCTCTGGCTCTCCACCGCCCCTCCTGAGGGAACCACGGTGAATGGGATCGCGGTGCGTTTTCACACGGGAGAGAACGGAATCTATTCACGCGACCACTTCGACCGGCTCGAACCGGCTCTCCGTTATGATGTCGATGGCCTGCCGCATCATCAGGGTCCCGGCATCGGCGTTCCCATGGTGGGTTACCGGGCCAATCGCCATCGCGAGCCGCGCGAGCAATGGTACTCCGACAAGCTCATCACCCGCGCGGTCACTGCCGTCGCACTCCCCAGCCGGACTCAGGATGGGCAGCGAAGCGTGGAAATCAGGCTCTACGACCGCCATAAGACGGAATCGATCTCCGTCGCGGGCCGGCGGCAGACCTTGGCGTGGGATTTCAGCGTGCCGTGGGCTGCGCAGTTCGAAAAATCACGACCGTTGAATGAGATCGGCTTTTTCTCGGCCTTCCGCTGGAAGGCCCCACGACCAGCCGGCTTCATCCTGACCGAAGATTATGATCCCCGCCGCACTCCGGTGATCTGCATCCACGGACTCTTCTCAACCTCGCTCGTTTGGGCAGAACTGACGAATGAGATCTGGGCAGATCCCGCCCTGCGCCAGCGCTACCAAGTCTGGCACTACCTCTACCCGACCAATACTCCCGCACTCTATTCTTCGATGATCCTGCGCCGACAGCTCGAGGAACTGCGGAAGTCGCTCGATCCCGATGGCAACGATCCCGCAATGAAAAGGGCCGTGATCGTCTCTCATAGCCTCGGCGGACTGCTGGCCAAATCGCTGGTGGTAAAGCCCGCCGATGCCTTCTGGGATGCCTTCTTCACCCGCCCGATCAATTCCCTGAACCTTTCGGCCTACGAACGCCAGACGATGGAGGATGCTTTCTTCTGGAAACCGTGCCCATACGTGGATCGGGTCATCTTTTGTTCCGTGCCCTTCCGCGGCAGCACCTGGGCCAAGTCCTGGGTCGGGAAGTTGGGGACCCATCTGATCGTCGAAGAGAATCGCTTCCAGCGCTTCTTCCACTCGGTTGAGCGAAAGAACCCGGGGTTGATACGACCGGAGTATCGCTCGCTCGCTGAGAAGAAGATTGCCAGCGTCGCCACACTGTCCCCGGAGGATCGTTCGACGGAAGTCTTCGGCAGCTTGCCACTCACGCCCGGCACAGCCAGTCACGTCATCGCTGGCGCGCACGATCTCGTCGTGCCGCCATCAAGCACCCGCATCCCCGGCGCGGAATCATTTATCAAAGTGCCATCGGGCCACGGTTCATTCGATGACCCGAAGGCCATCGCCGAGATCCGCCGGATCCTGGCCTTGCCGCCAGCGCGCTAGTGCGTCTTGGAGGGACTATATTGATTAACGAGACTCTGGCTGGGGTTTCTTCCCGGCAAGCCGGGGTTGGAGAATGGCATCAGGCTTCTTGTTTTTCGTGGGCCCGGTCTTTCGGCGGATATTGACCGCTGGCATCTTGTCGACCTCCACCTCCGTCTCCCCAAAACCGAAGACAACCACCGCAATCGTCACCGGCTTCAGAATCTGGACCGTCCCTCCGTTGCCTACATCGTCTGATCGTCCGTTGAAACGCAGGTAGTCTTTGACCCATGATTCGTCCCAGTACGAATCGCCCCACACCAATTCCCAGCGTCCGGTCTTGGGGTTAACGATATTGAATACCGTGATCTTGGTCCCGTGATTGGTGAGGGTGCACGGCTGATCGAACCGCAAGAAATGCCACGACGGGCCGAGTTTGAGTTGCTCCGCCGAAACGCGCATCGAAAAGACACCCAAAACAGCCCACACCAACGAGCCCGAAGCTAAGCGGCGAAAAGGCGCGGCGATCATGATCTTGCTCATACGGGACAGCGCCGGAAAATCCAACGGGGAATGGCGTGCGACCGCGTCTTTATTCACGCCATCATTTACACAGGCCTTGAAGCATGCTGAAATGTTAGTGGTGAAAAGCGATCTTCCGCCCGCCCGCATGCGCCGCTCCGGCGCGCTGGTCATCTTGGCGGGGATCTTCGTCCTGCTCGGCACCTCGCTGCTGGTGATGGAAAAAAGCAACCTCGTCACCCGGGTCGGCGCCAGCGCCGTGATCCTGCTTTCCACCGGCCTGCTGATCGGCCGCCTGCGCACCATCCCGGAAGCAACCAGCGCCTCCGACCGCCTCGCCGAGATCAACCGCAACTTGGAGGAAGAACTCCAACGGACCCGCGACCAACATCGTCAGCTCGATCACTACTTCGAGATGTTGATGGCAAACGTGCCCGCCAACATCTACTTCAAGGACCGCGAGTCCCGCTTCCTGCGCGTGAACCAGAGCATGGCGACCTATGTGAAAAAGGGTCACCCGCGCGACCTGATCGGAAAAACCGACCACGACCTCTTCGGCCGCGAGCACGCCGATCCCGCCCGCGCCGACGAGATACGAATCATCAATACCGGAACGGCGATCACCGGACTCCTCGAGCGCGAGGTATTTCCCGACGGCAGGCTTGGATGGGTGCTCACCAACAAGATGCCTTTCCGCGACCGCGAGGGAAACATCATCGGCACCTTCGGCATGTCCAGCGACGTCAGCGAACTGGTCCATGCCAAGCAGGAACTGGAGCGCGAGCGCTACCTGCTGCGGTCGCTCATCGATGCCTTCCCGGACAAGATCTTCGCCCGCGACCTGGAGCGCCGCTACCTGGTGGTGAACCGCGCGATGGCCGAATGGGTGGGAGCCGATTCGCCCGATGAAATGATCGGAAAAACCCCCGCGGACTATTTCCCGGAAGCGGTCGTGAAAGCGGGAAAAGCGGAAGACCTCCGCATCATCGAAAGCCGCGAGGGCGTGCTCAACCGCGAGTGGGATCTCGAGTGGAAGCCCGGCGATCTCCATCACTTCGTCACCAGCAAGGTCCCGCTGTTCGACGCCGATGGCAAGATGTGGGGCATCGTCGGCATGGACCGGGATGTGACCGAACAGCGGCGAGCGAAGGATCTGGTGCTCCAAGCCGAGCAGCGGATGCAGGCCATGATCGATAACAGCCCGGCGGTCATCGCCATGAAGGACCTCGACGGACGCTATCTCATGGTGAATCGGGGATTTGAAGCTCTATTCGGCTTGGAGCGGAAGGACGTGCTCGGCTTCACCGACCATCAACTCATCGCCGACAAGGCCGCCGCCGATAAATTCCGCAAGCACGACCAACTCGTGGCGCAGCAAGGCGAGGCGCTCCAGATGGACGAGGAACTCTACGTGGACAACGAGCCGCGCACCTACGTCTCGGTGAAATTTCCGCTGCGGGACCTGCACGGCAAGATCCAGTCGATCGGCACCATCGCCACCGACATCACCGACCGCAAGGCCGCGGAGAGAGCGATGCATCACCTCAACGAGGATCTGGTCAAAGCCAACGAAGACCTCAAGCGAGCCCAAGAGCAGCTCATCCAGGCGGAGAAGATGGAATCGATCGGCCGTCTCGCCGCGGGCGTGGCCCACGAGGTGAAGAACCCGCTTGCCATGATCGGCATGGGCATCGAATTGCTCGCTCGCCGCGTGCCGACCGAGGACGCTCAGGGTCAGGAAACCATCGAACGGATGAAGCGCGGCATCGATCGCGCGAAGAAAATCGTCAAGGGCCTCGTCGACTACTCGTCGGCGCGCCAGCTTTCAGTGGAGCCGAAGGACATTTCGGAAGTCATCGCCGACGCGCTGGCCTTGGTCGAGTATCCGCTCCGGCAAGCGCGGGTGAAGCTCACCCGAGAGATCGAGGCCGACATGCCGCACGTCAGCGTGGATGCCACCAAGATGGAACAGGTGCTGGTCAATCTCATGATCAATGCGATGCATGCCATGCCGGACGGCGGCACGCTCACCGTGCGGGCCTTTGCCCGCGTGCTGAGCGGTGTGCGACGCGACGAAGGCTTGCGCACCGCCAGCCATCTGCGCGAGGGCGATCACGTCGTGCGTATCGAGGTGGATGACTCCGGCACTGGCATCGACGAAGCGATCATGTCGAAGATCTTCGATCCTTTTTTCACCACCAAGGCGACCGGCCAAGGCACCGGCCTGGGACTCGCGGTCTGCCGGAAGATCGTCGAACTCCACAATGGAATCCTCGAACTGGAAAACCGCCCCGAGGGCGGCGTCCGCGCCTCTGTAACCCTGAAGGTCGGATGAATTGGCATTCCGATTGCGACAACACCTTGCCAGTTCTTGATTTGCTCCGAACTTTTCGATAGAACCCTGATTATGGAGACCACCAAAATTTTGATCATCGACGACGAGGCCGATTTCACCGCCCTGCTGCGCGCCAATCTGGAAGAAGTGGGGAATTTCGACGTGCTCGACATCAACGAGTCATCGCTTGCACTGAAGACCGCCAAGGAGTTCATGCCGGACCTGTGCATCATCGATGTGGTGATGCCCGGGCTGGATGGCGGCGACGTGGTCGCTCAATTCCGCGCCGATCCCGAGCTGAGAAACATCCCCGTGCTTATGCTGACCGCACTGGTCGAAGAGAACCCGGACACTCCCGACGGCGAGACCCAGACCGGCGGCTTGCCGTTCGTCAGCAAGACCTCCGAATTCGGAACCATCCTGAGTTGCATCGAAAAGCACCTCGAAGAATCCCGAGCCAGCACTCCTTCTGAGGAACCGCACATGGCGGAGCCTTGGGAGCTGGGCTGAGCGGGGAATTCCTTTGCGACTGGGAATGTTCTGCTAGAACCGCCCTCCATGACCCCGGAGGTGGAGCGGTTTCTGGATTTGGCGACACGACCGTTCGAAGCCAATCCCCACGAGCGGGATGAGGCGAAGGGCGAGTTCATGTCGCGCATCGGGCACAGCGGCGTGCCCTACGAATTGCTGGATCTCGCGGAGCCTCTTGAGCGGCTTGCGGGAGCCAAGCCTGCCAGGCACGGTTTGCGGCGCTCCCTTCTCCTTGCAGGTGCACTGCTTCTTCTCGCTACGGTAGTGGCAGCCGTAGGCCTCATCGTTTGGCAAATCATCCTTATGGAGCAGGCGAGTTCCATCGCCGCGCAAACCCGCTATGGAAGCTCAAACAGCGACCAGAGCCAGTATTTGCCTGTGATGAATCATGTGCGCTCCGTTGCCCCGTCGCTACCACTGGGGCTTGATGAAAAGGGAGGATCGGAAGAAACGGCCAGACTCCTCGCAAATCATCCCGACGACTTGGCGGTCCTCCAGGAGCACGTCATCCGCCGCGTCCGGGACTCCGATCACTGGGAAGGTCTCACCGCCGGAGAGCGGGAAACCATTGCACGCCTGGACCCCGACAATTCCCTGTGGCACCTGGTGCAAGTCACCCCGCGCCTCTCGAAGGCCACCGCTGGATCAAGCCGGTCCTCCTACTCCTACTATGGCAGGATTGGATCCACCATCACCTCGGAGCCCGAGTTTCAGGAAGTCCTGAGGCTCTTCTCCGAGGCAGCGGCGAAGCCGGTCTATCTTGACCGGTCCCCGACCTTGAAGCGTCGGCAGCTTGACGCGTTTCCGCCCGCCCGCTCACTCGTCGACGATGCGATCGCGACGGAGTTCGCAGGCTTCGTATCCCCGCCCTTCGGATACTACACGGGAAGCCTGAAGCCCTTGGCGAATCTCCACTGTGAGCGACTGGTAACGGCAGGGGATAAGGAAGGACTGAAGAAATTTCACCGGGAGTGGAAGCAGCTCTCCTCGCACATCATTGGTTCCCCTCAGCCCGGCGAGTCGGACTACGACGATGTCTTCTATCAACTGGCAGAAATGGGGAGGAAGCTGGAGGAATCTTTCGACCGGCTCGGCATGGCCGTGGAGAAGGCCGACACCGCAGAGCGAGTGAAAGTACTGGCTGGTCTGGGGTCGAACGCAGGCAGCCTTCCACCGGAGGTCCAGAGAGCAAGGGGACTGAGACTGAGATCGGAGTATCGGGTGCCGGCCGATCTCACGATGGAGGAAGCTCTTTCCTCACGGCGCGTGGAGCTCTCTTTATTCGATCGCATCCAGGCTTCCTTCTTCGCGTTCCTCGCGTTGATCTTCACCGCGCTCGTCGCCTTCGAGACATGCCGTCGCTCCCGGATTGTGAAGGGCATGGCGCGCGGGCTATCCCCGCTTTTCCGCAAGGAGGACCACGTCTGGATCGCCGGGCTTGGACTTGCCCTCCCATGGCTATGGTGGCTTGCCATCACCCGCGTGAGTCCGCTCGGCTGGAGTGATAGCGATCTCGACGAGCCTTGGGCGGTGCTGGCCTGGCTCATTCAAACATTCGCTGGAGTGACCTTTGCAGCGGTCATGCTGCTGCAGTCGGCGCGCTGGCGGTGGAGCCTGCGAGGAGGATTCCTCGGGCTTGGAGGTTCCCTCCCGGGGATCGGTTGGGGCGTTGCCGCACTAACTGGACTCTCGATTCCCGCTGCCGGGACTCTCCGCTACTTTAGCTCCTTGAACGAAGAAGAAACCGTCATGTTCCTGATCGGAGTCGTCGGCATGGCTGCATGCGGACTGCTGTGGTTGCTATGGCACGGCATCATGACGCTCTTCACGCCGCGCTCAGGCGCCCTGCGACCGAACCTGACCATGAGGGCCGTGCTGCCGTGGGCGATGACTGGAGTCGTCACGCTCCTGATCAGCGCTGTGATCTCGTCGGCCATGGAGCGCCACTGGTTTTACAAAGACCCGCTCTTCCCCTCGTGGACCAGCAAGACGCACGTGAATGCCTTGGAAGAGCGCGTGGCGAAGGAAACGCCCGAAGCTCTCCGCGGGCGGCAGTGAAGGACTCAGCGCACCGGCAGGTCCAGGACCTCACGCAGAGCTGTTAGAAGCGCCGACGTGGTGTAAGGCTTCGGTAGGAATCGCACCGTCTCCTTTTCCTCATCCAAGGGCGGGATCGACGCCACACCGCTCACGCCGATGACAGGCACGACGGGGTCGATGCGATGCAGCTCACGAATGAGCGCATGGCCATCGAGGCGCGGCATGGCCATGTCCGTCAGCACCACATCGATCTCGAAGCGCCGGGAGATAAACAGGGCGATGCCCTCCGCACCATCGGCGGCATCCAGCACTTCGTAACCGTAGGCTTCCAGCGTCTGTCGAGTGATGAGCCGGATGGAGGCCTCGTCATCGACGACCAATACGGTTTCGCCCCGCCCGCGCGGCAATGTCGGGCTGGCCGTGGCGACCGGCTTTTCGCCCGCTCGCCGCAGCGCGGGGAGGAATACCGTGAAGACGGTCCCTTCTCCGGCCACGCTGGAGACCTCCAACGAACCGCCGTGTCCGCGAACGATCGCCAACGCGGTGGAAAGGCCGAGACCGGTCCCCTTTCCCGGTTCCTTGCTCGTGAAAAACGGATCGAAGATTTTGTCTAACAGATCGGCGGGAATCCCCGTGCCGGTGTCTTCCACTTCGATCCGGACAAGCGGCTCGTCATTGGCGGTGTTGACCGCGCGCAGCCTGAGCACCCCGCCCTTCGGCATGGCGTCGCGAGCGTTCACGCAGAGATTCAGCAGCACCTGGTGCAGTTGGGTCGGATCGGCGTGCACTGGATGGAGCCCGGAAGCCATCTCGAGTTCGACGCGGATCGACTTCGGAAACGTGTCACCGATGATGCGCACCACTTCCTGGAGAATGCGGCCGACATTCACCTCCACCCGGCGGCCTTCCATGCCACGCGCGAACGAAAGAATTTGTTGGACCATGTCCGCTCCACGGCGGGCGCTGGCACCGACGATGTCGAGGATCTCACGGTCAGCGGGTTCGGCGAGACGGTGTTTCAACAAATCCACCGACATGATGACCGGTGCCAGGACATTGTTCAGGTCGTGGGCAATGCCGCCGGCCAGCGTCCCGATGCTCTCCATCCGCTGGGCACGCAGGAACTGTTGCTCAAGCTGCTTGCGACCGGTGATGTCTGTATTGATCGAAAGAATCGACCGCGGCTTGCCATCCGGATCACGCAACAAGGTCCAGCGGCCATCCACGATGACCGCTTGTCCACTTCGGGTAAACTGACTGATCTCGCCAGCCCACACGCCCTGCTTCAGCACGGTGCGTATGGCAGCCAAAAACGCAGTTTCATCCTGATAGAGAAGCTCCCGTACCGACCGTCCCGTCGCTTCCGCAGCCGTCCACCCATAGAGAAGCTCGGCACCGTGATTCCAATAAATCACCTGGTGGTCCAAGCCGAGAACGATGATCCCATCACGCGCCTTTTCGATAAGGGCCGCTTGCTCCGCCAGCTGCCTTTCAGCAATCTTTGCCGTGGTGATATCGCGAACGGCACCAACGACTCGCTCCACCCTGCCTGTGCCGTTGGTGATCGGCACGGCATGCTCGCTGAGCCAGCGGATCTCGCCATCCGGCCTGCGGATGCGGAAGTCCACATTTGTCTGCTCGCCGGCCACCTGACGCCGGGCGACATCCTCCATGGCGGGCACATCTTCCGCCAGGACGTGCTTCAAGTAGGAGGAAGCGTCGGCATAGACCTCTTCCAAAGGGCGTCCCCAAATGGATTCGTAGGCCGGGCTGACATAGAGAAGGCGATCATGAACAATATCGTAGCTGTAAAAGATCTCGCCGATGTTTTCCGCCATCTCCCGGAAGCGGGTCTCGCTGTCCCGCAGCGCCTGCTCCGCGGTATGGCGAGCGGTCACATCGCGACAGGTGCCTAACATGCGCAAAGGCTTGCCCGCCTCGTCCCGGAACACTTTCCAGCGCAGCTCCACGTGCTTCACGCGGCCCTCGGCCACCAGGATCCGGTGATCCACCGCACATGATACATCGCCCGCCAACGAATCGTCCAACGCCTTCTTGACCCGACCTCGCTCGTCGTCCGGCAATCGCTGAAGAACACCTTCGAGACTCGGGACAAAGGTCGCGGCATCGTTTTCGAAAATCCGGTGCATCTCATCCGACCACACTACCGTTTCATTTTTCAAATCCGCCTCCCACCAACCGATCGCCGCGACCCGCTGGGCTTCCAGCAGGCGGGACCGTTCTGCGGCGAGCTGCCGGGCAAGCTCGCGTTGCTCGCTTTCGCTCTCACTCAACGATTGATATCCCGCTTCGATCGCGCCGTAGGTGCGACGCACGAGAAACCACAGCAAGAGCGAGGTCAGCGCCACGAATGTCAGCCCTTTGACGATACTCCACAGCATCATCAGATCAGGCCGTGGCAGCAGCGGTGCCAGCGCACGATCCGAGAGCACGATCCACAGTGTGGCGAAGACACCATAGCCCGCGACGATGCGCCACGCACGGTGGCGTGCCATCTTCCGGGGAGGGCTGGGAACTACTGGATTCATCACCCGAACTCGGTGAAGACCGATGTCGGCCGCGGTTGGTTCATCTCACAAGACGGCCAAACAACTATTCGAAACCATGGATTGCAATTTCAAGCAAGCGGCCATTGGTGACAGCGGGCAAGTTACACCGAAAAAATCTTTCACGCATCACCTTCCGCGATTGCGTGATACCACGTAACAGCGCGCTCATTCAAAGTGCCGCCACAATGACTACGATGGAGGTCGCAAAGGGAGGCACCCGGATCCTGCTGGTGGATGACGAACCGGCGATTTTGGAAGTGCTCCGCCGGGCGCTGCTAGCCGAAGGCTTCGAAGTGGAAACCGCGGCAAACGGCACCGAAGCCGTCGCGCGCGCGAAGGGACAGCTTTTTGACCTCGTTCTCACGGACATGATCATGCCGGAGATGGATGGCATCCAGACAATCCTGGAACTGCGCGCCGTTCACCCGGGAATCCAGATCATTGCCATGTCCGGCGGAGTCTCGTCCGCTGGTGGTGATTTCCTTCCGCTTGCCCGGCAGTTGGGGGCGAGGACCGTGCTTCGGAAGCCCTTCGAATACGGGGTTTTTATGGAGTCCGTTCGGGATGCCCTTGGCATCGCGGCGTGAGCGGGACGGAGTTCCGTTCGTGACAGCCCGTGCGATTTGCCGATGCTGGGATCATGATCCAGGCCGGATCATGGATTCCTCGTTAGATACATCATGATCGTCCCGCAGTTCTGGGCAGAGGCCCGCGTTCAAGACAAGACACGCGAGCGCCAAGTCACCGTACGGCGTTACGGCTGGTCAGACACCAGCCAGGAAGACGCTCAAGCGGTGGCCGAATCTCGCGCGTCGGAGGCACTGCGGAAGATTCTATCCGGCGAGAAGATCGACCGACGTGAACCCAAAGTGCCCTACAACGGCGCCGATGGCATGCCGATCCGCGAGGAAATCCTTTCCCGCCATGGCGACACCATCATCACCCGCAATAGCTACGGCGCGAGGTGCCTGAATACCCCGGATGTGCTTTTCGCTGATCTCGATTTCCCCCATGGCACTTCTTCAGGCCTTTACGCGGCGATCTTCCCTGCCATGGTGATCGGCGGTGTCGCTATCGGAGTGTGGAAAGGAAACACTCAAATTGGCCTACTCGCCTTTGGTGCCCTCGGCTTGCTCCTGCCTTTGGTGATCTTCTTGTTCTACAAGGTTTTCCCCCGGCCCGCCATCGACCATCACCGGAACACTTTGCAGTGTATTGAAGATTTCTCGGCGCGGAATCCCGACTGGCATCTTCGAGTCTATGAGACCCCCGCCGGCTTTCGCGTGCTGGCGATGCACGACACCTTCGACCCAGCCGGCGACGAAGCCGCACGCTGCTTCCGCGAACTAGGAACCGACAAGATCTACGTGCGGATGTGCGCCAATCAGCGCTGCTTCCGTGCCCGCGTCAGCCCAAAGCCATGGCGAATCGGAATCTCCGCGCACCTGAGGCCGCGCCCCGGCGTCTGGCCAGTCGCGCCGGAAAGACTGCCGCTCCGTGAAGCCTGGGTGCGCGATTACGAATATCGTGCCATCGGCTACGCCGCCTGCCGCTACGTGACCCGACTTGGCAGCGAGCGCGTCCACCCCGCGGCCGAGCAGGTCGCGATGCTGCATGACGAACTCTCGAAGGCGGCAAGCGTGCTTCCGATTGCGTGACAGGTCTTCCGTTCGTGACACACGGGACGGACCGGCCAAGCTGTCCCGGTGACTTTCCTGACGATTTCTTCCCTCAAGGAACAAGCTGGCGAACAGGCCCTCGCTGCCGTGATCGCTTGCGAGCTGCAGTCGCGCAGCCAGCGGCAGACAAAGGCAGGCAAGCCGTACCTGGTCCTCACCTTTGCCGACGCCACCGGTAGCTTCAATCTCAACGCCTGGTCGGATGCACCGATGTTCGAAGCCGCACAGGGCATGCCCGATGGCACGGTGGTGCGGCTCGATTCCGAGTGGACGCAAAACCAGTATGGCCTCAACGCTGCCAACATTTCCTGGGAGCGGCTGACCGGTGACGATCTCGAGGCCTTTTACGCCGGCGACGCTGCTACGGCGGAAAAGCAACGCCGCGACTGGGACACCATCCTCACGTTCCTCGCTTCAGTGAAGGACCCACGCCTGCACGCGCTGGCCAAGCATTTCATCGATGACCTCGGCTCGAAGTTCCGTCGCGCCGCCGCAGCGAGAAAGAACCACCACGCGCGCCGCGGCGGACTGATCGAGCACGTAGCCCAGATGATGCGCACGGGCGATCTCATCTGCTCCGCTTACCCGCAGCTCAATCGCGACCTTCTTCTCGTCGGCGTGCTATTTCACGACTGCGGGAAGCTGTGGGAAAACCAGTATCCCGAAAAGGGCTTCGCCCAGGGCTACACCCTCCACGGGGAAATGTTAGGCCACATCCCGCTAGGCATCGAGCTCGTCAACAAGCTGTGGCGTGACGTGGCAGAGAGCCCGGCTGCCAAGGGTTGGCTGGCATTGGAGCCCCCCACCGAGAATGTGCGCCTTCACCTGCTGCACCTGATCGCCAGCCATCACGGCGAGTATCAGTTCGGCTCGCCCACTTTGCCTCGTACCCCTGAGGCCATCGCGCTGCATTACGTCGATAACCTCGATGCAAAGCTCGAGATGATGAAGGACGCCTACGGGCAGGCGAACGAACTCGCCGACGGCATTTACGAGAAGCAGTTCCCCCTGCCCGCGAACCTCGTCGCACCGCTGCCGGCTTTCGATGGGCCGCCGCTGATCGCGAAGCCAGCGGGAGGCGACCAACTCTTCTGATGATTCCCCCACCAGACGCCATGAACGATTGCGTGATCTGTAGCATCGTCTCGGGATCCATCCCGTCGTGGGTGGTCCACAGGGATGCCCGGGTCATTTGCTTTCTGCCCCAGGAACTGGAAGTATACGCCCATACCGTCATCGCGCCAATCGACCACTATCCCGACATCTACAGCGGAACGGAAGAATCCATGGGAGCGCTCATGGCGGCAGCCCAGTCCCTGGCCCTTCACTATCGCCAGCGGTTCGGCGCGTCCGGGGTCAACCTGTTGCACGCCAGCGGTGCGTCCGCCCAACAATCGGTCGGTCACATGCACCTCCATCTCATCCCGAGGTTCGACTCGGATGGCGTCGATGCTTGGCCTACACTCCCGGGCACCGAGGTTAACAAGGACGAATTCCTCGCAGCTGTTGGAGAAATCGGCTCGGGTCAGCCCGACTCGATTTTCCCAAATCCTCCGCGAATCCTGCCATCGTGAAACGATTTCCCAATTCCCGGGTTACCCGATAGCGACCACGACCATGGAGCATTGCCACGGCACCCTGATCCGGCTGACCAAGCTCACTGACACGAGCTGGATCGTGCATTGGTTCACCGCAGGCCACGGGCTGATCAAGACGGTGGCCAAGGGCGCGCGGACCCCAAAAAGCCCCTTCGCAGGCAAGCTGGACCTCTTTTTCGACGCCGAAATCACCTGGGCCAAAGCGCGCACCGGAGAACTCCACGGACTGCGTGAAGTGGTGGTGACTCGCACCCGCGAGCCAATCCGAGGTGATTACAATGCAATGCTATTGTCAGGCTATTGGTGCCGCTTGCTAGAACTTTTGATCGAACGCGACCACCCGGAGCCCGAATTGGCCGATTTACTGCGGCGCGCTCTGGACCATGTTGCAGACAAAGGGGCCTCGGTGCGGGCGATGCAGCACTTCGAGCAGGAACTCGCAAGGAATCTGGGCATTATGGGCGAGCGCAAACAGGCCGCCGGAGCGCTTCGCGAAACGCTGGGCAGCCTCCCCCCGCAACGGGCCCAATTGTTGGAACGACTTTCACCCGCGCCGGAATTACCCGTTGCGGAAACCGAAACCGGTGATTTAAAGTAAATACACGCCATGGACTCACCTACAGCTACCCTGATCCAAATCCTCCGCGGCCGCGTCGATGAACTTGTCGCAATGGGCGACCTCGACGAGGCCGTTCACGCCGCCACCGCCGCCGTCCTGAAGGCTCAGCAGATGCTCAGCAGCGATCTCGAGAGCGTCGACGAATTCGCCAGCTCGCTGGAAGTCCGGGCCGATGTGTATCGCCAGCTCGGACGCCTCGAGGAAGCGCGCGACGACTACAAACAGGCGATTGATCAACTCGACAACCGCCCCGACCGCGCGGCGCAACTTGGCCGTCTCTACGCGGGCTACGGTGCCGTGCACGACCAACTCGGCAACAGCGAACGTGCCGCCGAACTGTGGCAGCAGGCCATCCACTACTTCGAAACCGCCGAGCCGCCCGCGCTGCTCGATATCGCCTCGATGTCTAACAACATCGCCTATCTCAAGAAGGCTGGCGGCGACGTGGAGGGTGCCGAGGCGCACTTCCTGCGTGCCTTGGAGATCCTCCACAGGGAGTTGGGCCCCGATCACGAGGAAACGGCCTCCGTCTCCAACAACATCGGCGCGCTCTACCAATGGGCCGGCTACCACGAACAAGCTCGCGAGATGCACCTGATGGCTCTCGACGCACGTCGCAAGCTCTTCGGCGAAAACCACCACGATACGGCGCAGTCTCACAACAACTTGGCGCTGGCGCTGCTTGCGACCGGCGACAAGGCGTGGGCACAGCGGCACTTCGAAAAGTCCATCGCCGGCTTCAAGGCGCTGGGCATCGAATATGTCGACGACCTCGCCGCGGTGGCGGAGAACTACTCCGCTTTCCTGCGCGATGAAGGGCTCTTCACCCGTGCCGACGAAATCGCCGCCGAGCTCAATGAGTCGACGGCCAGCGTGGCCTGAATCATCTGACAGTAAGGCAGGTGCCGGTGGTTCACCGGCGCTTTGCCGATGCAGTCGCGGTGGAGGTTTCCTTCACCGCGATTTTTTCTGCCTTCAGCCAGCGCATCAGCACCGCGCGATCGCCCGTGAGCAGGCCGTGCACACGATAGTTCGAGCGGCGTAGTACATCCGCCTCGTCGCGATTTTCATCCACCACGCACCATGGCTTGGAGCCGGAGGAATGGATGAAGCGGAATCCATCGCAAGTGGTGACCAGGAAAGCCACGTGGCTATCGAGCCCAACGATCCTTACCCCAGGTTCCGCGTTCGCGACTTCACTGGCGAAATTTTCGTACGGCACGCCGACGCGCAAGGTCATCGCCTCGGAAGGCAGGAAACTGCGGATGATGTTCTGCGATGGCTGTCGCGCGAGTTTGTAGCGGTCCACTTGAAAGCCGGCATCGCGCAGCACGGTGGCCACGAAGTAGCCGCAGGCGATCTTACCTTCACCAGGTGCCTCGGCAGTGCCGTGGAAGTCCCACGAAGTCCCGAGCCAACAACGCATCATTTCCGGCAGCAGCGTTTCGAGAAAGCTGCGGGTTTCAGCAATCACCCGGTCCTTTTCCTCCGTGGTGCGGGCCTTGGAGTACTTCGCAGCGAGATCCTTCCGCCAGCGTTGGGCCTCCTCCTTCAACTCGGCATAGCGCGTCGCATCCGGGGTGGGTTTCGTCACCAGCGGCTCGGCCACTTTACGCCACACGACCGGCAAGCGGTCGCGGAATTGCCAGCAGACGGCGCAAACAATTCCTGCCGCGGCTAAGATTGTTAGGAGGAACCTCTTCAACGTGGTGACTTGAATTCAACCGGTTACGCGACCAGTGGCGAATGAATTTCCCGTGAAGTTGCACTCGCCACAAGAAATCCCACGCTTTCCCGCGTGAGCGCGACGCTGTCCCAAGACCAGTCCCGGGTGATGACCCTGTCACTTGTGGTGGCAGTGGTGTTGCTCGTTGCGAAAGTCACGGCGGCGGCTCTCACCGGGTCATCTGCGATTTACTCCGATGCCGCGGAATCGGTGACTCACGTGCTGGCAGTCGCATTCGCCTCCTGGGCACTGCGGTTGGCGCACAAGCCCTCCGACGACACCCACCACTTCGGCCACGACAAGGTGGCCTTCATCTCCTCCGGCTTCGAGGGCGCCATGATCAGCGCGGCAGCCCTGCTCATCCTGTATGATGCAGCGCGCAAGGCCTTCACCAACGAGGCGATCGAAAGCGTCGGCATCGGCATGATCCTGACCGGCGCAGCCGCCGCAGTGAATCTGGTCCTTGGACTGTCCCTGCTGAGAGTCGGCAAAAAACGCAACTCCCCCGTGCTGCGCGCCAATGGCGAACACGTGCTAGCCGACGTCTGGACCAGCGTCGCCGTCCTCGCCGCGCTAGGCTTGGTCCAATTCACCGGCTGGAAAGGCTGGGACCCCATCTGCGCGGTCCTCGCCGGTGGCAAGCTGCTATGGACCGGCTGGCGCTTGATGCGAGAGAGCTTCGGCGGCCTGATGGACGAGGCCGATCTTACCGTGGAAAAGGAGCTGCGGGATCTCTTGGACACCGGCTGCGCCACCCACAGCCTTTCCTATCACAATCTCCGCTACCGCCACTCCGGCCGCACCCACTGGGTCGAGTTCCACCTGGTCTTCCCCGACGAAACCGACCTCGGCGACGCCCACGAAATCGCCACCGAACTCGAAGCAAAGGTCGCCGGTTTGTTAGGCGATGAGGTCCGCGTCATCTCCCACCTCGAGCCCCGCTCGGCGGAGCACCAGGAAGAGCGGTGGGAGCTGAGGTAACGTCACGATGACCTCTCGTTCTCCAAGTCATCCAAGTAAGCCTCCAGTTCGACCAAGGGGAACGAAAGCCCTTCTTCCGGCAGCTTCGACAGTGGATAGACCCAAGTAGCGATGACTTCTTCTGCGAAGCGTCGCTCACCCAACCCATGATCAAGCGCACGGAGGAGCGCGTTGTGAATCCTGCCTTTGTTCGCGTCAGTCACGCCATCCACGAACAACTGAAGCGCAAGCTCTCGGGTTTCTTGATGGAAGACCGGACGGACAATCACCTCAGCAAGTTGAACCTCACGCCCTTCCCAATTCGTCGAAAGCGGGAATCCCAATCTCGGCTTCAGAGCGAAAATCTTCCACTCCTTCATCTCGGGTGCCCTCGCCACGATCTCCTCAACCAAGGGAAACAGCGTGCGTTTTCCCTCCGCCGACACGATGAACTCGTTGACTCCGGGGTTGGTGCAGAATTCAAACCAGAGCTTGGGGTTCACACGCTTCAGTGCATCCAGAATCACGTCGCAGACCGGGTCTTTGATACTGCGGGCACTCGCAAACTCCTCACGGTGTTCGAGAAAGCAGCGCCAGAATTCGGCAATGGGTTCGCTCACCCCGTCATGGGGAAGAATGCTCCCCGTCGCGAAAAGGAAAAAGCGGCCGCTCTCCTGTAAGCCGGATTCTGTCCCTCCCGCCGATGCGGGATTGGACGGTCATTTCTCTGTCCGCCGAAGCGGGCTCCCGCTTGCGCGGGATGCGACTAATACCCGGGGATACGACGGGCGGGCTACCCTTCCCCTGTTCTGTCTTGCACCACGCGGGGTTTGCCGTGCCGTGCCGGTTGCCCGGACACGCGGTGGGCTCTTACCCCACCCTTTCACCCTTACCTGATCCCTTGCGGGCCATCGGCGGTTTGCTCTCTGCTGCACTTTCCGTCCAGCCGTCTTGAAACGGCCGTCCCCCTCTTTCGAGAGGCGCGTTACCCTGTGGTGTCCGGACTTTCCTCGACCTTGCAAGCAAGACCGCGACCGTCCGGAGAGCGGCGGCGGGAACCTGCGGCGGAATGACCGGCGTGGAAAGAGCCAAATTTCCCCGTCACCCGACCCAGAAGCAGTCGATGAAGAACCACGCGATCATCACGAGCCCGATCGCCAGCTTCATCCCCATGCCGGCCACGGTGCCGACCACCGAGCCCACGCCGGAGACGGCAGCGGGCTTGAGTTCCTGTTTCGCGCCCCATTTTTCGAGGACGAAGGCTCCCATCAGCGGGCCGAGGATGAGACCGACCGGGAAAAAGAACATGCCGACGAGGCCGCCGATCAGCGCACCCCACGCGCCCCACTTGGTCCCGCCGAACCACTTGGTGCCTGCCGCTCCTGCCGCAAACTCAAGGGCTTGGGAGATCGTCATCAGCACCGTCAGGATCACGAAAGTCCACCACTCCATGCCGGAGCCTTCCCGGCCCAGCATCAGGCGGTGGGCGATGGCAGCAAACAGCAGGATCAGGTGTCCTGGCAGGATCGGGATGATGCAGCCGACAAAGCCCGCGATCAGCAGGCAGGACGTGATGACCCACGCCAGCCCGGTTCCCGCAGTGCCCCAGCCGCCCCAATGCATGATTCCCTCCCACATCGCGGGCGGACCATAATCGGGAAAGCCGACCGGTCGAGGAATTCCCCGAATCGCCCCGGCCGCACGGATTTCTTGTCAAACGCGTTTGGAAACTGACGTAGTGGGGCCGGCCCGAAGGACCGGCGACCCGCGCAACCTACCCTTTTGATTAGCGGCTTTCCGTGCCATCGGCGTAAACCCGACCCGCACCAGCGACGTAATAATCCCACACTCATGCGCCCATACCCGTTTCATATTGCACCCATCGTTTTTGCCGCTGCCGCCACCGTGCCAGCCGTCCATGCCGCCAATTGGTATGAGGAGATGCAAATCGGCCCGGCTTGGGCGAACTCCTTCGCCGGCACCTTCGATGGCCAGGAGCAAGTGGCCGCGGTGAAGGGCGTGCTCGTGGATCTGGGCGACGACACCCGCGCTCTCTTCGACACTGAGACCCTGCGAGTCGTGACCGTTTACAAGGGCGGCGTCCACTGGGGCGGCACCCCTTGGACCGGTGCTCACGGGCAGCTGGTGAAGACCGCCAACGAGAAGGACTTCATTTTCAACACCGTCCCGGGACCGGGCTGGGCGAACGAAGCCGGCAGCTTCGAGGACAAGCGCACCAGCATGTCCTTCACGCTCTACACCGCGAAGCGCGACGCCAGCCAAGTGACCGCCGCCTGCGGCAACATCCCGCACGCCCAGTACAAGGGCTTCTACCGCCACGGCAGCCGGATCGTTTTCGAATACACGGTCAATGGCACCCGCGTGCTGGAGCACCTTGAAAACGGCAAGGACGGCCTCGTCCGCCACTTCGAAGTGGCCGCCCACGCCAAGCCGCTGGCACTGCTCGCCGCCGATGATAGCTCCGCCTTCACTGTCGAAAAGGGCGGTGCCAAGTCCGGTGCCGGCCTGTCCGTCGCCACCGGCGGCAGCGGTGCCGTGCTCGCTCCGGCGGCTGACAAGGCCACCCGCCTGATCGCGAACCTCGCCGCCTCCGACAAGCCTACCACCTTCACGATTTCCTACGCTCGCGGCGGCACGGCCAAGTCCGTCACCCCCTTCAATGTCACCGGCGCCACCAAGGGCGGCGAAGGCCTCTGGAAGGACGTCATCACCACCAAGGGCCAGGTTTCCATCGACAAGA
>Ga0307406_10000409_pt1 | contig 24922 bp, 9 predicted proteins | sample 322Cmetagenome_3_FD_203706 | JGI IMG/M metagenome (GOLD analysis project Ga0307406, IMG submission 203706) | Maize rhizosphere microbial communities from greenhouse at UC Davis, California, United States - 322HYB-C-2 | ecosystem: Host-associated > Plants > Roots > Rhizosphere > Soil | place...
GCAAATCATCGGGGTCGAAGATTTTTCCAAGGTGCAGTTACTTTTGCAGGGTGCCACTGAGTAGTGGCGTTCGGCGGGGGGCGAGAAGCGAGGGTGCCGTGGAAGATGTTGGCGAGTTCGCAGCCGAGCCAGAGTTTTCCCCGTTTGCGCTTGGGGTTGTCTGGCGTGGCGGGGTGTTTCGTGGTTTTCATCCGCGGTGGGCGCGGGATGTTTGCGGTCGGCTTCAAGATGGGTGAGGGAGGGTTGGGAGGTGTTGAAGGCGGGTCTGTGACGAGCCTTTTCCGCGCGGGATGCCGGAGCTGGGGGAACTCCGTTTGTAGAGACAGAATCGATGAGCGAAACCCGACACGGAAAAGCCCGTCTGCCTCGGGTTCGAGGCAGACGGGCTTAGGGAGGAAAGGCGTGGGCGGGCCCGGTGGAAGGAATCCAAGGACACCAGGCGGCGCCGTCGCGAATCAGTTCGGGGTTACCTCGAGGCGGACGAAGATCTTCCCTTGTCCGGTGGCAGGCGTGTAGGTCACTGAAGTGCCGTTATCGATTGCCGAGGCGGTGACGTCGGTCCAGGTCGAGAGGTTGGTGGAGGTCCAGACCTTGTAGGTGCCGGTGTAGCTGGCGCTCTTCGGCCAGCTGATGGTGCCGGAGACGAGGCCTGGATTCGCCGTGAAGGTGGATCCGGTGGCACCGAAGAAGAACTCGACGCCATTCTTCACGCCATCGCCATCGAAGTCCTGATCAGCGGTCTGGCCGCCGGCATTGGCGGTGGACCAGTTGCTGAAGCCGCCGCCGGTGGCATTGACCAACAGGAGACCGGTGCCGGTGATGCGGGCGGTCTTGTGGGCGGCCGATGAGGCCAGACTGCCCCACGTGCCGGAGGCTTGCGCCACGCCATCGATGAGGAAGCTGCCCACGGTATCGGTCGCGGCGTGAGTCAGATTCAACACGCCGGCGGACAAGACGCCGACGGCGGCGGTATCCGACAAGGTGGCCTGGGTGATGGTCAGCGTGCCCTCGTTAACCGTGGTGGTGCCGGTGTAGGTATTGGCACCGGACAGCGTCCAACTGCTGGTGCCTGTCTTGAGCACCGAGATATTGTTCGCGCCGGTGAGAGGCGTGCCATTCGAAATCACGCCGGTGACGTGGTTGTCCGTGCTGGTGCCGCCGAGGTCGAGCGTCTGCGAGACGTCGTTGTTCTGCTTGGACACATTGCCGAGCGTCACATTCGCGGTGGTGGGATTGAGCGTGGTGGTCTGCACCGAGCCGGCACCGAGGCCGAACTGGGTGAAGGTGACACGGCCCGCGCCCGAGGTGACATTCGCACCGCTGGTGACATTGATGGTGCCGCCGCCGACGCCGTTGGCGAGGGTCTCCGTGGTCAGGGTGTGATTGATGCCTGCGCCCGGCGTCGCACGATTCGAGATGATCGCGATGTTGGTGCCGGTGCCCTTCGTGATCGCGTAAGGAGTGCCAGCGGTATCCATCGCGAGATCCAGCGTCGAGACGTCCACGCCGAAGAAACGGATGAGCGTATTCGTGCCGAGGGATTGGTCGTTGGCGAGGGTGAGCTTGCCATTGATGACCTCGGTGTAGGTGCCGGTGCCGCTATTGGCTCCGCTGATCACCAGCTCGCCGCCGCCATCGACGCTGGTGCGTGCGGTGTAGCTATTCGCGCCGGAGAGGATCTGGGTGCCCGCGCCATTCTTGTAGAAGCCGAGGGTGCCGCCGGTGCCATTGGCGAGGGTGCCGGAGAAGTTGAAGCTGCCCTCGAAGGGATTCGAGAAGAACCAGCGTTCCACTGCCGCGCCATTGGTGATCGTGCCGCTGCCGGTGAGGCCGGCCACGGTGAAGTCGCCGCTGCCATCGCCATTGCTGCCGGTGCGGTTGATCTGGAGAGTTCCGGCCGCGACATTCAAGGGGCCGCCGGAAACCACGCTGGCATTGTTGCCGACGCCGACGCTGGTGACTTCCAGCGTGCCGGCTCCCTGCTTGATGAAGCCATGTGAGGTCGCGCTGATCTCACCGATGACGAGCTTGTTGGCATTGACCGTGATGGTGCGGTCGGTGCCTTCGCCATCGACGGTCACCGAGCCGCTGCCCATGTCGAGGCTGTGGGTGCCGGTGAAGGTGAAGTCGCCGAGCCACGATTGCTGCACGTTGTTGACGAGAGCGAGATCGCTGCCGCTGGTATTGTTCAGGGTGCCGCCATTGACGACGAAGAGGCTGGTGCCCAGCGCCGCGGGATTGGCGAGATTGAGCGTGCCGGCCTCGAGCGTGGTATAGCCGGAGTAGCTGTTCGCGGTGGCGAGGGTCAGGGCTCCGGTTCCGCTCTTGGTCAAGCCGGTGGCCCCGGCGATCGATCCTGTGCCGCTGAAGGTGTAGGGATTGGTGGAGTTATTGACGGTGATGGCTTCCGGCAAGAGGCTGCCGACGAGGTTCACCGTGCTGGCGGCGGTGGGGTTGTTGAAGACCACGGTGTCGCCATTGAGGAACTTCAGGTCGCCGCCGAGCCAGTTGGCCGCGCCATTGATCTCCCAGTTGCCGTTGGTGGTGTTCCAGGTCCGGGTGCCGACGCCGCCGGCGGTGAAGGTGACCTTGTCAGTCGCCGTGCCGAAGGTGCCGCGCGCGGTTGCGACGAGGTTGGCAACGCCGGTGATGGTGCCGCCGCTGGGAACGGTCACGACATCGTAGGTGCTGCCCTGCGACAGGGGAGCGCCGGTGAAGACCACGGGGTTCGTTCCATTGAAGGCGAAGCTATTCGCGGTGAGAGGAAGCCCGTTGAGGTCGACTTGCAGCGAGCCGCCGGCATTGAAGGTGGCCGAGCCGGTGACGGTGCCGGTGCCGCCGAAGGTGCCGGTGGCGCCGACCACGACATTCGAGGTGATGCTGCCATTGACGGCGAGCGTGCCGGCATTGACTTGGGTATTGCCGGTGTAGGTGCTCGCGCCGGTGAGGGTGAGAGTGCCGGTGCCGGTCTTGGTCAGGCCACCGCTGCCGGTGCCAGCGAGCAAGGGCTGCTCGATGGTGATGGCGTAGCTATTAGAATCAATGATCGCGCCGCCTTCCAACACGTTGGCCGAGGACAGGCCCTGCATGAAGGTGGTGGAGCCGGTGGGTGCCTTCAGCGTGCCGCCATTGAAGTTGAAATTGGCGGTGCCCGCGCCCTTGAAGACCTTGCTGGCGAGCAGGGTGCCGCCATTGAGATTGACGGTGCCGATGGCGGCTGCGTCGCGCCCCATCTCAACGCCGGCGGTGCCGGCCGATACCAAGCCTCCGCCTGAGACATTCAGCGTGCCCGTGGCTGCGCCGGTCTGCTGCCAGCCTTCGCCGAGAATCATCCCCGCATTCGAATTGAAGGTGCCGGTGCCGCTCACGGAGAGCGTGGCGGTGGTGCCGCGGCTGGAGCCGATGGAGGCGAAGCCGAAGGCGGTGCCTGCATTCAAGGTGCCGCCGCTGAGGTCATAGGTGCTGGTGCTGCCCTGTTCACGGGCGAGGACGAAGTAGCCGGTGATATTCACCGTGCCGCCGGTCTGGGTGGCGGTGCCGGTGGCGTTGCGGCCCATTTGCAATTCGCCGGTGACGTTGAGGGTGCCGCCGGACATGTTCAGGATGCCGGTGGAAGCGCCCTGGCCGAAGGTCGCGCCGAAGGCGGCGTTCATGGTGCCGCCCTGAAGGTTGAGCGTGCCGTTGCCGCTGTTTTCACCCACGAGCAGGGATGCGTCGCCGAAGCCGAAGCCGCGGTTTTGGCCAGCGGTCAGATTGATGTTGCCGGAGGTGTTCACGTTCACCACGCCGGTGCCACCGCCACCGCCCCAAGCGGAGATATTGAGTGCGCCTGCATTGAGGTTGGCGTCGCCGCTGATGTTGTAGGTGCCGTTGCCGCCGTTCAGGCCGACGAACATCCAGTTGCCGGCGCCGGTGGTGATCGTGCCGGACGTGTGGTCGAGGCGGCCACTCGCTCCAGCGCCGCTACCGACGATCACATCCCAGTCGGTCTGGGAGGTGCCGGAGGAAATCACCGGGAAGTTTCCGGTCGAGGTGTTGATGATTGCCGCTCCATTGTTGGCGGCGTCGAGAGGCACACCGTTGTTCCAGTTGGTGGCGGTGTTCCAATCCTGATTGGTGGCGCCGGTCCAGGTGGTGTCGGCGAGCGCGGATTGACCGGAAAGGCCAACCGCAGCGAGTCCCAGACCGAGACGGAGGTACGAGGCATAAGACATCCGGAAATCGGCGAGACGGGTCGTTGCGTTCTTCATCATTCAATTGGGCTTCAAATGCTGGGGTCGGCATTTCTTGCCGGTGGGTCTCCCAGTAAGAGAAGGAGCGGGAACGCTTCGTGGAACCCGACACCGAAAGTGGGAAAAAATGTTCTAACTTATCCGCTGTCGGAGTTGTTGTTTTTGGAACAGGTTTGCTTGGTCAAATCGAGTGATGGGAGGCGTTGAATACCAAACTGGAAGCGCGGGAATGATCCTGTCCCCTTGGACTGGCGAGCCTACCGTCCAAGCGGGCCAGCAGCCCGCGCTCCCAGCGGGGCACAGGGTATTTCAAACAGTTTGCAACAGAAGGCCTTTGGCCTCGGCTCATCTAACAGCCTCCATTTGGCTACGGATAAGACGAGGCGTCAGCGCTGCACTTCGACTCGCATGAAGCGCTTGGGGTGCTCGGGGTCGGGGATGAGGTAGATGTCCTCGGCCTGCACGGACTTAAGAGGCGGAGTGCCTTGTTCTTGAACCGTGGCGCCTGCCGCGACCGCGGCGAAGGCCGCGCCGTTCGTGCTGGTGGCAATTGCGGTCCACGGGCCGGCGAGACTATCCGAGGCGACGACCGCGATGGTGATGTCGCTTGCTTCCGTGTTGCGATGGAAGGCGATGCGGAGCTTGTTGCTGGCTTGGGAAACCTGTGGTGAGTCGGAGGCGTCGGATTCGTTCGGGTTGGAGCCGAGCGCGTATTCGAGGAGGTTGTTCAGGCCATCCTTGTCGCCATCGATGGCGTCACCGGAAATGGCAGGATTGTTCCACTCCGCACCAAAGTGCGACTGACGCCAGGCATCGGTGGGAGAGGTGACGACCGGAGGAGTAGGGGTGAAGACGACGGACACCGAAGTGGCACTCTGCTGGAGCGTGAAGGTGCCATAGTCTCCGGCGGGACGAGCACCGGCATCGGGAGTAATGGTGCCGAGGGTGAAGTCGCCGGTCTTGTTAGACGCGCTCATCACGCTCCACGTGTGCGACTGTGTCCAGAAAGGATCGGTGAAGTTCACCGCACTGCCCGCGCCATTCAGCACGAGGTCGATGACCGCACCGGCGATGACGTTCACGGTGCCTGCGGCGGTGCGATTGGCTACGCCGGTGGAGTCACTGTTAGAAGGGAGGGTCCAGCGGACGCGCGCGCCATCCGCGTAGGCGAGGGCGCCATTGACGGTCTGTGCGCCGGCGGGATTGCCCGGAGCATGGATGGCACCGGTGGCAAAGGACAGCGAGCCATTCACGGTGCCATTGCCACTGAGGGTTGCGCCATTGGCGACGGTGACCGCGCTGCCCGCGGCGAGGGAGCCGGTGAGATGGAGCGTGCCGGCATTGATCGTGGTGACGCCGGTGTAGGTGTTGGTATTGCTGAGCACTAGCGTGCCGGTGCCATTGCTCTTCACCAGGGCGCTCACGCCTTCGCTGGTCAGGTCGGTGATGGTGCCGCTCAGGGTGAGGGTCTTGTCGGCGGCGACTTCCACGGTGTTGTTGGTGCCGAGGCCGATGTTGGTCGCGGTGACGGTGGAGTTGTCAATGGCGACCAGCTTGCCGCCGGTGACGCGCTTGAAGTTCCAGGAACCCCAGGCCGGGCTGGGTCCACCGGCGAGGGTGCCGCCATTGAGCGTGATGGTGCCGACATTCACGTCATCGTTCGCTGCGTTCGTCGTCAAGATGCCGCCGGCGTTCACGGTGATGGGCTTGGCCTGAGAGCCGTCCCATCCGAATAGGGCATTCGAGCTGGAGCGCAGCGTGGCGCCACTGTTCACCGTGATACTGCCGGCGTAGCTGAGCGCGCGATTGGTTGCGGCATTGGCTGCATTCGCGAAGAGGGTGCCGGCGTTGATGGTGACGCTGCCGGAGAATGTGTTGCCGGCGAAGAGCGTGGTGGTGCCGGTGCTGTTCTTGACGAAAGTGCCATTGCCGGAGATCGCGCCGCCGAAGACCTGGTTGGCAGTGGTGTTGAGATTGAGCGTACCATTGATTACCACGGGCATCGGTGTGTCGCCGTTGTTGAAGCGGCCCGCGCCATCGAGCCGGATGGTGCCGCCATTGATGATGATCTCACCGACGTGTGAGTTGTTCGGATGGGTGAAGACCAGGGTGCCGGTGTTCTCCTTGATCAGCATGCCGGACACGGGGTTCGGATAGATCGGCGCGGTGAGGAGGGTGTCGCCGGAGGTGGTTCCGGTGAGCGGAGATGCGACCGTCAGCGTGGTGCCGGAGGCGACATTGAACAGACCGGCGCTCGCGCCGATGCGGATGCCGCGGTTGGCATCGTCGATGGTGATGTTGCTCGAGGTGAAGAGGACGCCGCGGTTCAGGGTGAGCTGGCCGGCGGAAAAGGTTGTGGGGTTCGGGCCGAGGCGGGCTTCCGAATCGATCGAGAGTCCGCTGAAACGACCATCGCCGACCACCAGCTTGCCTGTGTAGGCGGTATTGGTGCCGCTGAGGGTGACGGTGTTGTTGAGCAGGAGCAGCGAGCCATTGCCGCTGAGATTCGTGGAGAGATTGATCGGGCCGTTGGCGGCGCGGACCGTGGTCTCTTCGGCTTGGGCGGTGAGATTGCCCGCGAGCGTGAAGGTGCCGGAGCCGGCATTGAGAATCTCGGCATCGGTGCCGTCGAGGGTGAGCGCGTTCGCGGTGATGGTATTGCTGCTGGTGCCCTTCCAGGTGAGTCCGCCACCGGTGAGCTTCAGTGATTGGCCAGCGAAGGTGCGCGAGGTGGCATCGGCCGGGGTGCGAAGGCGGAAACCGTAGGTCTCGTAGCTCTTCCCGGCGCTCGGTGCGAGGCCATCGCTCCAGCGTCCGGCGGCATTGAACGAGGTCTGATTGAGTGGATCATCGGCAGTGAGGTTCGCACTGGTGGTGGTGCGGTTCGGGCCGAGGCGTGCGTTGGCAGCAACTTGATCACGGGTCATGGCGACATTGCTGATGCGCACTTCGGAATACTCGCAGTTGGCAAGCGCGTCGGCGCCGTAGGCTGAGCGGCCGAGCCAGTTGTTCACGTCCGGGAAGGACGTGAGCGCGTAGGCGACATCGAGATAGGCGACCTCGTCGCCATCGCGATACCAGGTCCAGCGACCGGTGCTCGCGCCGGTGCTGGTGTAGGTGATGGCGTAGTGGTGGAGCGCGTTGAGGGCGGTGGGTAGGTCGCTATCAAGCGAGACCGCGGTGCCGCCGACGATCGATTCGAAACGCTGGGCGCTGGCATTGGTGCCGCGTGCGGCGGTCAGGGTGAGGTAGTTCGCGGTGCCGTTGTTGAAATCGAGGAGGCGTGCCCAGTTCTGGACCGAGATGGTCTTGGCCCAGATTTCGATGGTGGCATTCGTATAGCCCGAGAGCACGCCGGAGGGGAGTTGAAGGTAGGCGGCCCCGCTGCCGGATGCACCGCCGGGAAGCTTCAGGCCGGTGCCGGTGAAGGTGGCGCCATTGCCTTGGACGGTGGCCAAGGCGGTGCCGGAGATGGAGTCGGTGACCGTGGTTCCGGTGGGGGCGCTTGCTGAGGCTTGATTGAAGGACCAGCGGCGGACGACGCTGCCAAGATTCGGCGCGGTGATGACGCGGTCGTTGCGGTCGGCCACGCCTTGGGCGGTGGTGCTGATGAGGTAGGAATTGTCGCCTCCGCTCACCGGGTCGCCGAGGCAGCTTGCGACGCCGATCAGCCGGTTGCTGTTCAGCCAGATGTTGGGATTGGAGTAGAAGTAGGGAGGGGTCGAACCACCGCCTTCGCAGTAGTTGTGCATCATGATCGTCTTCGATCCCGGAACGGCGCGGCCGCCACGGTGATCGCAGCCGTAGTTGTGGCCGGCGAGTTCGTGAGCGACGACGGCGGCCCAGAATTGTCCGGGGTCGAAGCATGAATAGCGGCCTGGCTGTTGTGCGACAGCGCCGGCACCGTCGGCGGTGGACACGCAGAGAAACGTCACGAGGTCGGCACCGCGGGCATTGCCTGCATCGACGACATCGGAAAGACGCGAATCGTAGTTCGCCATCCAGCTCACGAAGCCGCCCTTGGAGGTGCGCTGGTAGCTGGCCTGTGCGGCTTGGTGGTAGCCGACGACCCGCACTCGCGCGCCGGTGCCGCTGCGGTCGTTGATTGCGTTGCTGCCGGCGACGGCATTCAAGGCGAGCACGTTGGCATTGTCCTGACCGCCTACGGATGAGGAATGGGATTGATCATACGCCACGAGGAGATCGGCTTCGGCCGCGGCGTGGACGTTGCCGACCAGGAGAGCTCCTGTTAGAGTGATGAGGAGCGAGAAGGCAGGTTTCATTTGGACGGGAGAGTCGGCAGGTTCTTGAGGGATTCGGCGCCGGGGACGTTCAGGTATTTGTCGGGGTCGAAGCTGGCGACGAGCACCTCGCCTGGTTCGCGCGGGTGGCCTTGGAGGAAGACGCCATCGTCCGGCGATACCACGGTGAAGGCCTCGCGGCCGCGGATGAAGGCGAGCGTCACGAGAGACTTCTGATTGCCGGCGACGTGACCGCTGAAGGTGCCGCTCAGGCCCGAGGGATCGAGGTCGATGCCGGTGACTTCGACGTGCACTTCCTGGCCATCGAGGCCGGGGAGCGTGAGGGCGCGAATAGGTTCACCGGTGGCACGTGACTGCTCGACGAGTTCCCAGGCGGGCTGGGATCGGTAGACCAATTGGCGGCGCTTGATGCGGTCGTTCTCTTCGACGAGGCGCATGAACTCGTCGGGATTGTGGGCGATCTTCTCGATGACGACCGGCTGGGTGGCATCGGCGTCGGTCCACTCGTGGGCGGCGCTGCTGCGGGTGACTGGGAGCGGGCGCAAGGCGACCTGCTCGGGAGCTGCCGCGACTTGGGTGGATGTGGCCGGGGCCCTCGATGCGGCAGTGTCTGGGGCCGCGGGCGACGTTCCCGGCTGAGGGTTCGTCACCTTGATCACCACCGCGACGAACAGGATCGCGCAGAGTGCAAGAGGAAGGACGGCAAGCCGCCGGCGAGATGATGGAGATGTCGGGGACATGGGTTTGACGGGTTCGTCCCGTGGTGAACTGCCGCCCGGTAGTGCGGAGGTTCGGCTCTTTACTAGAATCGAATTTCATTGCGGAAACCCGACATGGGATTGGGTGTCTGGCGAAGACGGGTCAGTCCGGGACTGACGCGTCAAAAAGGGTTTATCGAAGGTTCGCTCGTTTCCGGCGGCCAGCAACTTCGCGGGCGGCGATTCAAGATGTACACCGGGCATACAAGTTGTTGCCGGGAGGTGCCTTCCTGTGCCATTCACTCGTCATGGCAGACTCGCCCACGCGAATGACGGTTCACGACCAGCTGGTGGCCCTCATGCGAGCGGGAATCGGGAGCGCGCGTTGGAAGGGGGAGATGCCGAGTGAGGCGGAGCTCTGTCGCGAGTTCCAAGTTTGCCGCACCACCTTGCGAAAGGCGCTGGCACAACTCGCGACCGAGCGATGGATCGAGCCCGGTGGCCGGGGACGGCTTCACCGGATCCTGAAGCGGCCGCGCAAGAAGGGGATCTCCACTGCCAGGACCGTGCGACTCCTCACGCCCTTCGGCTTCATCGGCTGGACTTCTTCCATGCACCTGCTGATGGAGGAGCTGTGGGCGCGGCTATCGACGGCCGGCTACCGGCTGGAACTCGAACACCATCCCGGTGTCTTCAAGAAGTTCCAATCGGCCAAGCTGGCGCACCTCGATGCCCTGCCGGACACGGCGGCCTGGCTGGTGATGTATTCGACGGAGCCAATCCAGCGGTGGTTCGCCGCGCGAAGCCGGCCGACGGTTTTGTTAGGGAGTGCGCACGAGGGGCTGGAGCTTTCCAGCATCCATCCGGACCCCAGTGCCATCGCGCGTCATGCGGCGGGGTTGTTGTATTCGCGGGGCCATCGCGAGCTGGTTTATCTGATCGCGACGCTGACCAGCATCGGTGACCGGATCTCGTCGGAGGTCTTCATGGCGGAGGCCCGCCGACTCGGCGCGCGAGCCCGCATTGTCTCCTACGAGGCGGAGGCGGAAGCGCTGACGAAAGTGATGAAGGATCTGATCGCTTCGCGGCCGCGGCCGACGGGGTATGCCGTGGGAGCGCCGGAGACGGCGATCACGGCGCTTTGCCATCTCCAGGCGGCAGGGATCCGGGTGCCGTCCGCGGCGAGTGTTGTCTGCATGTGGGATGATGCGCATCTGGATTCCACTTATCCGACGATCGCTCGCTATTGCACGGATGGCCGAGTTTTCGGCCGCAAGGTCGCGAGTGCGGTGCTTGATTTGATCCGGCATGGATCGGGGAAGGTGCGAACGGAGTCGATCGTGCCGGACTATGTGGCTGGGGGGAGCGTCGGGAGGTTGGGATGAAGGGCTGCAAGGCGGGTGAGTGAAGAAGGGAAGTGCGGGGTTTGGATCTCTGAAGGGAAGCCGCCGAGGTGTTTCCCCGCAGCAGGGCTGCCGCTAGCTTTCGACGGTCGCAGTCCGCCGCTACGTGGTAAAAGAAGGGCCGGCCGGGGATTCCGGCCGGCCCTTGTGTATCCAACCACGTTACGGGGACCCAACGAGATTGATCTGTAGGCGATAGATGCCGCGACCGACGGGCGGAGCGGGATCGGTGATCTGTTGCGTGCCATCGACGGAGAGCGTTCCGGTGGATTGAATCTGCGTCCACTCGCCCGTCAGGGAGGTCATGCGCTCGAGCGCGTAGGAACGTCCGGCCTTGCCATTGAACTCGAACACGGCGGGCGAGGCGGAGATGATGAGAAGGCGGGTGGTGTCCGTGCCATTGGTCGGGCTGGTGCCGGCCGCGTATTCGTCGGCATTCGACTGACCATCGCCGTCAGGGTCATCGGAGGGGCCGTATTGAGCCGGGGTGTAGTAGAGGCTTTCCCACGCATCTGCCATGCCATCGGAGTCGAGGTCCTGGGAAGGCTGCAGGAGCGGTGAGGTTGGCGTGACCGAGACGTTGTCGATGACTGAGGTATTCAACGTGGAGGAGCTGCCGCTTGCCACTGCGATGCCGACGTAGCAGGTGGTGGACATCGTCACGGTGGCGCTGCTAATGGTGGTCCACGATGTGCCATTGGTGCTGCGCGAGGCGGTGACGGTCGTGCCGCTGCGGGCCAGACGCACCCACAGGTTCGGGGCAGTTCCGCTGTTGCTATTGGTGGTGGATACCGAGCCGCCGGGGAGCGTTCGCCGTTGCCAACGCCAGTCTCCGGAGCCTGTGACGGTGAGCGCGGCCATGCGGGAATTCACGGCCAGGGTGTCGCGCATCATGATGCCGACCCGTGCATTGTTGCCGGTGTTTTGCAGCGTGCTGACGCGGGCGATGACGGTGCCATTGTTGGTGAGCGTCTGATAGACGTAGCGGAAGGCATCGCTAGTGCCGCCGAAGGTGCCCGCGCCTTTCACGGTGAAGGCTGAGGGATAGTATTCGGCGCTGCCTGCCAAGCCAGTGGTGCCGATGTCGGCGCTGACCCATGGCGATGGGAACGGCGTGACGACCACGTTGTCGAAGGTCGCGGTGCCGAGCGTGGCGTTGTTGTGGCTGGTGACCGCGAGCCCGGCGGAGACGCTGCTCGACATGGTGACGGTGGTGGTGCCGACCTGTGTCCACGCTGTGCCATTGGCCGAGACGTAGGAGGTCACCAGGGAGCCGCTGCGGGTGAGGCGGACCCAGTTGTTAGGCGCGGCATTCGATGCCGGTCCAGCGACCGTGGTGGTGGCGCCCGCAACGGCGGCGCGGGATTGGAAGGTGAAGCCGTTCGACGGTGTGATCGCGACGAAGGTATTGATCGATCCGCCACCGCTGCCGTCGCGGAGCATCACGCCCGCCTTGGCCCATGGGTCGGTGTTGCTTTGCGAAACCACACGGGCGCGGATTTCGCCGTCGCCTGTTAGAATGCGTGAAGCGAACTGGAATGAGTCCACGGTGCCGGCGATGTCGGCTCCCGAGCCGCTGACGGTATAGAGACCGGTGTTCTCGGAAGCGCCGCCTGGAATGGCGGGGCCGCCGATGCCAGCGGCGGTCCAGCCGGAGGGCAGGGTGCCGCCGACGCTGATGTTCAGCGTGGCTTCCGAATACAAGTTCATCGGATCGGTGGCGCGGACGGTGAAGGCATTCGTGCCACTGCTGCCATTCGGTGGTGTGCCACTGATCGCGCCATTCGAGGCGACGGTGAGCCACGCGGGACCGGCGGTCTTGCTGAAGGTCAGCGTGTCGCCGACGTTCGGATCGGTCGCGTCACCGGTGATGCTGCTGGAGTAGGCGATGCCGAGCGTGGCGCCGGGCTTGCTGAAGGGATTCGCGGTGAAGACGGGTGGCTGATTGGTCGACTCGGAGGTCACCACGTCAGGCCCGGCCTGGTAGTTGCCGGTGATCTGCTGCGCATTGAGCGCGTAGTCGTAGATACGAAACTCATCGTAGGTCGCATCGGCGTTATTGTCGCCCGCCCAGTTTGAACGACCGAGCCAGACATTCAGGTCATCGATGGTGCTGGGTCCAAGCAAGGTGGCGATCGATGCGATCTGCGTGCCGTTCTTGTAGAGCTTCCATGCGGAAGAGGCGGCTTCGTAGGTCGCCACCAAGTGCATGCGCGTGCCGAGGGTGGTCGCTCCGGTGATGTCCTGCTGGGCTCCGCCGGTGAGATACTGGCCGCCACGCTCGAAGCGGATGTTATTCGCCGTGCCGATGTTGGCGGAGACCATCAGGTAGTCGGCGCCATTGAAGCTGCCGCCGGGACCGGCGACGTCGTCGATGGCGTTGTTCCCGAAGTCGATGATGCGCGACCAGTTCTGGTTGCTGTGCACGGTGACCCAGACTTCGTAGCTTGCCTCGCTGAGGCCGGGATACATGTCCGCTGAACCGGAGACAGAGGCATTCGGCAAGTCGATGTAGGGCGCGGTGGCGGATGCGCCGCCGATGATGCGGACGCCATTGCCGGTGGCAGAGGCGCCTGCGCCGCGGATGAAGGCGTGCTTGGTGCCGACCGAGTCATTGATCTGCGTGCCGGCGGCGAGCGCGCCAGTGGCATTGTCGAAGCGATAGCGATGCTTCGGACCGATGGTCAGCATCTGTTGTGCGTCGACCACTGGCGCAAGGAAAGTCGCGAGGGAGGCCGCGGCGATGAGGGAAAGGGTTTTCATGGGTTTCAGAGGTCGGAGTCGATGAAGCGCCATTGCTGATTGTTGCCGCCTGTATAGGTCCACTGCTGGATGTCTGCGCCGGCCGCGCCGCCGCCGGTATCCACATCGAGCGCCATGGCTGGGGCGTGAACCGGGCTCACCCGCACGAAGCCCATGCCGGTGGAAGTGAAGGTGAACTTCTGGTGGCTGGCACCGGTGTAGGTCTCGAGGACCGCCTTCGCTCCATCGGTCGTGGCGGCTCCCTGAATGGTCAGCGAGAGCGAGGGCTGGCCTTCCGGATAGATGCGGAACTCGCCGCTGCCGAGATTCTGGGTGGTCCAGCGCTGCCAGGTGCCATTCGCCCAGTACTGCTGCTCGATCTGCGTGCCGGCCGCAGTCGCTCGCCCTCGTAGCCCCATGATTCGCGTCGGGGCGTGGCGGGGAACGAGGCGGTAGTTGCCGTCATTGATGCCGAGCAAATACGGCTCCCACTTTTCCTCGTCGCCGGAGAAGTCCTCATACTGGATGACGTCGCCGTAGTTGCCGCCAGCGGTGTCGGCGGTGACGAGGTGATTGGTGCCCTTGTGGCGGAGCTTCAGATAGCCGTCCCAGGAGTTCAGCACATCGAAGCGCTGGGCATCGCCGCCGTTCCACGTCCATTGGAGGACTTCGTTGTAGTTGCCGCCGCCATTGCCGGCGATGTCGAGGAACAGGTCGGTGGAGCCATTGCGCTTGAAGCTATAGGTGCCGTCGCTATTGCGCTGGGCGATCCATTGCTGATTGGTGGCACCGGTGTAGGCGGCGATGGTCGGCTCGACGCCGTTGGTGAGATTCGGCGAGGTGAGGAACTGGCTGAAGCTCTTGTTGCGGAGGGCGTAGATGCCGCCATTCACCAGGGCGCGATAGCCGTGGTTGTAGCCCGACGGAAAATCGACCTTCACATACATGTGGTGCGGCCAGTCGGTCATCATGCGGCCCGCGGTGGTGATTGAGATGCCGGAGGTGGGATCGGTCCATGTTTGCCCTTGGGACAGTGGCGCATTCCCGGTGCCGTCGTTGGTGTTGTTGAAGTCGAGGACGTGAGAGTCGCCGAAGCGCTCGCCATTGGCGGCAATGACATACGCGCCGGTATTGTAGTTGCCCTGCGGCACGCCATCGCCGCGAAACATGACCCAGAGGTCGAGGTCGTTGTCGCGGGTGATCTTGAGCACCACCGGCTTGGTCCAGTCGCCCCAGCCGTCGAATTGATTGATGCGATAGGTGCCGGAGTGGGTCACGGGCACCACCGCGGTGTCCGGCAGCCAGCCGAGAAGGTTCTTGTAGTAGGCGTTGAAGTCATTGAAGGGATTGGTCCCCCATGCGTTGCCCATCGGATCGCTGGCGTCACCGTATTCCACATGCCAGCGGCCAGCCGATAGCGGATCGCCGTCGTTGGCTTGCCACGAATTCGCGTGCGGCAGCCAGAAGACATGGCCGTACTCATGGATGAGCAGACGCTTGTCGACGTTGTTGTTGCACCAGATCGCGCCGCCACCGCCCCAGCCGGCGGCGCCGGAGTCCTTGAGCACCACGTCATGAATGATCACGCGGCAGGATGCGGCCCAAGGATCGAAGCCTTGCGCGATCGCAGCATTGCAGGCGTCGTTGAGAATGTCTCCCCAGTAAGGCCCGTTATTGTAGTAGGCCATGTCGTGCGGCATCCGCAGCACCGGAGTGATCGTGGGCGAAGCCACTTGTGACGCGCCGTAGGAGAAGCGGTCCACCATCCAGTCGACACCGCCCCAGTCATCGACGTTGCCTTTGAGTTCGGCTTCGGTGAAGCGGTTGCCGGTGTGGTCGGGGAAATCGACCCGCATCATGATCATGGTGTTGGTGCCATGCGTGAGGCCGTAAGGCGGCTTGCCCGGATAATCGGCGCTGCCACTGACGCCGCTGGAGGAAAGCGAGCGAGGTTGGTCGGCGTCCTCCGCGATGGCATTGACCGACTGCAGCGCGGACATTTGCTGGCGCTCGAAGCGCTCCATGCGCGTTTCGAAATCCTCGGCGCAGAATGGGCAGCAGAGCTCGTAGCCGTGGTTGCCGACGAGCATGGTAGTGATTTCTTCCGGCGCGGGTTCCTTCGTGACGGGATCCGCGGGAGCGACGACCTCGCCACCGGTGACGACGCATTCCTCGGTGGTCTCGGTGGGCGTCTCGCCGGCTTCCATCTTGCGCACCGGGCTATCGAGAATGGCGAGGTGGCCATCGAGCGTGATGCCGTGGACGGACACATCCTTGAGGTGTGGCGTCAGCGTGCGGTCGCCATAGCGGTGCGCCTGATACGTTTGTCCCGCGATGCGCGCTTGGTCGACGGTGGGAATCACGCGGTTGTCGCCGGCATTGGCAATGCCCATCACCCGGAAGAGGTCGCCGCGGTCGGAGATCCGGTCTTCTAACAGCTCTTCGACGGCCGCTGGCAGTTGCTGGCGGACGGCAACTGGCGGGGTGTTCGCGATCGCTTCGCGGGGATCGTTCTGGATCAGGCCGGCCATCACCTCGCGGCGGGCCTTGGCGAGCTCGATGCCGCGATCACGCATCGCAGGGCGTGCTTCGGGGGATGCCTCGAGGTAGTCGCGGGTCCAATTCGCGAATGCGGCGAGCGGCTCCCGCGACGAGCTTTGCCACGTGCTGGCGAAGAGCTCGCGATCCGGCACGTGCTTGGCGGGTGCACTTTGCGAAAGGACCGGACCGGCGGGTGCCGGCTTCGCAGCGGCGTCGGCGGGCAGGGTGGACTCGGCGGTGCGGGAAATCGACTCACGCGACGCTTGCCGGTGGGCGATCCCGAAATACGACGCCGTCACCAGCACGCCTGCGGCGAGGATGATAGCCGGGAGAATGGCTTTTTCCTTTTTCATCGGATCAAGGGGACGTGAAGGCATCCGCCGGTAAGGGTGGGAATGCGATCCGGTTGGCACCCCGAGGCGGGGTACAGGGATGGGTTCTTAGGGTTTGGGTTGGGTTTAAAGGGGGCGTTTCAAAGGCACCCTCTGACAGGAGAAGCGCCATCCCCGGCCCAAACCCGACGCGTGAAATCACAAATTTTTTCCACGGCGCAGAAGCCCTGCCCCGGAAGGTGCTGCGCCCGGAGGGAGAAACCCAATCCCCGACCCGGGCGCAGCGACCGGAGTACCTTGCAAAGCCCAAGCTTGGTATCCGGAGAATGTGGGCGGACATCCCGACCCACCGAAAGGTCCGCCCATTCCAAGAGGCGAGTTCCTGCCGCGAAAGCCGACAGGGAAAATGTGATGCCGGTGATAATCTCGACTGCTGGTGGACAGCTTCCTCCCTCATGCTTAGTAGAGATGGAAACCCTCGCTTGAACGACATCCGCCGTATCCTTGAGGCCGCCAGTCAACATGGCGGCCAGGTTTCATCCGAGCTGCTCCCGCTCGTGTATGATGAACTCCGGGCGCTGGCTGCCCGTGGCTTGGCGTCCGAGCGCGATGGCCAGACCCTGCAGGCGACGGCGCTGGTGCACGAGGCGTGGCTGCGTCTCTCCGGCGAGGAGGAGATGCAGTGGAACGACCGGGCTCATTTCTTCCGCGCGGCGGCCCAGGCGATGCGGCGCATCCTGGTGGACCGGGCGCGGGCGAAAGCGAGTCTCAAGCGGGGCGAGGGCAAGGAGGTGCTCGATATCCAGGACCTCGACATCGAGGGGCCATCGGTGGACGAGCGGGTGCTGCTGGTGGATGAAATGATGGACCGCATGGAGGAGCGCGATCCGGACAGCGCGCGAGTGATCACGCTGAAGTTCTTCGGCGGTCTGACGAACAAGGAGATCGCCGAGATGGATGGCGTGACCGAGCGGACGATCGAGCGGCAGTGGGCCTATGCGCGGGCCAAGCTGCTGCAGATGATCCGGGATGAGGGGTGAAAGACGGATGGTGGATGGCGCTATCCGGAAGATGGCGGACCCCGCGCTCCGCCTGGAAGCAAATCACTCTACCACCTCCGCAACGCCTCACCGGAACATCACGTAGGGCATCGTGACCCAGCGGACCACTCTCCACCAAAACCGGCAGCGGCGACAGCAGACTTCGCGCCGGATCCCATCGATGCGCTTGCCATGGTCATGACCGGCAAACGGGAACCGCTGAAACACCCACTGATCGATTTTCAATACTGCCAATTTTGGCGAGAAGAACAGAGTCTCCGAGCTGTCGTTCCTCTCAGGAGCAACGACAAGGCGACATCCATGCCGCGTGCAGATATCGCAATCCTCCGGAGAAGCATTCATTCGCTCAAGGGTATCGCCTCGCAGACCTCTCTCGGTTGTTCCCGGACGCGGCGTCGGTTTCGGTTGGAAGGTTTCATCACGGCTGGGCGTTGTGGCGGGTCTGATTTCAAGAGGAGATCAGGAGGAAGTCGATCTTCCGATTGTATTTGGATGCTCAGCCCGCGCTTCCAGCGGAGCTTGGCTCGTTGGATTTCCTGCGCCGTGCTGCCTCTGCCTTTCTGCCGAAAAGCGAGTGATGGCTGTCGGATCGGCTCATGAAAATCCGCTGCTAAGGATGAGGGATGGTAGGCGGCAGCGAATCATGGCGAAGGAACCAAGCATCGAGACTCCATTTTCCGGAAGACCGGCGAGGCAAGTGAGGCCACACTTGGGGATTGCCAATGGCCCCGGCTTGCGGCGTTCGTCACCTTACGACTTGATGGAACCGTTTCTCGAAAAGGTGCTCTTCTCCGCCGCCTCCGGGTTTTCCCGGCCGGAGGAACGTCAGCGCTTTCTCGAGTTCATCGCGACGGCTGATCCGGGCGTGCGCAAGCAGCTGGATGATCTGTTAGGTCTGGAGACCACGGCGGAGAGTTTCTTCGACCTCCTGCCGGAGGTGGTGCCCGCGCCGGTCGCCAGTGGCATCAGCGAGGGCATCGGGGGGACCATCGGACGGTATCGCCTGATCGAGCGCATCGGCGAAGGCGGCTGCGGGGTGGTGTATCTCGCCGAGCAACTGGAGCCGGTGAAGCGGAAGGTGGCGCTCAAGATCATCCGGCTCGGAATGGACACGGAGAGCGTCATCGCGCGCTTCCGGGCCGAGCGGCAGGCGCTGGCGCTGATGGATCATCCCAACATCGCCCGCGTGCTGGATGCCGGGGCGACGGGATCCGGGCGGCCGTATTTCGTGATGGAGCTCGTCGATGGCGAACGCATCACGGAGTTCTGCACGGAGCAGGGGCTCGACTTGCGGCAGCGGCTGGAGCTTTTCGTCAAGGTCTGCCAGGCGATCCAGCACGCGCACCAGAAGGGCGTGATCCATCGCGACATCAAGCCATCGAACGTGCTGGTGCGGCTGCACGATGGGGTGGCTGAGCCGAAGGTGATCGACTTCGGCATCGCGAAGGCGACGGCGGGCGGTTCCTCGGCGGATGCGACGTTTACCGTGGCCGGGCAGTTTGTCGGCACGCCGGCCTACATGAGTCCGGAGCAGGCGGAAGGCGGGGTGGATATCGACACGCGCAGTGACATCTACAGCCTCGGGGTCTTGCTTTACGAGATGATCGCCGGGCGTCCTCCATTCGAGGCGAAGCGGCTCACGAACTCGGGCATCGAGGAAACGCGACGTATCCTGCGCGAGGAGGATCCGCCGCCGCCGTCAACGGTGGCGGGATCCGGTGGCGGGAAGGTGGGCGATCTGGATTGGATCGTGATGAAGGCGATGGCGAAGGAGCGCCGCCGCCGCTACGACACGGCCAATGGTCTGGGCGCGGATGTGGTCCGTGTGCTGAATGACGAGCCGGTGATGGCGCGTCCGCCGAGCCGTGGCTACCGGCTGGGCAAGCTGGTGCGACGGAACAAGATGGTCTTCGCCGCCGGCAGCGTGGCGGTGATCGCACTGGTCGCGGGCTTCGGCGTTTCGATGCGGATGTTCTTCCTGGAAAAGGCAGCGCGTGAGGAACAGGCGCGGCTGAACCGGATTGCCGAAGAAGCGCGCTTGGTGGAAACGAGATTGCGTGAAGCAGCCGAGTTTCGCGAACAGGTGGCATCGGCTGCCGTGCAGCTCGGCCGTGGCAATCTGGCGGAAGCGGACCGGTTGTTGTCGGTGATCCCGGTTGATCGCACGCCGGTGTCTCTGGAGGCTGCCGAGTGCTTTCGCAGGGTCGCCGACTGGCATTGGGTTGAAGAGCGTCCCGGTCCTGCGGCAGATCGTTTCGTTTCCTTCGTCCACGCGAGGACGTCGGTGGACGATTCCGATGACAACAGCGTCTCGTTTCACATCATGCCGGCGGCGTCGGCACTCTGCTATGCGGACAAAATTGTGGCGTATGATGCGTTCCGCGATTTCGCGATCCAACGGTTTGGCGAGACGAAGAATCCGCAGGTGGCGGAGCAGTTGTTGAAGGCCTCGCTCTTGAAGCCGGCGAGTCCGGAGACACTGCGGAAGCTGGAGGGCGTGGCGAGCTTCGTGGAGTCAGCGGTGAATGATCCCGACAGTTGGATTGCCAATGATCCGTATCTGGCGGGGTGGAGCTGCTTCGTGCTCGGACTGAAGTGCTACCGGGACGGGGATTTCAAGCAGGCCATGGTGTGGCTCCATCGCAGTCTTTCCTATCCGCGGGAGAATGCTCCCAAGGATGCCTCGGTCCGATCCATCCTGGCGATGATCGACAGCCTCGAGGGTCGCAAGGCGAACGCGCTGCTTGGCATCCAGATGGCACGCGAGTCGATCGACACAGCGATCAGCGGAGGAGGGATCATCCGCGATGGCTCCGGAGGCTATTGGTTCGACTGGGTGAATGCGAAGCTGCTGATGGATGAGGCGCTGCAGGCTTTGGGGCCGTGAGGGCTTCTCTGCGGCCTTTCTCAGGCGGGTCCTTGGAGCGCCAAGTTTTTAAAAGGGAACTCACCTAGTGCTTCGCCGCTGCAGGGCTGCCGCAGTCCGGGTTTCCGACCATCCGGTGCTAGCTTTGTAGGGAACGGGGAGCGCGGGGGCTGCTTGCTTTGAGGAACCGCTTCGCGCTGTCAGCAGCGTGCCCACGTCAAAGCCATCACGGCCCAGTCACCTGCAGATCGACGAATACTTTTGTGGGAGTGCTGCCGGTGATGGTGGCGGTGACGGTCGTGGTGCCAGCACTTGGGGTGTTCGGAGCCGGCGTGAAGGTCACCGTCGTTCCGCTCTGGCTCGCTCCGGAGGCGTTCCAATTTTGCAGATCCATCGACCAGCGATAGGCCCCGTTCACATCAGTGGCGGGTGATGCATTCCGCGGGTGCTGGAAGGTGATCGTGGTGGCGGTGCCGACAAGGTTGCGAAGGCCTTGGTTCGATGTGCCGGGATTCGTTCCGAAATAGCTTTCGATGCCGTTGACCAAACCATCGCCGTCGGGGTCGTCATTGAAGCCGGTTTGCGATCCGATGGCGGGATAGGTGTTGATCCAGCTGGCGAAGGTGGGAACCGGCTGGCTGTAGAGGAGGGACGAAGGCGCGAGCGCGGCATTGCTGAAGCGGATGTCATCCATGTGACCGAAGAAGCGGTCGGTGTGGCCACCATTGAAGAGTCCACGGCCGATGGTGAACACTCCGGCATCCCAATCGCCGCCATCGCCGGCGCCGGTGGAGAGCGCCGGATTCCCGCTGGCGGAGATGTCCCGTGTGCCGAGCAAGGTGTAGTTCGCGTCGCCGTTGGTGATGTTTTTCAAGTAGAGCTTCAGCGTGTCGCCATCCGAGGTCGCAGCCACGGCGTGCCACTTCGCGTCTTGGACGGCGTTGGCGGCGGAGGTGATCTTCCAGTTGTTGCCCGCCGTGTCGGTGAAGGCGACTTGCAGGGCGCCCGTGGGAAGGAGCTGGAAATAAAGCACTGCCAAGGCCGGTTCTCCGGCGAAGGTGCCCAAACTGTCGCGCCCGATGAAGGTCTGGAAGCCATTGGTGGCGTCATCGGGGCGGATCGCCGCCTCGATGGTCCACTGCTCCGGGTTCCAGCTTGTTAGAGAGGTTCCGATGGAGGAGATGGCCGGGTAGCTCCCGGAGTTCTGCATGCTGAGGGTATTCGCCGCACCAGTTTGGGGTGTGGGGGTGCCGGGTATCTGCGGGCGATACCATGCCCAGCCGCCGGTCCAGACCGAGAGGTGGTTGGCGTTGCCGGATTGGTCGAAGATGCTGCCTTCGTATTGATTGGCGGACGCCCGAGCGTAGGGCACATAGGTGTTGGATATGCCTTCCTCGAAGTTCCAGTAAGCGACCGTGCTGGACGGGAAGGTGGCCTTCGCCTCCAGGTTCGCGTGGAAGATGAAGTCGCCGGTGAGCGCGATGATGTTCGTGGTGAGAGTGCCTGCGGCATTGCCGCGGTAGGCCGTGCCGCCCGCATAGGTGCCGGTCCGCGAGCTATTCAGTTCAAAGAAGGGATCACCGACCAGAGGAGCGGCTTCGAAGTAGTAGGTGGTGTTCGGAGCGAGCTGCAATCCGAGGCCGGAGATATTGAAGGTGAACCAGCGGCCGGTGCCGGCGTCGCCGCTGCCAACGATCGCGGCGCCGTCATAGGCTGCGACGTATCGCTGGATCGGCGTCTTGGTCGTGCCGGCCATGGTGCCGACCTGGAACTCCCATTGGTCGCCGGGCTGAATGTCGTAGGTCGTGCCGGGTGCCGTGACCGACGGCCACTTCACATTCTGGAAGGTGAACGATTGCAGGAAATATCCCTGTGGGTTCGACTTGGTGGTGAAGGTCTGTCCCTTGCTGGTGCGGTCTTCCGCCAGGAAGGTCGACTCGTCATTGTCGGGAGCGAAGGTCGTTCCGTTGATCGTGTCGGGTTCGGCGATATTACTGGAGAAGTAGTAGACGTCATCGCTGTCGATGACCGGTGCCGTCAGGCTGGTGGTGACGGGTGCCGCGAGGAGTGCGGTGACCGGGATCTTGAGCGTGGCATCAGCCGTGGCGCCGGAGGGATCGGTGACGCGAACGACGAAGGTATTCGTTCCCCCGTCGTTGGGGCCGGGTTGGCCTGACAGCGTGCCATTCGCCGCCACGGCCAGCCACGTCGGTCCATTCAGCTTGGAGAAGGTGAGGGGATTGGAATCCGCATCCGTGGCGTAGCTCACGAGCGTTTGTCCGGTGTAGGGCCCCAGCGTGTTGGTCGAAGGCAGCGTGATGACCTCCGGCGAGAAGACCGGTGCTTGGTTTGTGCTCTGGCCCCACAGCGACCAGATCTCCGGGCCACTGAGCGCCTTGCCATAGAGGCGGAAGTCATCGACGCGGCCATTGAACAGCGGATCCGGGTACTGGCTCTTGCCGATGTAGTTGTTGACCGCGGGAAATTGGGCGGGGCTGGCATCGAGATTGAAGACGGAGCCGACCGGCTTGCCGTTCACGTAGAGCGTCATGTAGTCGCCCTTGATCACCGCCGCGAGATGCACCCATTGGCCGATGGGCAGGGCGGTGGTGTTGACCTGATACTCCTGGTCCTTGCCATTGATCACGTCCTTGATCGACAGCCGCATGCTTCCGCCGCCAGCCTTGGGAGTGAGGAACAAATTCTGATACGTTCCGGTGCCGAAGTCGAAGACGCGCTGCCAATCGGAGCCGCCGTCCCAGTTCACCCAGGTCGCGATCGTGGTGTCGGCCGTGCGGCCCATCGCATCAGGCAGATCGATGTAGTCGTCCGTCCCGTCCAGATCGACGGCTTGGCCAATCTTTCCGGCAACATAGGCCGGTGTGCCGAAGGCGGTGCCGTGATTCGTGCTCAGTCCATCGGTGGCATTGCCATTGAAATTCCATTGGGCGAGTTGCGGGGCGGGATGCACCCAGAGCTGGCGAGTACGGCTATTGAGCGTCTCGTTCGCGCCAGTCACGGTACAGCGATAGGTGCCCGCGTCCGCTGCCTCAGCATTGGCGATTTTCAGGTTCGCCGTGTTCGCACCGGAGATGTCGCCACCATTCGTCAGATTGACTCCATTCCTGGACCACTGCCATGAAACGGCCATTGGCGACTCGACACGGAACTCCGCCGTTTCACCAGCGACTACTGCTTCATTCCTCGCCTCGCGGGTGTAAGAGAGAATGCCCATGTCGGCGCGGATGCCAGCCATGATGCGGGTGTGCCAGAAGCGCTGGATGTAGCCGTCTTCGTTGTCATAGTTGAAGCCGCTGGGCCAGATGGCATGGCCGTCGCCATGGAGGCCGTCGCCGAAGTCGTTGTAGGTGTCGAACTGCGCCTGGTTGCCGTATTTCCCTTTCCACAGGCCACCGGAGATCAGCCCGCCGTAGGCTCCGTGGGTCCCCATGCCGAAGGTGTGGGCGGCTTCGTGGAAGACCACACGCTCATTGCGGGTTCCGCCGTAGCCCATGTAGCCGTCGTAATTCCCTTCCGCGGTGGGAATCCCAGGATGGTAGGTCACTCCCCAGTGTTTGTTGAACGAGCCGTGCTGGTTGTAGAAGGCCGCCGCAACGGCCACCGAATTCGCAACCTGCTGGGCTTCCCCTGAGGATGCCGGGTCGAAATTCAGGTGGTAGGTAATGTCGGCCTTCGTCGGGGAGGTGGCGGCGGCGAGGGCAAGAGCGAGCGACACCGCGGTCTTGCCGGTGAGGCTCATTGCCGGACACGAGGGCATACGAAGCTGGGGGCGAGCGCTCGACCGGCGGGTTTTCAACATGGGCTTTTGGGTTTCTTGGGTGAGGAGATGACGCCGTCAAAGTCGGACGTGGGCTCGTCCGGCCAGCAGGGCTCTCTCTCGGGAATAGCGGTATTCCGATCGAGAATCCGACAGGGCAATTTAAATTATACCATGGGTCAAACGTGTTTTCTTTCGGGGAGGTCATGTAACCCACGGGAAATCAGTTCGATGCAGGGATTTTGTGGGAGCTAGGGGCCAGAAAATTGGGACGCGTTTGTCGGGTTCCTGAGCTAAAATACGATAATTAGTCAAAGACGGCCCTCCGCGGCCGGTCGAAACCCACCCGCGCCTCCTTCAGGCGAACCTAGTCCCGACTCAATGCCCGCTCGTTTTTCACTCCTGCGCCGGACCGCGCTGGCCGCTTTTCTCGTGTTCGCCGGTCGCGCGGGTGCGCAGACGCTCGACAACGAGAAGGCGACCTATGCGACGCTGACGTCCGCGACGGTGACGATGACCGGACACTCCGAGCTCAATATCACCGGCACTGGCGACCCGATTCCGGGCTGCATCATCCACCTGAACTCGGAGGACTCGTGGGTCTTCTTTCACAACGTGACGCCTACCTCGGTGGTCTCGACCCTGCTCTCACGCCTGCGGGTGAACGGGGCGACCGCCGTGGCGGATACGAATGTGCGGGTGGTGCAGTACTTGGAGGGCACCGTGGTGGTGGCCCAGTCGTCGGGTTTCCGGCCGCTCGAAGTATTCACCGGCACGCAACTGACCGGGGCCTCGGCAAAACTGAGCACCTACACGGAATACAATAACCAGGCGCTCGGCATCTTTTCCGATAACGTCCGTTCTTTCATTCTCAAGCGCGGCTACACCGCGACCTTCGCTTCGAATGAGAATGGCACCGGTACGAGCCGGAACTTCGTGGCGCAGGATGGCGACCTCGAGGTGTCCTTCATGCCCACGGGGTTGGATGGCACGGTCAGCTTCGTGCG
>Ga0307406_10000411_pt1 | contig 24835 bp, 32 predicted proteins | sample 322Cmetagenome_3_FD_203706 | JGI IMG/M metagenome (GOLD analysis project Ga0307406, IMG submission 203706) | Maize rhizosphere microbial communities from greenhouse at UC Davis, California, United States - 322HYB-C-2 | ecosystem: Host-associated > Plants > Roots > Rhizosphere > Soil | place...
GAATTGCAGGGGTAGTTATTCCCGCAGAAAAGCAAGTTCAGATCGCTTTGACGTATATTTACGGCATCGGTCCGAAGTTTGCACGAGACATCCTTGCGGCGGCTAAAGTAGAGCCGACCACTCGGGTGAAAGATCTCACCGAGGCTGAAGAACAACGACTACGTGAAACTATTGATAGTAGCTACACCGTAGAAGGCGACCTCCAGCGTCTCGTAACAAACAATATTAAGCGTTTGAAAGACATCAACGCGTATCGCGGTCTTCGCCACAAGGCAGGACTACCGGTTAACGGTCAGCGAACACGTACGAATGCACGAACTCGTAAGGGTCGCGCGATCGCCGTTGGTGGTGCTCAACCTAAATCAGCAAGTAAGACCTAGGAAAGGAACAATTAGATGGCAGATTCAACTTCTAACAAAAAGAAGCAAAAGCGATCAGTTCCTGCTGGTCAGCTTCACATTCAAGCGACATTCAACAACACTATCATTAGCTTCTCTGACAAAAAGGGCAACGTCCTTTCACAGAGTAGCGCTGGTGCTGCTGGATTCCGTGGTAGCAAGAAGGGTACTGCATATGCAGCCCAAATCGCTGCTGAAAAGGCAACCGAAACTGCTAAGGGCTTTGGCCTTAAGTCAGTTGATGTATTCGTAAAGGGTGTTGGTCAAGGCCGTGACTCAGCGATTCGTGCGCTGAACGGTTTCGACATCAGTATCGATAGCATCAAGGAAGTAACAGGCGTACCACACGGTGGTGTTCGCCCACGAAAGGTGCGAAGGGGATAATTTATGGCACGTGATGTTTCACCTATTGTTAAACAGAGCCGCCGTGAAGGATATGCTCTTCACCCTAAAGCTCACAAGATCATGGCTCGTAAGAGCGGTATTCCAGGTGTTCACGCACATGGACGCCAAGGTAAGCCAAGTCTCTACTTGACCCAACTTCGTGAAAAGCAGAAGGTTCGTCGTTTGTACGGCCTTTTGGAAAAGCAGTTCGCTAAGCTTATGAACGAAGCAACTCGTCAACCAGGTCTTTCTGGTGAGAACCTTCTTCGTATGCTCGAACAACGTATGGATAACGCGGTTTACCGTGCTGGATTTGCGACAAGCCGTCGTGCTGCACGTCAGCTCGTTGGTCACGGTCACTTCATCCTTAACGGACGTCGTGTTGACATTCCATCAATCCGTCTTAAAGCTGGTGATGAAATTTCAGTTCGTCCAAAAAGCCAAAAGTCTGGTTACTTTACTGAACTTGATGAAGTTGTAAAGGGAAGCACCCAAGGTACTCTTAGCTGGCTCAAGAGCGACGCTAAGAAGATGACCATTTCTATTACAGGTGCTCCAAAGCGTGAAGAAGCCGAAGCGGACATTAACGAACAATTAATTGTTGAGTACTACTCACGATAGGGTATAGGAGATATATATATGTCAAAAGTTATTCACAACCCAGCACTTGCAAGCGTTGATGAAACAGGCGCTACTAGTGCATCGTTCGTTATTGAACCTCTTCAAGCTGGTTACGGAAACACTCTAGGAAACAGCCTTCGCCGCGTTCTCCTTTCAAGTGTTAAGGGTGGCGCAATCGTTGCTTTCCGCATCGAAGGCGCGAGCCACGAATTCACAACTGTTGCTGGTATTAAGGAAGATGTCGTTGACATCATGCTTAACCTCAAGAACGTTCGTGTTAAGGTTTCAAGCGACGAACCAGTTGAAGTTCGTATTGAAAAGAAGGGTGCCGGTGCTATTACTGCTGCCGACATCAAGACTACTGCCGATGTTGAAATTATCAACACCGACCAAGTAATCGCAACAATTGACGACCCAAAGAAGTCAGTTATCATCGACCTCGTTATTGAATCAGGTCGTGGCTACCAAACAATCGAAGATTCAAGCGTAAAGCGTCTTCACAGCGACATGATCGCTCTCGACGCTATGTTCAGCCCAGTACTTCGTGTACGTTACAAGGTTGACTCAACTCGTGTTGGTCAAGAAACTAACCTCGACAAGCTCCAACTTAACGTTGAAACTGACGGCTCAATCAGCCCACGTGAAGCGTTTGAAGAAGCTGCTGCGATTTTGGTTAACCAATACACTGCGCTTGCTGGTAGCACAACTGTTGAAGCAGCTCCTGCACTTGGCCAAGACTTGGCTGACGAAGGTAGTGAACTCAACACTCCTATTGAAGAATTAAACCTCAGCGCTCGTACAGCGAATGCTCTTATCAACAACGAAATCCGCACCGTTCGTGACCTTGTCACCCTCAGTGAGCAAGATCTTCGTGAGTTGAAGGGATTCGGTAGCAAGGCGCTTGATGAAGTCAAAGATAAATTGGCAGAATTGGACGTCTAGAACATGCACCGACACGGATATAAAGGACGCAAGTTTGGCCGCGAACGCGATCAACGCCGCGCGCTTCTCAAAGGTTTGGCAACAAGCCTTGTAGAGCACGGCAAGATCGAGACTACGCTTCCAAAAGCCAAAGAGCTCGTCCGCTACATTGAAAAACTCGTTACAAAGGCTAAGAAGGGTGACCTTGCTAACCGCCGCGCAGTTATCGCTGGCCTTTCGACTCAAGCTGCAGCATTCCGTCTTGTAGACGTAATTGCTCCACAGCTTACTGGTCGTACTAGTGGTCACGTTCGCGTTGAGCGTACTCGTCTTCGCGTAGGTGATGGTGCACAACTTGCAACTATCGCTTTCGTTGACGAAATCAAGGACACACCTAAGCCTGCTGCGAAGCCAGCACCTAAGGCCGCAAAGGAGAACAAATAATGGTAAACGCTAAAACATTTAGCCAAAAACCTGCAGACGTTACTCGTGAATGGTTCCTAGTTGACGCTTCTGAACTTCCACTTGGCCGTATCGCAACTATCGTTGCCGACAAGCTTATTGGTAAGAGCAAGCCTACCTACACCCCTCACGTTGACGGTGGTGACTATGTTGTCGTAATCAACGCTGAAAAGCTCGTTGTTACTGGTAACAAGGAAACAGGTAAGATTTACTACCGACACAGTGGATTCCCTGGTGGAATTAAGGACGCAACCCTTGCTGAAGTACGTGAGAAGTTCCCAACACGGATCATCGAAAAAGCAGTACAAGGCATGCTTCCTAAGAACAAGCTTTCAGCGGACCGCATGAACCGCCTAAAGATTTTTGCAGGCGCTGAGCACGCTCACACCGCACAAACCCCTAAGAAAGTGGAGGTAAAGTAATATGGCTGAAGCTACTTACTTTTACGGTCTCGGACGCCGCAAGTCTGCAACCGCTCGCGTTCGCCTTTATAAGGGCAAGGGTACAATCACGATTAACGAAAAGCCAGCGGCTGAATACCTCGATGGTAACAAGACGCTCCTTGCCGAAATCACTGACCCTCTTGCACTTGTAAACAAGCAAAAAGACTTTGACATTACCATCCGCGTACAAGGTGGTGGTACAGCTGGTCAAGTCGACGCAATCAAGCTTGCAATTGCTAAGGCACTTACAACTGCACACTCTGACCTACGTCCAACCTTGAAGAAGGCAGAACTTCTCAAGCGCGACTCACGTGAGAAAGAGCGTAAGAAGTACGGTCTCCGATCGGCTCGTAAGCGCGAACAATTCTCGAAGCGTTAGTCTCACAAGAGACAACAAAATACTCTCCGCGATGCGGGGAGTTTTTTGTTGAAGGAATCAGGGGCGAGCGTAGGGTATAATATAAGAGATAGATAACCTGAAAGAAGGTGTACTGTGGCTAAAAGCCTTCAAGCTGAGCTGTTAGCAATCCTGCGTAAGTATGAACTTGCTGGCGAGCTAACTAAGCGTAAAGCGATTACAAACATCAAAGAGTTCACTGACCGGCAGTTAAGCCGTCTCATTAAGTTTACCTACGAACGCCAAACGTATTATGTGCTGTACGATACCTCGGCTGGCGACGACACTCAAATCGTTATGGACCATATTCGTCTCGACGTCCCAGACGTTGAAGGTGATTTGGTACGAAACCCGCTTGAGCGTAGTTCTAAAGCGTACGGTATGCCACACATGGGCAAAGATGTGTACCTTCTAGAGAAGAAAGTCTTTAAAACCCGTCTTGACCAGGAAATGGTGCGTCGTTACCCTGAATACTCTCGAAGTACTACCCAGAAATATATTAAAGCCGGCTATGTACTAGTAAATGGTGAACCTGCATCCTCTGCTAAGCAAGACGTAACGGAAAACGACGAGATTGCGTTAACACCACCTGAACGAACTGATACATCTGAAAAAGAACTTCCAATTCTATACCTCGACGATAATGTTATTGTCGTGAATAAACCGGTTGGCGTGCTTACCCACAGTAAGGGCGCGTTAAATGATGAGTTTACCGTTGCTGACTTCTTCCGTCGTTATACAACCAACGCACTTGATACGACGCGACCTGGCGTTGTGCACCGCCTCGACCGCGAGACAAGTGGTGTTATTGTTGGTGCGCGTAACGATGAAACGGCCGCCATGCTTAAGAAGCAATTTGCCGATCGAACAACCAAGAAGCAGTATGCCGCAGTTGTTGATGGTGTACCTAAGCTCGATAAAGCACTGATTGACCTTCCTATTGGGCGAACTCCATCGGCGCCAAGTACGTTCCGCGTTGATTCAAAAGGAAAACCAGCGTTAACAGCCTATGAAGTACTTGCTTCAAACGGTAAGCAGTCGCTCCTTGAGCTTCGTCCTAAAACGGGCCGCACGCACCAACTTCGTGTTCACATGCAGTACATTAAAACACCTATTGCTGGTGACCGTGTCTACGGCAACCAAAAAACAGCACCGCGTATGTGTCTGCACGCTCAAAGCCTTGAAATAACTATCCCTACATCCGATCGAAAGGTATTCACAGCTCCGGTTCCAAAAGAATTTAAGGAAATGGTGCAGTGAACCTAAGTATTCACCCTCAAAGTAAGCGTACGCTCGACATCATAATTGCTGATGAGCCGCATGCATTACTTCTTACGGGCCCAGAGGGTATTGGTCTTGCAACAATTGCTCGTGAGTATGTTGCATCCTCAAAAGCACACGTTATTACGGTGCTTCCTGAAAAAGATGAGAAGGTGAATATTGAAAAGGGAACGATAACAGTTGGAAGTATCCGCAGGTTATATGACCTTACGCGCACCATTGAACCACTCGGACGGATCATCATTATTGATTATGCCGAACGAATGGCGCCAGCTGCGCAGAATGCATTCTTAAAACTGCTCGAAGAGCCATCTGTAGGTACGCAGTTTATGCTATTAACGCACCAACCCGATAGCATGCTGCCTACTATTACGTCTCGTGCGCAGCAAATTGATATTCGTCCTATTACGAGCGAGCAGTCGAATGAATTACTCGATACGATGAATGTAACAAATGCTACCAAGCGAGCACAGTTATTATTTATTGCCGAAGGATTGCCGGCAGCGTTAACTCGACTTATTCAAGATGACACGCTCTTCGAGCAGCGTGCTGGACTTATTAAAGACGCCCGTAGCCTTGTAACGGGTAGCGCTTATGACCGATTGCTCATTGCAAAGAAATACAAAGACTCTCGCAGCGATGCGCTTACACTTCTTGAAGACTGCTTGAAATTACTGCAGCGTACAATCGCTGCCAATGGAGACGCTGCAAGTCTTCGCATGCTCACTCGATTTGAAGTAATACATAAACGCCTCAGCGAGCAGGGGAATGTTCGGTTGCAACTCAGTGCGACTATCCTTGCCTAACCTCTACGGTTTCATGCGCACTCCTAGATATGCTATAATTAGAGGAACATGCTAGGACTTGTTGTTATTGCTGTTGTCGGTCTCTGGGCTCTTTACCAAAAACAAACAGTTGGTGAAGTTGCCAGTGATCTTTCATCAAAATTATCAGATAAGCTCGACCAACTCTGGTCTATTGCTCAGACCTCTCTTCAAGACAGGAAATATCTTCGTGCTGAAAAGGCACTGCTCACTATTCTTCGTGTCGATGAGCGTAACGCCAGCGCCTATAACCGCCTCGGTATTTTGTACGCAAAGCAACAACAGTTCAAGGAAGCAATTGAATGTTTCGAAATTGCCCAAAGCCTCGAACCAAGTGCGAGTAGCCTTCACAACGTCGGACTTATTTACTTTGAAACAGAAAATTATGATAAAGCTGCGCTGGCCTTCGAGCAAGCACTGGCTATGGACAGCGACCACGCTGCTCGCCACATTGCCTACGCGAAGGTACAAGAGAAGCTCGGAAACGATAAGCGTATGGTTGAAGCTCTTGAGCGAGCTGTTGAACTTGACCCGATTCCACAAACACTTACGCTGCTAGCCGATGCATATGACCGCCTTGGTGATACCGACCTAGCATTGCAGCTGCGTGACCGTATTGCAAAGACGATCATTCCACAGACACAAAACAAAGTGAAACAGCCACGACGCGTGGTTATGTAGGAGAACATAGTGAGCGAAACGAAAAACAGTCGATTTGAACAAGCAGCATCCCTCGTGAAAATTCACGGGATTATTTCTATCGTTTTTGGAGCAATTGGTGTATTTTTTGGATTACTTTTCCTGACGCTTTTCGGAATTGCACTGGGTAGCGCTTATTCAGACAGTGACGCAATTGGATATTTGTTACTGTTTGTTGGTACGGCGCTTTTCTGGGTTGTTCCGCATGTCTACCTTATTATTGCCGGTGCAACGCTTATTCGTATCCCTGATCCTAAGCTTACAAAGACATTGACCATCATCAATCTTATCTTCGGAGTATTCTGGAACTATATTCTTCTCGTTTTTGCGATCATCTCACTTACCCAAAGCCGCGACTACGAAGAAGGCTACGAACACCGCAAGAAGTAGGAACATACCGTACAAAACAAAAGCCTCACCGTTAAGGTGAGGTTTTAGCATTCATTTGGTACAGGGGGCAGGATTCGAACCTGCGAAACCGAAGGTGGCAGATTTACAGTCTGCTGTGTTTGACCGCTCCACAACCCCTGCGCACGCGAATTATAAATTTGGAGCCGCCTCACGGATTCGAACCGTGGACCTACTGTTTACAAAACAGCCGCTCTAACCAACTGAGCTAAGGCGGCGACATCATCTATTTTACCATACTTTCAGATTGAATCTAGAGGGAGAAGCAGAAAAAGTATATACTTATAAGGATGATTAAAAAGACTTTTCCTCAAGTTGAGGTATCACTAGAAAAAATTGTGGGCGGCGGACAAGCGCTCGGTACCATGGAAGACGGCCGTAAAGTATTTGTATGGGGTGCGCTTCCCGATGAGAAAGCATTGGTTCAAATAACAAAAAAGAAATCTTCATATGCTGAAGGTGTAGCGTTAGAGATTATTTCTTCAAGCAGCGAACGTATTGCACCGAAGGATGGTACAAGCTATCTTTCAACGAGCCCATGGCAAATTATGTCGCTTGAAACCGAGCAGCGTTATAAAGCGGCACTCATTGAAGAAGCGTTTGAGCTTCACGATATTGTGCTTCCGAACCCGATAGAAGTATATTCAGACGGCAAAGAGTACGGATATCGAAACAAGGTTGAGTTTAGCTTTTGGCACGACACCGATACGCATACATTATCACTCGCATTCTTTAGGCGAGGAACACATGGCAAACTTCCGGTTGACGGCACGAGTCTTGCTGTCGACGCAATTAACAGTAAGGGTCAGGAAGTCCTTGCGGTGCTCAACGACCTAGGTATTGAAGGACGCGCATTAAAAACCCTCCTTATTCGTGCGGCAGCAGACGGAACGACAGCATGGCAACTGTACGTAAAGGACGAGGACTTCGACGCAGAAGCAGTTCTTAAAAAGCTTAGTGAGAATGAAAATGGTGAGATAATTTTCTCGAACCCGAAAAGCCCGGCCAGCGTTATTACTAAGCGCTTAACTGCACCGGTCGCGCCGCTCAGCGATTCCGTGCTCGGCGTACCATTCCACTACGCGACAGAAGGATTCTTTCAAATTAACCTTCCGGTATATGAACAGTCGCTTAAGGATATGTCGGAGTGGATTGAACCAGGTAAGTCGGTCGTCGATCTGTATAGTGGCGTCGGTTCAATTGGTCTCACTATTGGTGGCGATGACGTAACGCTCGTTGAGCTTAATGAACATGCGGTTCGCGAGATGGAACGTAACATTGAACTACTCGGCAAGAAGGCTAAAGCCGTGCTTGCTGCCAGTGAACAAGCGCTCGATTACATTACGGGCGATAAAACAATTATTGTTGACCCTCCGCGTGCTGGCCTTCATGAGGATGTTATCTATCGGCTTATCGATGAAAAGCCTGATCGTATTATCTATCTATCATGTAATCCGGTAACCCAGGCGCGTGATATTGCTCGTTTGGCTGAAGTATATGGTATTAAGGCGCATCAAGGCTATAATTACTTTCCTCGTACACCGCACATTGAGCACCTCGTTATTCTTGATAAGAAGAAATAACCCTTTGAGGCAATAAAAATAGACTCTATATAGGGCCTATGAATGAAGCAATGTGGAGCCGCGATCGGGATTTGAACCCGAGACCTCATCCTTACCATGGATGCGCTCTACCAACTGAGCTATCGCGGCGACCACGTAAGTATAACAGATATGGTTTGGATTTTCCAGACCTCTATGGGCGGCCAAAAGCACAAATATTCACAGAAGTACGCGATCTTGCGTTACATAGATGTTTCTGCTATAATTGACCTCTGAAAGTCATCGTTCACGTTGTTCGTGACGAAATATGAAAGTTAATCCTAAAGGGAAGTTATGGCAAAGAAGAACACAAAGCGAAAGTTAGTTGGTTTGGTCAGTGAACTTACTGGTCACCGTACCTATTACACCACCAAGAACACTCAGAATACTACTGAAAAGATTAGTCTTAAGAAGTATGACCCAGTAGCACGTAAGCACGCTACCTACACTGAAACCAAGAAGAACCTTGGTCGCAACGAAGTTAAAGCCCGCAAGAGCTAAATTTCACTTCTATCGCCAATTGTTTCGGCTAGCCATAGGCCAGATACAAGCGCCGATTCCAGCACCGCCTTTGATAGGCGGTGTTCTGTTATGTACAAAAGTAATTTACCGTGTTCAAGCTCAATGCCGTGTGGCCAGAAGCGACTGGCAATACTCGCGATAATAGGTGAGGTGAAAAGCGCCTCTACATTATGTGCGTTGCTCGTGCTTGCGAGAATTTGAAAACGGCCGTGGAATTCAGGACTGTGATTGCTAAAGAGCATGGAATTCAGCGGGTGCATGTGAGGTTGGGTGGCGTAGAGCCTGCCGTATTCGCCAGATTCTCGACCAGTTGGCACGAAGAACATATGGGGCACATCTTTTCGCTCAAGGTCAATTTCAATAATCGTCCAAAGTTGTTCGTGCTGCGGGTTACCGGCAATACGAATAACGTCAAAGCGGTTTACCATACGCACATTGAAGCCGTTATACGTACCAACGGCATAATGGGTATCTCGGTGGCTGAGTGATGCCGTGAAGCCTCTAATGGCGTCGTAGTCGTCGTCGTGCTGGTGCACGGTGCCAAAATGAACCAATCCCAGCATACTACTGAATTTCTTGAGTTCAACGCCGCGCTGCCGCAAGGCAGGAGAAAAGCGTCGGAACACTTGAAGGAATGTCCCACCGCGCTTCATATTAACGTTCCCGGCCGAGCAGGTCTATCATGGTGCCAATGTATTCAGCATGTGACCATGTTAATGGTGCAGGAGCAATAACTTCTTCGGTGAGCGGGTCAATTTGTTCACCCATCATACCAGTTGAAATCATGTGTGAGTGAACCCAATCAAGAATGGCTTTGGCTTTGTCGGTCTTACCGTGTTCAATATCGTACTGTGCTTGCCATAGGGTTGTAATGTACCACCAGTTGCCATTTACATCTGAATTAGTACGGCGATATTCGTCGTTTTCGTAGCGAGGGAGGCCTGGGTTTTGGTTGGTAGTGCCGAATACCTTCGCAACAGTTTCAAGTGAAGCGTTTACTTCGTGGCTATCAGCCGCAAAGAGTCCAAACATATAGACACTATATACAGCTGCGTTATCGATGGTTGCATCGTACGTTACTTCACCGTTCTCAACGGTAACGCCGCGGTAAAATACTTGGCGCTCTTCGTTAAACAGGTACTTATGCGCAGCTTGCTGAATATCACTCGCTGCAGTGTGCCACTTTACAGCACTTTCTTCATCACCTGCAGTAGTAGCAAGTTCAGCGGCGGCCATAAGGCCAGCATACGTAACGGCAGTCGTGTGCGTATTGATCATGAAGCGCTCTTCCCATAGGTCGTAGCTTGGCTTTGGAAGACCGGTCGTTTCATCGGTAAATTCAGCCATGAAGTTCGCCATTGGCTTAATCATTGAGTGGTAGAAGTCTTTAATAAGAGAACTGTCTTTAGAAAGATTGTAGAACTGAACGAACACGAAGACAACCAAAGCTGTTTCATCCTCTTGAATAGGAGGTGCAACGGTAGAACCGTGTACGTAAGGGTGCCAGCTGCTTCCAAGTGCTCCGTCGGCACGGTATTTGTGCATAAGGTAGCCGCCAGGGTGAAGGCCTCGTTGGCAGAATTCGAAGAAGCGGTACGCCTCTTGGTAGTAGCCAAGGCGAATGAGTGGCCATACAACATTAGCACCGTCACGAGGCCAGCAGTAGGCGTAGCCGTCCTTAGAGTAGTTTAGGAGGGTGCTGTCGGTGCTGGCAATAACGGCGCCGCGCTTATCAATTTGCGATTTAATAATCATGACGCTCTCAATAAAGCGGTCTTGATACTCTTTCGGAAGCTTCTTGGCAGCATCGAGCGCTGGTCGAAGCCATTCCTGCCACCAATCGGCAGTTTTCTGAATACGCTTGTAGACGCCTTGCTCTTGAACCTGGCGGTGAATGTAGAGTGCTTCACGGGTACTCATACCAGCGGCGATCCAGTAGTGAACGCGCGAAGATGAGCGCGCTTCAATGGTAAGGCTAAAACCAAGGATCGAGTCAACGCGGCCATGCTCGACAACATTGCTACTCAGTTGCCCGTCTTCAGCGTCACGGAACGACCCTTCGTGTTCGTCGTCACCGAAAAGCCCAATAGTGAATTGATCAAATGGACCAGAATCAGTTTGGCCTGAAATAACAAATGCACGGCGACCGCGGTAGTGGAGGATAGCGTCGCTATCTGGTAGGTACTGAGCGGTATCAGTGTTGCTACGAGAATCACCAATGGCAAAGGCTTGGTGCATGTAAAGCTTAATGTCGCGTTTATGGTCAGAATGGTTAATAACGTGAATGTTACGAATGAGCACACTCATTTCAGCATCAACAGCATCGTCGAATTCGAGGATAATACCGAGTGCTTCGTTCTTAGCGACGGTAGTGCCAATAAGTGCTGTGTGCGGATAGTGGAAGTCGAAGGTCCAGCTGCCGTCATCGGTCCAACTAACGGTGCCGTCAATATAGACACCAATTTTGTGGCGAAGGCCGGTTCCGGCTGAGTGATTTTCGAATCCAACGTAGGGGTAGTAGAGATCGTGCACCACCCCGAACTTGTTGAGGCCAACATGTAGTTCGCCGTTTGAAAGTACGATCGGTCTAGCCACTGAGCCCTCCTGTTTTATGTGTTTCGTGTAAGCGCCAACGGACATCGCGGATAGCATTTATGTAGTACAGGAATGCATCGTAAGGTGAGCTATATGGGCTAAAGTAGGCGTGCACGTCACCGTCGGTAAACCACTTGGTACACATATAATATGCGTGGTCTGAGGTTTGCAGCTTGCGCCAGTCGGAAATCAGTTCGGCATCGTTCGAGCGAAGTACATCGTTTTCGAGTGCATAGAGGTGACGCATGGCTTCTTGTTGCATGCTATTACCAAGCCAAGCCGTAAGATCGCGCTCTGAGTCTGCCCAGGTAACGGTTTGTGGCATGCTCACGACATCTTTCGGTTCGTTTGCTTCAATTGCTTCAGACACGGTATAGAACGTGTTGTCTGGGTTCTGAAGCCAGCGGTCTACGAATTCTTCGAAGAAGGTAAAAATACCCGTATCTTCCCATTGGTGCTCACCGAATGTTTCGTAGTCCATGAAAAGGTTTACGAGCGGTTGGTCGTAAATAGATGATTCAAGCCAAGAGTTGTACTTATCAACGGTCAGTGGCCATTCCTGCCATGCGCGGTTACTGAAACGGAAGGCAAGGTCATCTGAGAGCTTATAGTTCTTAAGAAGTAGTGAAATATTCTCTGTGCCTTCAGGGCGGTAGACGAAGTTTGGACTGCGCCACCCAAGAATTGGGTCCCATCCTTCAGCCAGAATTCCCTTAAAGCCATAATCGTCTGCCCACTTTGCGAGTTCGTTATTGTAAGAAAGCTCGGTGTTACGGAAGACGCTTGTTTCAACACCAAAAATTTCACGAATCTTTGCTTTGTGGGCTTCGACTTGTCGTTCAAACTCTTCACGGCTGTAGAAGAAGGCAAGTGAGTGGTAGTAGGTTTCAGCCACAATTTCGACCTGGCCGGTGGCGACGAGGCGCTTAAAGCTTTCAAGGACATCTGGTGCCCAGGCTTCGATTTGGTCAATAAAGGTTCCGGTAATACTCAGCGACACCTTGAATTCGGGGTGTTTATGAAGAAGCTTCTCAAGAAGCGCGTTCATTGGACGATACGATTTGTCGGCAACCTTATTGAGGATTTTCTCGTTATTGTGGTTGCTGAGTGGATTGGGGTCGGTAAAGTAGTTGTGATCAATAGAGGTATCAAACACGGTGTAATCACGCACGCGGTATGGTTGGTGCACGTGCATGTAAAGGGTTATCCCACGTTGCTGGCTCATGCAAACACCTCAACAGGACGGAACTTACCGTATAGGTTTGTACACTGCTTAGCGACATCGTTCCATGAAATGCGGTCGTACTCGCGCATAACATTGTTACGAAGCGATTCTTTCAGCGCTGGAGAGGTTGCGATACCCACCAGTTGGTCGGCAAGTCGGTCGGTGTCCCAGAAGTCGTAACGGAAAATACTGTGCAGTACTTCACCCACACCAGATTGCTTGGTAATAATAAGGGCGTTATCGTGGTGCGCCGCTTCAAGGGCGGTGAGGCCAAATGGCTCGCTAATTGAACTAAGTACGAAGACGTCAGAAACGCTGTATGCATCGCGCCACTGCTTACCGCGTACGAAGCCAGTAAAGAAGACTTTGTCGGAAATACCAAGATCGGCCGCTAGACGAATCAGTTCATCGCGCTGTTCACCATCGCCGGCAAGAAGCAGGACAAGACGGTCGTATTTTTCGATTGCCTTAGCGAGCGCACGAACCAAGTTACCAAGGCCCTTTTGGACGGTCAGACGAGTAATAGCACTTACCACGGTGTAGCCTTCAGCTTTTAGGCCTTCCAGGTAGCGGTAAGTGCGGAGGTCATATTCGTATGAACTGTCGAAACTTGATGGGTCGATAGCGTTATAGACAACTTCCACTTTGTCGGCTGGAATATTGTACTTATCGACAATGATTTGCTTGGTAATAGCGCTGACTGCAAGGATACGATCGGCCATAACGAGTCCTTGATATTCGATTTCATGAACAATTGGGTTTCCAGCGTTACCGCCGGCACGGTCAAATTCGGTAGCATGAACGTGTACGATAAGGGGTTTACCGCTCAGTTCTTTAGCGCGAATGCCCGCTTCCATAGTAAGCCAGTCGTGGGCGTGAATAGCATCGAAGTCGTTCTTACCAGCGAAGTCTTCAACAAAACGACCGTATTGGGCTTGAATGTCACGAATAGTGCGAAGTTCACCAGGAGATTTCTGGTCAACTGTTTCAATAAAGAACTTGCTGTCATAGGCGCCCATACCAAATTTATGGAGTGGAGAGAGCTCCGTGGCGCTGTGAACCGTCATAAAGTCGATCTCTTCGTGCTTCGCCGAATAGGGGACAACGAAATCAATAGAAGTGCCCTCAAGAGCAATCGCTTTTGAAAGGTGGAAGCATGCAACACCCAAACCGCCACTGTTGTGCGGTGGGAGCTCCCATCCCAGCATTAATATTTTCATAACCCCCTTACACGAGTTGCTTTCCTAGCGCGTCGTAAGCTCCTTTTTATTTGGCACTTGTTATGAACGATTATAGATCTAAGCTTAGGCATTTACAACAGCTCTTACGCTTAAAATCTCAGGAAATGTTAAATTTCTTCCACAGGTTCCCCAGAACACTGGTAAAATACTTGATTCATAGAGTATACTGCTTATGTATGTTGCAGTTTTATGCAAAAAAATCATTTAACGAAGATCCACAGCTTATTAAAGAAGCGCCGATGGAGCGTGCCTGGATCTACGGTGAGCACATTACCGAAGAAGAATTGCACCACGTAACGGAGTTGTACACGCTCGACAGTGGCATTCTAAAGGATGTTAAAGACAAAAACGAGCTTCCCCGCGCTGAATACAGCCAAGGGCTATTATATGTATTCGTTCGTGCGCCACATCAAACATCAAGTGGCAATATTGTTACAGTACCGTTTCTCGCAGTACTTAAGGGAAGCCTTCTTATTACGCTTTCTTCAAAAGACTATGTTAAACCGCCAGAGTTATTTGAAGCGTGTAAGGTAGACATGAAAAGCACGAAACATGTGTTTCTGCAGCTTATGAGTCATGTTATTAACCAGTATGAAACATTTATTCATGGCACTGGTGCATATATTCTTAATACCGAGCACCGTCTTCGTAGCCACGAAGTCGATAATAAAGACTTTATTAATTTTGTCTCAGTTGAACACGATATTAATGAGTACCACACAAACCTGACGGCGCTTCAGGCGCTGCTTGCTCGTCTTCGTGACAACCGCCATGCTATCTTTGGTGATAAAGACTGTGAATTCATTGAAGATATGGTGCTGCACGTTAACCAGCTTCTTGTTGCGACTGATAGTCACAGGAATACGATCGATAGCATTCGTAACGCCTACACGACTATTAGCAACAACACATTGAACCAACGAATGAAGAAGTTGACCCTTCTGACACTTCTCGTTGCGCTTCCAAACGTCTTCTTCGGAATGTTTGGCATGAATGTGCTGCTTCCGTATGCAGAAGAGCCATGGGCATACTCGGCCATTGTTGGCCTGAGCGTCGCGATTGTCTTAATCGTTGTTCTAATTGTTCGTAAAGTTCGTTTCTAGTAGACCTGATATCTCTATACAGAAAACGCGCTCATCTAGAGCGCGTGATCAACATCGTGCACATCGTGCGATCGCCAGATAGGAATGGCTTCATGGAGCGGCATGAGTTGGTGGTAGCCGTGTAGTACGGTAAGACGACGTATTAACGCTCCGGTTCGGCCGGCAACATACAGCCCGAGCCATTCAGCGTAGCCCCATGTTTCACCAACAGGAAGAGTAACTGGTGTGCTATGCGGTCGGTATTTGAGTTGTGCTCGTTTTGTCGCAACTCGAGTGATGTTCTTGGCAACATGCTTTGCTTGTTTGAAGGCAGGAAGCGCCATGCCGCTGTACTTGACGGTGTTATTATCGCCAATCACGTAAACATTATCGAGAGCTTCGAGGTACGGGTTCACATTGACGCGGCCATCTGCGGCAATATCGAAGTACCCACCATTTGCTTTAAAGAATGGGTTGTTCGTGACACCCGATGTCCAAACGGCAGTTTTTGTAGAGTAGAGCTTGCCTTCAATGTTAATCTTGTCATCTGCGAGTGACTCAACCTTATGCTCAACCAGCACGCGGATGCCCTGTTTGGTGAGTTGTTCGAGAGCTTTGTCGGAAGCGGTCTTCGAAAGGTGCGGCAAGATCCGCGTTTTTGCTTCAACTAGTGTTACCTTCGGACGTGCATTAGGCAAACGATAAATTTCAACGAGTGATTTCAGATATGAGTTCAGTGCACTTGCAAGTTCAACACCGGTAAGCCCGGCGCCAATAACGAAGTACTCTTTATCGAGTTTCTGGTGCACTACTTCATCGTGAATGTGTTCATGGAACTCTTGGACTTCTTCAATCGTTTTAATACCGTAGGCGTGCTCTTCGAGCCCTTTAATATTAAAGAAGGTGGTTACAGAACCGAGTGCAAGAACAAGCTTGTCGTAGTGATAGTCTTTTTTCTTGCCACTGAGCAGATTGCGGTGTGGGTCAAACCCTGAAATACGATCTTCAATAATTTCAACATTCGGATGCTTTGCAAAGAGGTTACGAAGGGGAATGACTGATTCCTCGGTGCTTTTACCAGTAGCCGTGGCATAAAGCGTGGCGTGGTGAAGGAAATATGAGTGGTCAGAAATGAGGGTAATTTTGCCAATTTGGCGTTTGCTGAGTTCTAGCGCAGCCTTTACCCCGCCAAAGCCACCACCGACAACAACTACATGCATGCTCACCCTCTTTTGATTAAATTCGTTATGCTTATGGTAACAGATGGAAATACATCTCGTAAAGTGGTACAATCTACTAAAGTAATGGATCTTGTCGTAAATGACATCAGTGAGTTTTTCTTGGAACCGAACGCCTACCGCTCGGTTCTTATTTTGGTCGCTTGTTTAGTTGTGGCCTACATCTTAAGTAAGTTCCTGGCAGACTTCATTATTAAGATTGCACAGAAGGTATCGGTCCGTGCTGATATTGAATCAAACGAAGAGCGGCATATTAAGCTGCGGCAAGTTGAAACATACCTAAGTGTATCCGTCGCAGTGGTTCGTGCCGTGGTTGTGGCGGTGGTTGCGTACATTGCCTGGATGCTCCTTAGCCCAAGCGCGAATAGCGGCGCGGCAGCAATTGGCGCCAGCGCGTTCTTTATTGTGTTTGCCGGCCAAACCCTTGGTATGATTCTTCGAGATGTGACGGCTGGGGCGATTATGATTATTGAGCAGTGGTTTAACGTGGGTGACTTCATTAAAGTTGAGCCATTTATTAACGTATCTGGAGTTGTAGAGCGCCTAACACTTCGATCAACAAGGCTCCGAAGCCTGAGTGGTGAAGTAATTTGGATTCATAACCAGCAAATTCAAGCTGCACATGTGACGCCTCGGGGCGTGCGGACAATTGCGGTTGATGTGTTTGCTCGAGATAAAGACAAAGGACTTCGTGCGCTTAAAGAACTGGCTAAAGCCGTACCGGTTGGTGCAACGATGCTCGCGAAGCCTCTAAGGGTTCAAAAGCCAGAAGAGTGGGGCGGAGGACTATGGCGCATTACGGTTATTGGGCAAACCGCACCAGGCCGTGAGTGGCTGATTGAAAACTTCTTCGTGAATGCCATTAAAGAAATTGACTCGAGCGTGCGTAATAAAATGAACCGTACCTTTGTGTATGAGCCGATTGCCCGCTACGCCGACCCAATTGCCGATAAGAAGTTCAAACGCGCCGTACGTGCGCATAAAGACGATTAACAGGTATACTAGAGTAATTATGGACGACGATTTCAATAAAATTACTGAAGTACTGGCCAATGGTGGCATTGCCGTGGTGCGTACCGATACTATTTACGGCATTATTGCCCGCGCCTCGAAGAAGCGAGCGGTAGAAAAGGTGTATGAAGTTAAGCACCGCGACCCAACGAAGCAGTGTATTGTGCTGATTCCTGGTTCGGGCAGTCTTCGTGAGCACTCTGCGGTGCTTTCGCAGTATAGCCGTCCCGACCAACCGCCAACTTCTATTATTGTGCCAAAAACCAATGAGCACGAATGGGTGCTTCGGGGTGGGAACACCGTTGCCTACCGAGTGGTTCGCAATGAATTCTTAAAAAAGGTTGTTCAAGCAGTTGGCCCAGTCATTGCACCGAGTGCCAACCCTGAAGGCATGCCGCCAGCCAGGAACATTGTAGAAGCAAGGGCGTACTTTGGCGACGACGTTGATGTGTACATTGATGGTGGAGAAGTGCCGGAAGACGTACAAGCATCTCGCATTATTCAAGTTCACCCCAACGGTTCAGTTACTGTCGTTCGCGAGTAGTGGCGCACAACTGGGGTGAGGGTAGTTCAAAAATCAATCTGTATCTGATATACTATACGAGCTTAGGGGCATAGTACAACGGTTAGTATATGGGTCTCCAAAACCTAGGATCGTGGTTCGATTCCACGTGCCCCTGCCATAAGCATTTTCGTCTCCGTTGAATTTTATTATTAGTCTCCAATTTGGAGGCTTTTTGTTATAGTAATTTTATGAATAAAAAATCAATCGTTATTATGATGACAGTTTCAAGCGTAGCCACTCTAATGCTTGGAGTTTGGCTGATTATAGCCACGAATACGCGAGTCCCTGATGACCAAAGTGGACTAGCGGGCGTCGTAAGAATCCTCGAGGCGGCAGGATTATTTATCGTAAGTGTCATCATAACGGCAATTGTATTGCTTGTTGGGAACGCAAAATTACGAAAATTTCGTAAGAATAATCGAAAAAGTTCGTAACTCTTCCACGAGGGGCTGCCAAGCACAAGTGTAATAAAACATATATATATGTTGACGATGTATTTATGCATTGATAAAATTATTTATGGAAGATCAAGTGATACAGCACAAAGATCATTATGTGTAGCGAATCAAGTTCAATAGTTCAAGTTATTTAGTTCGTTAGCTACACCTGTTGGTGCAAATCTTCCAGTTCATTAAAGAGGCACTTCGGTGCCTCTTTTTTAGTGTGTTAAAAACTATACTCGTACACTAAGGTTTGCAACGGAGAATAGACTGCAATTTTGAGGTCAATTTTTTGTTATGATAGGAACATGAATTTCCAACAACTTATTGAACGGGCACGTGTCATTCGTAATAAATACGCAGAATATGAGACGAATCGTAATGGCCGTGAATGGACTGGAGAAGAGCTTGCTCTTGGGTTCGTTGGCGATGTTGGCGATCTCGCTAAGCTTGTTCAGGCAAAAGAGGGAATTAGGCCTGCTGAAAACGTTGATGATGCATTAGCTCATGAGCTTAGTGATTGTATGTGGTCTATCATTGTCCTGGCTGATAAATACGGTGTAGATCTTGAAAAAGCATTCATCAAAACAATGGACCAACTTGATACGAAACTAAAATGAAAAACTTAGTTATCGGCGTGAGCCCCGAATCATCACTCGATCTTTTAGGAGTATTTGCGGATGTTATAAAGCTTGATGAGGGCTCGGTAAATAGCTTGGAGATGAGCTATGACACCATCTACATCAGAAGCCACTTCAGCGAGCCGGCCTTAACACCCGAATACTTTCGTCATGAAATCGAACGGCTCGTACAAAGTGCTAAGACTACAAACCCAAAAGTAAGATTTATCGATAGTATGGATACTGTCGATACGATCATGGCTTTTGAAGATAAGTGGCTTCAATATGAAACGTTTGGTTCATTTATGCCTCGAACCGAGCTGTATGATGAAAGCATTGATACTTCGAGCTTTGTGCGTCCCGTATATAAGAATAGGTTGTCGTCAAACGGGAGTGGCGTAACCTGGGATCAAGAAAAAGCCGTACGTTCGAATAATGAGTGGATTATTCAAGAGTCCCTCGATATAGAAGAGGAGCTGCGGATTTATATACTTTTTGGCGAAGTATACCCAATTGGAGCGGTTCGACGGAATATGACAGAGGGACATAAGGCGCAGGCAATCGATTCTCGTAAGCTGTCGGAAGATGAAATTAATTTCTCCCTGAGCTTAATGAAGCGTTCGGTCGGTTTAGATATCGTAGGAATTGACGTAGCCCGTACTGTAGATGGAGAGTTGAGGCTCATCGAAGTGAATAGATCACCTGGGTTTGCGAAGTTTGAGGAACTCACAGGGGTAAACCTTGCGAGTTTGCTATATGAAAAGCTTGATGCTGAACGCGTGTAAGATGCCCAAATCTAACAATGCTATATATTGACAATACGTAACTAATATTTTACTATAGTATAGTTACCAATGGAGCCTTGGCTCGGTCGGTACTCCTTACAGGAAGATCTACTCAGGAAGAGGTGGCCTCATGGCCGACGACAAGAACAAGCACCCCAAGGGCAGCCGGCAGAATCCGGTGGTGAAGCCCACTTCGAGCCAGGCCGGCCTCCAATCGGCCAAGGCACGACCGGCAACGCCGAAGCCCAAGGGGAAGTAGTTCCCTCCGACGGGGCGATGCGTGAATAGCGCTCGCCCCGTCGGCACCTCTCCTTTATGATGTAAATCTTCCTGTACTTTTCTCTTAATAAGTCTCCGCTCGGAGTCTTTTTTGTTATCATGAGCCTATGAGTAAAAAATTTGCTATGATACGTAACTTCGATATTACCGGTGTCTCGGGTTCAGGCTATATGCTTGAAGGTGTCGTGTTCCAAAATGGAAAAGTAGCAGCTACCTGGCTTCCCACGGGCCCAATCATAGCAACCAGTCTCGTTCTCTTCGATAGTATGGATGACTTTATGAAAGTGCGCGTCGATAGCCATCCTGAAAACAAAACCCAAATTATTTGGGAAGATGATCCGGAATTTCCGGAAGATAAACCAGAACAACTCATAGCGTAAGTAGGTTCCATAACATCAACGCTTGATACCCCTTTGTAATTATGACCTCTGTTTGCTATAATATACGGAGCTTATATAAATATTCAGATGGGAAACCTGCATGGCTAAGCACAAAAACTGGCACGGTGCCGCACGCAAGCGTCTTCTCAAAAAGAAGGCAAAGAGCCTAAAGCTCAAGCGCGGTTACTAATACTCAAAGTCTCCAACTTGGAGGCTTTTTGTTTTACAAACAGGGGTGGGTGATTGAATATTTATTAAAATTATGCTATAATAATACAGTTATGCAGCAATTCCTCCGGAGGGTGCGTCGGTCTCGACGTACTCTTTTTAGTATCCAAGCTTTTATCGCAGTTGTCGGTATCGTACTAAGTGTCGCGCTGCACGAACTCTTCCACGTATTCGTTCACTGGGGCAGTATTACACACGTCCACCTTTTCCCGAATACTCATGCCATCGTTGAAATTGGTGTTAACGCGCCTGTTGGGTATACAACGGAGCTTGAAGAAGCCTTTGCGTACGGCGTAACTATGATCGTCATGATTGCGACCATTGCCGTGCTTTATAAGATTTCGGATGTAAAAGACACGCGCACCTTTGCTGAAACCGTATTTCCGAACGATTCATTCATGCAATCACTCAGTACTGATGAGTTATTCGAGCTTGCAGCTCGGGCAAAGTGGTAGTAAACGAAAGAGTTACTAGTGTATACTCGTCCTAATGTTCCAAGAGAACCCCTGAGCAATATATATATATGAAATATTTAGTCATCTGCACCGTCACAAACCGAAGCGACAATGCGCTAGCATTTGATACCCGTGCTGAGGCGGTTGGTTATGTGTCGCGTGTTATCAATACACTTGGATACGACGTCGACCCGGGCGAAAGCCGTGACGGTATGTGGTTTCTTTCAGAAGCTGGTGTTCGTGTTAAGTTTGTATTGAAGCACGTTGAAGCTGCTCACATTCACTACTGGCTTCGCCGCGTTGAACAGGGCCGTCACATTGAAACTCGTCGTTTTAAAACCCGTCATACGGCGCTGCACTACGCCCAAAATACCCTGTATGACTCGGGAAAGACTGGTTTAGAGTTTGCGCTTCGCCTCGTGCTTGAATCAACGAGGCGGAATAAAGATGACTGCAAAGTGCTCGGAGTTACCGAAGATGCCGACGATGCAGTCATTAAAGCTGCCTACCGTGCGAAGCTGAAGACTGCTCACCCGGATGTTGGTGGAAGCGATGAAGACGTAAAGAAACTAACAGCAGCCTACGAACGCCTTACAAAAGCCGGAGCATCAAGCATGCAACGTGAAGAATATGTATCGATGGAAGAAGGTGAGTTAACAAAGTACCTCCAGGCAGCCCTACATGGTGCGCAGAAGCAGCGAACTACCTATAGCACCCAAAATGCGTCAACGCACCAACAGGCAAGGACACAAACGCCGGCTGTGGCCAAGAAAAACGACGGCATTCTTGATAAGTTACCTGATTGGCTTCGCTGGGTCCTAGCGTGGCCTGCTGGTATTATTGGTTCACTCATTGCAGGGTATCTGGTGCGGTTTGTATGGGGCCTTACGAGTTCAGACGATACAAACGCTCTACTCGACTTAGCACAAGCTGGTGTTATTGGTTTCTTCTGGGTGTATATCCCAACACTTTTTGCACCGAAGGCTAAGAAGGTGATTGCTGTAATTAGCCTCTGTCTTCTTATCGGCATTCTATTTATGTTCCTTGGCCTCGCTGTTTATAGCGCGCTGATGGGGTATGAAATGGAATCACCAGGGCTCTTCTACGTAGGCATTGCAGTCTACATTATTGGCGCTGTCATCGCAGTTGTGAACACGCCGTCTACTGACGAGCAGTCCTAAAAGAGCGTATAATAATAGGAGATGACCACTGAGCATACTCCAAAAAAGCCTAAAGCAAAGCGCGTCCGCCCCACGCATCACGCGTCGGATTTCGACCTGTACGTGCTCGACGGTGACGACGATTTGTTCCGATGGTTCTTACTTACATTCCTGCTCGGTAAACCAATTCAATCTTCTGTAGCGGTGAAAACCTGGCAGCTTTGTATTGATCGAAAGATCGATCTACCATGGGCGATTCTTCAAATGCCCGATCGTAAGCTGGTGCGGCTCCTTCACGAAGGTGGCTATACTCGCTATCAGCACGTCATGACTCATGCATTGAAAACCTGCATGCAGCAGCTGGTGCAGTGGTACGACGGCTCGCTTACCCTAATGATCGAGCAGAGTGAAGATGAGGACGAATTATCGAAGCGCCTTCAAAAGTTTTACGGTGTCGGACCAAAGACGGCTGAAATATTTATGCGCGAAACAGAAGAGTTTTTTGCTCGACGGGTTGAATAACCGCTATGCGGTGGTGCGTGCTCGGGTCTGGTTTTCCAGACGGAAGTTAATTTCTGCACCCAGTAGCGCTGCAAAAGCAGTAAGGTTTAACCAAATCATCAGAACGATAATACCCGCAAATACGCTATATGACTCCGTGTAGTGAGCTAGGTAGCGCGCGTAAATAAAGAACAAGCTCGTGCCTAGCAGCCATACGATGGTCGCAATGCTCGAGCCCCACGTTACCCATTGCCAGTGCGGATTACCGCGATTCGGTGCATACCGGTAAAATACTGCAAGTCCAACTGCGACTAATAGTGCGATGATAAGCCAGCGCGCAATGATAATTGTTGTCGCAAAGAATGGTGAAACACCGATAAATCGAAGGTACGGCTCGTTGAGAACAAGAAGCGAGATGACAATGAGCGTAATGATACTTGCAACAACCACGAAGCCAATTCCAAGAAGGCGAAGTGGGACAAGCTTTCGCGTCTCCTCAGTTTCATAAATCGCATTCGAAGCATTAATAATATTCTTCATCGCATTTGATAAGCTATAGAGCGCGATCAATAGTCCACCGATTATGACGAAAATACCCGAAGAGGGGTTATCTAAAGATGTTTGTAGCTGGGTAGAGATAAGATAGGCGATATCTGAAGGCAAAAAGCTTTCGAGTGTACGTACGGTTGCCTCAAGCTGTTCTTTAGAAATAGCAAAGCTTAAGATAGCAACGCTGGCTGCGATAGCCGGAAAGACCGCGAAGGTAAGGAAGTAGGCAATACCGGCGCTTAGTATGAAGATACGCTTTGAAGAAAGTGCATTTTTTGTTTCAAGCAGCGCATTCTTCCAGTCCTTAAAAGTAAACTGACGTGGTGTTCGAGCGTAGGTTTTTCGTTCATCGGCGAGAGCTGTTTTTAACTTACCATAGAGCTTCTTTACTGCATGCATACTAGAAATTATACGACACCTGGATTATTCGTGCGTCGAAGTAAGTTTGTTATGATGAAGCAATGAGAACAATTACACGTGATATTGTTGGTGGAATCCTATATTCAAATGATGGTCATATTCTACTTGGCAAAAATGTTACCGGTGGCGTACACGAAGGGCTGTGGGTCATTCCAGGTGGTGGGATTGATGAAGGCGAAACGAAAGAAACTGCCGTTCAACGCGAGATTCTTGAAGAAGTTGGTATCGATATTTCTAATGCAAAAATGGAGCTTTTGCCCGATGTCTTAAATGGTGAGAGTGAGAAAACACTACGCGATACCGGCGAACGGGTTATTGTCTCCATGACATTTAACGACTTTAAAGTGTTCATTGATAAGCCCGCGACAGAAATTCCTATTATTCTTGAGGATGACTTTGGCTATGCAGAGTGGGTTCCGCTGGGTGAACTTTCTAGTAAGCAGTACTCTCCAACCGTTAAGCAGCGCTTCAAGCTTCTGAACTTACTATAATTTGGTATCATTAATTTTATGATTACTACTGCTCTTTACATCGCACTCTGCATTCTTACAGGTCTTGCTATCTTTCAGATTCTTCTTATTGCCGGAAAGCCACTTGGTGAATACGCTTGGGGTGGTCAGAACAAAGTACTTCCTCGTAAGCTTCGCGTCGCAAGTATAAGTTCGCTGTTCATCTACGCTGGATTCGCTGTATTAATTGCAAGTAAAGCCGGCTTATTACCTGGTGGTGAAAGCGCATTTGTTCAGGTTACAATGTGGGTTGCAACGGGCTATTTCTTCCTCGGCATATTCGTGAACGCTATTTCCAGAAGCAAAAAAGAACGTTTCCTTATGACACCGGTTGCAGCGGCACTTGCTCTCTGTTTTCTTATCGTTAGTCTTACCTAAGAGCAAGGCGCTTTTTGCTATAATGACGCTATGACTTTATTCATGCACACTCCTTCTGCTGGCGGCGTCGTTATGCATAACGGCAAAATTCTCGTAATCACCTCAGCTATTCGCGGCTCCGTTGATCTCCCAAAAGGCACCATTGAAGATGGAGAGTCCATTAATGATACTGCTATTCGTGAAGTGGAAGAAGAAACCGGCTACCGCGTAACG
>Ga0307406_10000412_pt1 | contig 24813 bp, 22 predicted proteins | sample 322Cmetagenome_3_FD_203706 | JGI IMG/M metagenome (GOLD analysis project Ga0307406, IMG submission 203706) | Maize rhizosphere microbial communities from greenhouse at UC Davis, California, United States - 322HYB-C-2 | ecosystem: Host-associated > Plants > Roots > Rhizosphere > Soil | place...
TCGCGCGCAAAGGCAAAGGCGGCGGGCAGGTCCAGGCCGGTGGCGTCGACGCGCACGAGCTCGGTGCCCAGCACCGGATCGAAAAGCGGCGTGCCGGCGCCCGATCCGCCTTGCCAGCGGCCGGCGACGTGGTTGGGGAGGAGTTCGGTCATGGGGTGAACTTGATCTGCCCTTCAGGCAGGAGATAGAGAACCAGGGCGCGGCCGTTCGCCACGGTCGGGCGGTGCGCGGTGCCGGGTCCGTAGACGCACCAGCCTGCGGGCCGGCCGTCGAAGGTGGCGCCGGGGCTGCCTTCGAGCGGCATGATCAGGTCGATCTCGCCGTTCGGGTGCGTGTGGTGCGGCCCCGCGATGTCCTGCATGTCGACCACGTCGACCGAGAAGCGCTGCAGCGCGTCCTCCGCCTTGAACACGCGGCCGTAGCGGATGCCGCCGCCCTCGCGCTCGCACAGCCAGCCTTCGGCCACGCCGCCGATGCAGGCCTGGCGCAGCGCCTCGAAGCGCGCGCTGCCTGCGCCGTGCGTGGCGTTGAGCCACTGGTCGAGCTGTTCGTCGAGCGGCCGGCCGGCAATTTCGGCGGCCAGGCCGGCGATCAACTGATGAAATGCTTCCTTGCTGGACATTGGCGGGCTTCCTTTTTGGAGGCTGGCTGGCAGGGTGAATGGCACAGCGAACTTTCGGACTACCTTGCAGGATTGGTTCGCGTGCAGTATCTTGCTTGTGGCCGAACAATAAGCACCGACTCCATAGGTGTCAAGCAATATAGTGCATCTATGGTGTTTACCCTGAGCGCGCACAATCCCGGCCAAGAACGAGGACATGCATGAACGAGCACGTAGACGCGGTGCTGGCCCCCGCGCCCGAAGAAGGCCACCGCGCCGGCAGCCCGGCGGCACCGGCCGGGGAAGCCAAGAATCCATTGCTGGCGGCGCTGGGCGAGCGCGTGCGCAACCTGCGCGCGCAGCGCGGCCTCACGCGCAAGGCGGTGGCCATTGCGGCCGACGTGTCGGAGCGGCACCTGGCCAATCTCGAATACGGCATCGGCAATGCGTCGATCCTGGTGCTGCAGCAGGTGGCCGGCGCGCTGCACTGCTCGCTGGCCGAGCTGGTCGGCGACGTGACCACCAGTTCGCCCGAATGGCTGCTGATCCGCGAGCTGCTCGAGAACCGCAGCGAGGCCGACCTGCGCCGCGTGCGCGTGGCGGTGGGTGAGCTGCTGGGCACGGCCTCGGTCGATCCCGCCCGCCACCGGCGCATTGCGCTCGTGGGCCTGCGCGGCGCGGGCAAGTCGACGCTCGGGCAGATGCTGGCCGACGACCTCGACGTGCCCTTCGTGGAGCTGAGCCGCGACATCGAGAAGCTCGCGGGCTGCAGCGTGCGCGAGATCCACGACCTCTACGGCACCAACGCCTACCGCCGCTACGAACGCCGCGCGCTCGAGGAAGCCATCCAGATCTACGGCGAGGTGGTCATCGCCACGCCGGGCGGCATCGTCTCCGACCCCGCCACCTTCAACGAACTGCTCGCGCACTGCACCACCGTGTGGCTGCAGGCCGCGCCCGAGGAGCACATGGGCCGCGTGGCCGCCCAGGGCGACACCCGCCCGATGGCGGCCAGCAAGGAAGCCATGGAAGACCTGCGCCGCATCCTGAACGGCCGCGCCGCCTTCTATTCGAAGGCCGATCTCTCGGTGGACACCAGCGGCAAGACGCTGGCGCAGAGCTTCCAGGCGCTGCGCGCCGTGGCGCGCCAGTCCATGGGCGCCGGCGCCTGAGTTGAAGTTTTGAAAAAAAGCGCTTCAGGCATTGACTTGCCTGTTCGCATGCAGCATGATGCATGTCATCGACACCAGAAGCTGCATTATTCTTCCGGTTCGCATCTGCCCCCACAGGAGACTTCCGCATGACCGAGACCACGACCCTCCAGGCGCCTTTGCGCGTCGACTACCGCATCGAACCCGCGCAATACAGGCACTGGAAGCTCAGCTTCGAAGGCCCGGTGGCGCGCCTGGTGCTCGACATCGCGGAAGACGGCGGCATCCGTCCCGGCTACAAGCTCAAGCTCAACAGCTACGACCTGGGCGTGGACATCGAGCTCAACGACGCGCTCAACCGCGTGCGCTTCGAGCACCCTGAAGTGCGCAGCGTGATCGTCACCAGCGGCAAGGACCGCATCTTCTGCTCGGGCGCCAACATCTTCATGCTCGGCGTGTCGAGCCATGCCTGGAAGGTGAACTTCTGCAAGTTCACCAACGAGACGCGCAACGGCATCGAGGATTCGTCGAAGCATTCGGGCCTGAAGTTCATCGCGGCCGTGAACGGCGCCTGCGCCGGCGGCGGCTACGAGCTGGCGCTGGCCTGCGACGAGATCCTGCTGGTGGACGACCGCTCTTCCGCCGTCTCGCTGCCCGAAGTGCCGCTGCTCGGCGTGCTGCCCGGCACCGGCGGCCTGACGCGCGTGACCGACAAGCGCCATGTGCGCCATGACCTCGCCGACATTTTCTGCACCAGCGTCGAAGGCGTGCGCGGCCAGCGCGCGGTCGAATGGCGTCTGGTCGATGCCGTCGCCAAGCCCGCGCAGTTCGCCGCCGCCGTGCAGGAGCGCGCTGCGCAGCTTGCCGCCGCGAGCGACCGCCCGGCCAGCGGCAAGGGCGTGGCGCTGACCCGGCTGGAGCGCACCGACAGCGCCGACGGCATCGCCTATTCGCACGTCGACGTGAAGATCGACCGCAGCAAGCGCACCGCCACGATCACCGTCAAGGCCCCCACGGGCACGCAGCCTGCGGACGTCGCCGCCATCGAGGCGGCGGGCGCCGCCTGGTGGCCGCTCGCCGTGTGCCGCGAACTCGACGACGCCATCCTCAACCTGCGCACCAACGAGCTCGACATCGGCACCTGGCTGCTCAAGACCGAAGGCGACGCGCAGGCCGTGCTCGCATCGGACGCCCTGATGCTCGCCCACAAGGACCACTGGCTGGTGCGCGAAACCATCGGCGCGCTGCGCCGCACGCTGGCGCGGCTGGACGTGTCGTCGCGCAGCCTGTTCGCGCTGGTCGAAGCCGGCTCCTGCTTTGCCGGCACGCTGGCCGAGCTGGCCTTTGCGGCCGACCGCAGCTACATGCTCGCGCTGCCCGACGATACCGCGCGCGCACCGAAGCTCGTGCTCAACGAATTCAACTTCGGCTTCTTCCCGATGGTGAACGACCAGAGCCGCCTGCAGCGCCGCTTCTACGAAGAGGCCGCGCCGCTGGACGCCGCCCGCGCCGCGGCCGGCAAGCCGCTCGATGCCGACGAGGCCCTGAAGCTCGGCCTCGTCACCGCCGCGCCCGACGACATCGACTGGGAGGACGAGATCCGCATCGCCGTCGAGGAGCGCGCCGCCATGTCGCCCGATGCGCTCACCGGCCTGGAAGCCAACCTGCGCTTCGCAAGCCGGGAGAACATGGCCACCCGCATCTTCGGCCGGCTCACCGCCTGGCAGAACTGGATCTTCAACCGCCCCAACGCCGTCGGCGAAAAGGGCGCGCTGAAGGTCTACGGCACCGGCGAAAAGGCCGGCTTCGATTTGAACCGCGTCTGACGAAACCGCAGTCCCGCACAACCCAAGGAACAACGATGAGCACGATCAACTACAGCGAGAAGATCCCCAACAACGTCAACCTCGGCGAGGACCGCACGCTGCAGCGCGCGCTCGAAGGCTGGCAGCCCAACTTCATCAACTGGTGGGACGACGTGGGCCCCGAAGGCTCGACCAACCATGAGGTCTACCTGCGCACGGCCGTGAGCGTCGATCCGCAGGGCTGGGCCCAGTTCGGCCACGTGAAGATGCGCGACTACCGCTGGGGCATCTTCCTGAACCCGGGCGACGCCAACCGCGAGATCCACTTCGGCGACCACAAGGGCGAGAAGGCCTGGCAGGACGTGCCCGGCGAGCACCGCGCCAACCTGCGCCGCATCATCGTGACGCAGGGCGACACCGAGCCCGCCTCGGTCGAGCAGCAGCGCCACCTGGGCCTGACGGCGCCGAGCATGTACGACCTGCGCAACCTGTTCCAGATCAACGTGGAAGAAGGCCGCCACCTGTGGGCCATGGTCTACCTGCTGCACAAGCACTTCGGCCGCGACGGCCGCGAGGAGGCCGAGGCGCTGTTGCAGCGCACCTCGGGCGACCAGGACAACCCGCGCATCCTGGGCGCATTCAACGAGAAGACGCCCGACTGGCTGGCGTTCTTCATGTTCACCTACTTCACCGACCGCGACGGCAAGTTCCAGCTGGCCGCACTGGCCGAGAGCGCCTTCGATCCGCTCGCGCGCACCACCAAGTTCATGCTGACCGAGGAAGCGCACCACATGTTCGTGGGCGAGAGCGGCGTCTCGCGCGTCCTGGCGCGCACCGCGCAGGTGATGAACGAGCTGAAGACCGACGACGCGCAGAAGGTGCGCGCGGCCGGCGCCATCGACCTGGCCACCATCCAGCGCTACCTGAACTTCCACTACAGCGTGACCATCGACCTGTTCGGCGCCGACCAGTCGAGCAACGCCGCCATCTTCTACAGCTCGGGCCTGAAGGGCCGCTACGAGGAAGGCAAGCGGGGCGACGACCACGTGCTCAAGGGCCAGACCTACAAGGTGCTCGAAGTGAAGGACGGCCAGCTCGTCGAGAAGGACGTGCCGATGCTCAACGCGCTCAACGAAGTGCTGCGCGACGACTTCATCAAGGACTCGGTGGCCGGCGTCGGCCGCTGGAACAAGGTGCTCGAGAAGGCCGGCATCCCCACGCGCCTGACTGTGCCGCACAAGGCTTTCAACCGCCAGATCGGCGCGCTCGCCGGCATCAAGATGTCGCCTGAGGGCCGCGTGGTGAACGAGGTCGAATGGGCCGCCAAGCGCGATGAATGGCTGCCGAGCGCCGAAGACTTCGCTTTCGTGGCATCGTTGATGGGCCGCGTGGTCGAGCCGGGCAAGTTCGCAGGCTGGATCTCGCCGCCGGTGATGGGCATCAACCGCCAGCCGGTGGATTTCGAATACGTGCGTTTCGGTTGATGGGTATTGGTATTGCTCCTTCCCCTTCCGGGGGAAGGCTGGGATGGGGGCAGCAGCGTGACCACGACAAGCGCCGCGGACCCCCACCCAACCCTCCCCCGGAAGGGGAGGGCTCTAGGAGAAAAACATGGACATGGCCGTTGAAGCCGGAGTCATCAAGCAGCACCTGATCGACCCCGAGATCTGCATCCGCTGCAACACCTGCGAGGCCACCTGCCCCGTCAACGCGATCACGCACGACGACAACAACTACGTCGTGCGCGCCGACGTCTGCAATGGCTGCATGGCCTGCATCTCGCCGTGCCCCACGGGTTCGATCGACAACTGGCGCACCATGCCGCTGGTGCGCGCCTACACGATCGAGGAACAGCTCACCTGGGAATCGCTGCCCGCGGAGCTCACGCCCGATGAACTGGAAGCCGCTGGCGTGTCCGCCGAAGCGGCCGGCGATGCGGCAGCCGCCGTGCCCGCGCAGACCCAGGCGCAAGCCCAGGCCGCGGTCGCGTCCGTCGAGCCCGCCTTCAACTCCGCGCAGTACGGCGCCACCGTGCCGCCCTGGTCGGCCGCGCACGCCTACACCAACCTCTTTGCGCCGAAGTCGCCGACCACGGCCACCGTGGTGGGCAACTTCAACTGCACCGAGGCGGGCTTCGACAGCGAGACCCACCACATCGTGCTCGACTTCGGCGCGGTGCCGTTCCCGGTGCTCGAAGGCCAGTCGATCGGCATCATTCCGCCGGGCGTCGATGCTACGGCCAAGCGCCACCATGCGCGCCAATACTCGGTGGCCAGCCCGCGCAACGGCGAGCGGCCCGGCTACAACAACGTGTCGCTCACCGTGAAGCGCGTGACCGAGGACCACCAGGGCGACCCGGTGCGCGGCGTGTGCTCCAACTACGTCTGCGACCTGAAGGTGGGCGACACGGTGCAGGTGGTGGGACCCTTCGGTTCCTCGTTCCTGATGCCGAACCATCCCAGGTCGCACATCGTGATGATCTGCACCGGCACCGGCAGCGCGCCGATGCGCGCCATGACCGAATGGCGCCGGCGCCTGCGCAAGAGCGGCAAGTTCGAAGGCGGCAAGCTCATGCTGTTCTTCGGCGCGCGCACGCAGCAGGAGTTGCCGTACTTCGGTCCGCTGCAGTCGCTGCCCAAGGACTTCATCGACATCAACCTCGCGTTCTCGCGCACGCCGGGCCAACCCAAGCGCTACGTGCAGGACCTGATGCGCGAGCGCGCCGCCGACCTGGCCGCGCTGCTGAAGGACGGCAGCAGCCACTTCTATGTGTGCGGTCTCAAGAGCATGGAGGAGGGCGTGGTGCTCGCATTGCGCGACGTGGCGAAGGACGCGGGGCTCGATTGGGACACCGTCGGTGCCGCACTGAAGCGCGAAGGCCGCCTGCACCTGGAGACGTATTAAGCTGCGGCGAATGAAGTTCGCCGACTTCCACCCCGGCCAGGTCATCGAGGCCGGGCCCTACGTCGTGTCCGAAGCGGAGCTCGTCGGCTTTGCGCAGGCCTACGACCCGCAGTGGTTCCACACCGACGCCGTCGCCGCCGCGGACAGCGCCTTCGGCGGACTGATCGCGAGCGGCTGGCACACCTGCTCGATCGCGATGCGGCTCGTGGTCGATACCGCACTCAGGGGCTCGGAGTCCTTTGCGTCGCCGGGGCTCGAGCATGTGCGCTGGCCGCATCCGGTGCGGCCCGGCGATGCCCTGCGGCTGGTGGCCGACGTCATCGAGGCGCGGCGCTCCGAGAAGCGGCCCGCGCTCGGCATCCTGCGCTGGCGCTGGCGGCTCTTCAACCAGCGCGAGCTGATGGTGCTCGACGTGGAGGTGACGAGCCTTTTCAGGCTTGTGGCAAGCCAATGAAAAAGCCCGCGGCGCAGGCGCACCGCGGGCTTCTTTCCCTGAGCGAAGTGCTTATTTCTTGACGTCGACCGCGCCGGAACCCTGGGCCTTGCCGCGCGCCTTGGCATCCACGGCTGGCGCCTTCAGCGCACCGCCGGCCGAGCCCGCGGCACCGGTCGCACCGCTCACCGTGTCACCCACGACGTTTGTCGCGCCGGTCACGTTGCGGGCCGCGCCGGTCGCGGCATTGGCGGCGCCGCCCACCGCGCCGGTCGCACCGCTGACTGCGCCAGTGGCTCCGCCGACTGCATCGGTGGCACCGCCGACCGCACCCGTCGCGCCGCCGACCACGCCGCCCAGGGCATTGCCCAGCCCGCCCGCGGCCTTGCCGGGGACTTCGACTGGCTGCACGCCGGCACTTCCATCGGCCCGGGTCTGCGCGGCCGCATCGGTGCGTGCACCGGCGCCCGCTGCGCCCTGGCGTTGAGTCGCGTTCGCGCTGCCCGATGTGCTGACATCGGCATTCACGCCCACGCCGACTCCCACGCCTTGTGCCTGTGCGAGGCCGCTCATCGCAAGAAGGCCTGCGAGCAAGGCGCCGACGAAAAGGGATTTGTGTTGTTGCTGCTTCATAGGTGACTTTTCCTTTCGTTGAATGGTCATTGACCAGAACCGGCTTTGGGCCAGTTCGGTCGCTACCGTGACCACCTCCGCACATGTCGCCGTGTGCGAGGCGGCCGCCGGCGCGTGTGGGACGCCTCCGTCGTCCGGAATGGGGGGTCGTGCGTTAGGCCGCGCGTCTTCCTTGCCCCGGGGGCCAGGCAACCGCAATGCCGGCAGGGTCAAGGAGGGCTACTTCGCACGCCGGAACTTTCACGCAACTAATAATGTTGCATGAAACGAGACAGCAAGCTTTCAGGCGTTCTCCACGTGCTGCTGCACATGGCCGAGATGAAGGGGCCCGCCACCTCCGAATCGCTGGCCGTGGCCATGCAGACCAATCCCGTCGTCGTGCGCCGGGTCATGGCGGGCCTGCGCCAGGCCGGCTTCGTGAGTTCGGCCAAGGGCCATGGCGGCGGCTGGGTGCTGTCGTGCCCGCTCGATGCCGTGACGCTCGGCGACATCCACCAGGCGGTGGGGTCTCCGGCGCTGCTGGCCATGGGCAACCGCACCGAGAGCCCGGGCTGCATCGTCGAGCAGGCCGTGAACGCGGCGCTCGACGGCGCCTGCCAGGAGGCCGAGGCCCTGCTGCTCGAGCGTTTCAACAGCATCACGCTGGCCGATCTTTCCAGGGACTTTCATCGCCGCATGACGGGCGGCGGCTTCACTCGCAAGGACATCGAACATGCACTATGACGCTCTGGTCGTGGGCGGCAGCTTTGCCGGCCTCTCCGCTGCCCTGCAGCTTGCACGCGCGCGAAAAAAGGTCTGCATCGTCGATGCGGGTGCGCCGCGCAACCGCTTCGCCGCCGCTTCGCACGGCTTCTTCGGCCAGGACGGCACGCCGCCGCTGAAGATGATTGCCGATGCGCGCGCCAAGGTGCTCGCGTATCCGAACGCCAGCTTCGTCGAGGGCCGGGTCGTGCGGGCGCAGGCCGATGGCGCGGGCGGGTTCGTTGTTTCGCTCGAAGGCGGCGGCGCGCCGCTGTCGGCCCGCCGGATCGTGCTCGCCTTCGGCGTCGAGGACGGCTTTCCGCAGATCGAGGGCGTGCGCGAACGCTGGGGCCAGAGCGTGCTGCATTGCCCGTACTGCCACGGCTATGAAGTCGGCGGCCGGCGCCTGGGCATCCTGATCGAGCGGCCGCATGCGCCCGAGCATGCGATCCTGTTCGCCGAATGGGGATCGGCCACGCTGTTCCTCAATGGCAACAACACGGTGGACGAGGAGACGCGCGCCCGGCTGCAGGCGCGCGGCGTGGCGATCGAGCCGGGCCGCATCGCGGCGCTCGAGGGGCCGTCGCCTGCCGAGCTCTCGGACGTGCGCCTCGCGGACGGCCGGCGCGTGCCGCTCGATGCGATGTTCCTCGTGCCGCGCACGCGCCTGGCAAGTCCGCTGGCCGAGCAGCTCGGATGCGCGATCGACGAGGGCGGCTTCGGCCCGCTGATCCGCACCGACGCCATGAAGATGACCACGGTGCCCGGCGTGTTCGCGGCCGGGGATGCGGCCATGATGTTCCACAACGCCACGATGGCTTCGGCCGATGGCGTGATGGCCGGCATTTCGCTGCACCGCGCATCGGTGTTCGGCCACTGATCGAAGGGGCGGCGGGAGGCCTGAAAAACCAGGCTATAATCTGCGGCTCGAAATGCGGGAATAGCTCAGTTGGTAGAGCGCAACCTTGCCAAGGTTGAGGTCGAGAGTTCGAGACTCTTTTCCCGCTCCACATTTCATGCCAAAGGCCACCTCACCGGTGGCCTTTTGCTTTGGGGCGGCGGATCTCCTCAGCCCTTCGCGGGCAGCACCATCCCGCGGCTTTCGCCGAAGCCGATGCGCGCATGGCCCGGCTTCTCGCACCAGCCGCGCAGCAGCACCGCGTCGCCGTCTTCCAGGAAGCCGCGCTGCTCGCCGCTGGCCAGCGTGACCGGGTCCTGCGCGGCGCGCGTCAGCTCGATGATCGCGCCGGCCTCGCCCGGCCCCGGTCCCGAGATGGTGCCGCTGCCCAGCAGGTCGCCCGGGTTCAGGCTGCAGCCGCCCACCGTGTGGTGCGCCACCATCTGCGCCACGCTCCAGTACTGGTGCCTGAAGTTCGTGCGCGACAGGCGCGAAGGCCCGCTCCCCTCGTTGCGCGCCTTCTCGCTTTCGAGCCAGACCTCCAGGCGGATGTCGATCGCGCCGCTTTCGCGGTTGGCCGGGCCTTCGAGATAGCCGAGCGGCTGGGGCTCGTTTGCCGGCCGCGTCCAGGCCAGGCGATAGGGCGCGAGCGCTTCCATCGTCACGATCCACGGCGAAATGGTGGTCGCGAAGTTCTTCGCAAGGAAGGGGCCGAGCGGCGCCATCTCCCAGAACTGGATGTCGCGCGCCGACCAGTCGTTGAGCAGGCAGATGCCGAAGATGTGTTCTTCCGCGCGTTCGAGCGGAATCGCTTCGCCGGCCGCATTGCCTTCGCCGATCCAGATGCCGAGCTCGAGCTCGTAGTCGAGCCGCGCGCAGGCGTGGTACGTGGGCGCCTTCGCACCCGGCGCCATCGTCTGCCCCATCGGGCGATGGAAGCGCTGGCCGCTGATGCCGATGGTCGACACGCGCCCGTGGTAGGCCGTCGGGATCCAGCGGAAGTTGGGCGTCACGTCGCCTTCGGGATTCATCAGGCGGCTGATGTTCAGCGCATGGTCGATGGAGGTGTAGAAGTCCGTGTAGTCGCCGATGCGTGCGGGCACCGTGTATTCGACCTCGGCCTGCGGCACCAGGCATTCGCGCACGGCCTGCACCGTGGCGGCCGGCGCGTCATCGCGCAGCAATGCGAAGACCGCCTGGCGCAGCGCTCGCCAGGCGACGGCGCCGAGCGCGAAGAAGTCGTTGAGCGCCGGCAGCGCGGCGGCACGGGCGGCGTCGAGCGCGAGTCCGTCGAGCAGCTGGCGCGCGCAGAGCGCGGCCATGTCGAGCACCTGGTCGCCAATGGCCACGCCGCCGCGGAAGGGCTGGGGGCTGCCGGTGCGGCGGAACACCGCATAGGGCAGGTTCTGGATCGGAAAGTCGGTGCCTGCCTTGTTGGCAGTGGCGACCCAGCTCCTGGCGTTGGCGTCGTGCGTGTGGTTGAGCGCAATCATCGGCTTGGCCTCTCGCGCTTCAGACCGACGCCATCAGCGCGTCGTCGAAGATCGCCACCGCGCGCGTCCAGCCGGCCGATGCGCCGCGGATCTTGTGCGGAAAGCAGCTGATGAAGAAGCCCGTGGGCGGCAGCGCCTCGAGGTTGTGCAGCTTCTCGAGGTGGCAGTAGCCGATGTCGCGGCCGGCCTTGTGGCCTTCCCAGATGAGGGACGCATCCTGCGTCTCGCCGTACTTCTTCGCGGTGTGCACGAAGGGCGCGTCCCAGCTCCAGGCATCGGTGCCCGTGAGGCGCACGCCGCGCTCCAGCAGGTACATCGTCGCCTCGTAACCCATGCCGGCGCCGGCCGAGACGTAGTCGGGGTTGCCGTAGCGCGAGCCCGCGCGCGTGTTGACCACCACGATCTCCAGCGGACTCAGCGTGTGGCCGATGCGATTGAGCTCGGCCTCGACGTCGGCTGCCGTGACCACGTAGCCGTCCGCGAAGTGGCGGAAGTCGAGCTTCACGCCGGGCTGGAAGCACCATTCGAGCGGCACCTCGTGGATCGCGATGGCGGGCTTCTTCTCGCCCAGCGCCTTGTCCATGGTGGAGTGGAAGTGGTAGGGCGCGTCGAGGTGCGTGCCGTTGTGCGTCGACAGCTGCACCAGCTCCACGGCCCAGCCTTCGCCGTCGGGCAGGTCTTCCTTCTTGAGCCCGGGAAAGAAGGGCTCGATCTGCTCGTAAGTCTGCTCGTGCGTGAAGTACTGGATCTTCGGCGCGAAGGCCGGTGGATCGGACAGCACATCGTTTTCCAGAAAGATCGAGAGATCGACGAACTTGCGTGGCATGGCGGGGCTCCTTGTGGAATGGGGATCTGAGGGAAGACATCAGGGCTGCTGCCAGCGCAGCAGCCGCTTCTCTGCAAAGGCCAGCAGCGCGTTGCTCGCGAAGCCGATCAGCCCGAGCAGCACGATGCCGGCGAAAAGATCGCTCGCGCGAAATGCGCGTGCCGCGAGAAGAATGGCCTGGCCCAGGCCGCTTTGCGAAGCGATCATCTCGCCCACCACCGCGACGATCAGCGCGATGGTCAGCGCAAGCCGCATGCCGGCCAGGATGTCGGGCATGGCGTTGGGCAGGCCCATCTTCCAGACGAAGGCCGCGCGCGACATCTGCAGGCAGCGCGCCACTTCCGAAAGCCGCGGCTCCACGGCCGCGAAGCCATGCACCGTGGCCAGCAGCACCGGCCACATCGCGCCGAAGGCCACCACGAACAACACCATGCCGGGGTTCAGCCCGAAGATCGAGATCGCGAGCGGCAGCAGCGCCGAGGCGGGCAGCGGGCGAATGAACTCGAGCGTCGGCTGCACCCATGCCCGCACTGATGGCGACACGCCGATGGCCGCGCCCAGCAGCACGCCGAACAGCGAGGCCAGCAGCCAGCCCTGTGCCATGCGGCCGACCGTGGCCTGCGTGAAGGCGAGCAACTCGCCGTTGCCGTTCGAGCCGCGGAGGTTGAGGCCTTCGAGCAGGCTTGCGAAGGTAGCCTGCGGCGTCGGCAGGAACACGCGGCTCACCCAGCCCGCGTTGCTCGCCATCCACCACAGCGCGATCAGTGCGCAGAGCACGGCGAGCGAGCCGAGCCGGTTCATCACGCCAACGCGGCCATTGGCGTTCATGGCAGCACTCCCATGCGCCGTGCCACCACGCGCTGCAGCCGCACCATGCCCGCGTTGATCGCAAAGCCCACCACGCCGATCCAGCCGAGCCAGGCGAGCATCAGCGCGGGGTCGAAGCTCTGCTGCGCAATCATCATCGCGTAGCCCATGCCGTGGGGATTGGCCGCAATCTCCACCGTGACGGCCACCACCAGCGCCACCGCCACGCCCAGCCGCAGCGCCACGAACAGGCGCGCCGCGATGGCCGGCAGCACGATCTTGAAGGCGCGTTCGCGCGCCGAGAGGCCCAGCACGCGGCTCACTTCGAGCAGCCGCGGCTCGATCTGCTGCACCGCCGACTGCACCAGCACCAAGAGCGGCCAGAAGGTGGCAAAGGCGACGATGGCCAGCTCCATGCGCACGCCGAATCCGAAGCTCAGCATCGCAAGCGGAATCAGCGCCACCGAGGGCACGGGCCGCAGCACTTCGATGGAAAGCGAGCCGAGCTGCGCCGCGCGGCGCGAGAGCCCGAGCACCAGGCCCAGCGCAATGCCCAGCACCGCCCCCAGCAGCAGGCCGAGCGCGGCCGTGCCCAGCGTGAAGCCCGTGGCCTGCCACAGCGAGCCGTCGAGCGCCGCGCCCATGAAGGCCCTGGCCGCCGCGCTCGGCGGGGCGAGCGCATCGCTGCCCAGCGCCGCCGCGCGCCGCGCGTACCACTCGAAGGCGCCGACCAGCAAGGCCGGAAAGACCCACGGCCGCAGCCAGCGCAGGAGGCGGCGTTCAGTCATGGCTTTGCTCGATGAAAGCGAAAAGTTCGCGCCGCAGATGCAGGTATTCCGGATGCTCCTTGGTCGTGAGCTGGTCGCGCGGCCGCGGAATCTTCACATCGATCATGCGTGCCAGGCTGGGCCGCCCCGGCCCGGGGTTGGCCTGCAGCGCGATCACGCGGTCGCCGAGGTAGATGGCCTCTTCGAGATCGTGCGTGACGAACAGCACCGTGAGCCCGTCGTCGCGCACCAGCCGCGCGAGTTCGTCCTGAAGGCTCTGCCGCGTGAGCGCATCGAGCGCGCCGAAGGGCTCGTCCATCATCATCAGCTCGGGCTTCTGCGCGAGGCAGCGGGCGATTTGCGCGCGCTGCTGCATGCCGCCCGAAAGCTGCACCGGGAACTTCTGCGCATGCTTCGCGAGGCCGACCTTGCCCAGCACCTCGGCAATGCGCGGCGCGCGTTCGGCCGCTGGCGCGCCGGCCGCTTCGAGCGCGAGGCTCACGTTGCCCTCGACCGTGCGCCAGGGCAGCAGCGCGCGGCCGTAGTCCTGGAACACGAAGGCCACTTCGCGCGAGGGCTCGCTCATCTTCACGCCCTTGCGCCGCACCTCGCCCGCGCTGGCCGTGACCAGCCCGCTGGCCGCGCGCAGCAGCGTGGTCTTGCCGCAGCCGCTCGGGCCCACGATGCAGACGAACTCGCCGCGCGCCACGTCGAAGGAGGTGGGCGACAGGATCTCGCGCCCGCCGAGCCGGATCGCGACGCCGTCGAAGCGAAGGAAGTCGGCGGCAGCGCTCACTTGGCGATCAGCTTCGCAACGTCGATGGAGGTCTTGAGCATGTCCTGGTCCTTCATCAGTCCGACCCAGTAGCCCAGCTGCTTCTCGCTCACCGTGGCGCCGGGCGGCGAGATCTGGATCTTCGCGAGCACCTCGGGCGGCAGCTTGATGTACTTGCCGATGGCCGCGCGCACCCGGGCGTCGTTCTTCGGCTGCTGCATGAAGGCCGCGGCTTCGACCAGCGACTCGCGGAACGCGCGCGCGGCGCCCGGGTTCTTCGCCACCCACTCGCGCTTGGCCGCGTGCACGATGGTCTGGTTGTTCTCCGGCAGGAAGGTGGAGTAGTACGAGGCCACATAGCCCGCGCCGCTCTCGGTGATGCGGCTCATGAACGGATCGGCCGACACCACCGCGTCGACCGAGCCGCCGCGCAGCAGGTCGGCATGCTGCGGGAACGAGGCCTCGACGAAGTTGACCTTGCGGTAGTCCACGCCGCTCTCCTTGAGCCAGGCACGGAAGGTCACGTGCAGGAACGCGCCGAGGCCCGGCACGCCGATCTTCTTGCCCACGCAGTCCTGCGGGTTCTTGATGCCCGAGCCGGCGCGCGCCACCAGGCCGAAGCCGGTGATCGTCTTCGAGGTGAGGCCGCCGCCGGCCACCAGCACCAGGTCGAGCCCGCCGTCCACCGCCTGCAGGAACACCGAGGGCGTGGGTCCGCCGATCTGTAGCGAATCGGACTGCAGCGCCGCGGGGATGGTGGAGTTGAGCGGAATGAACTTGAGCTCCACGTCGAGATTGCGCTTCTTGAAGTAGCCCTCTTCCGCGGCCACGAAGACCGAGGCGAAGTCGGACACGGCCGTGTAGCCGAACACGATCTTCGGGTTCGATTGCGCGCGCGAGGGCAGCGCCGCGGCGGCCGAGGCGGCGGCCAGCGCCGACAGCAGGGTGCGTCGTTTCATCATGTCTTCTGTCTCCTGGGGGTGGTTTTCTTCTGCGGGGCCTTGGGTCGCGGCAGCGCGGCGCGCAGCCCGCCGACGATGAAGTTCACGAGCATCGGCGCCGCGGCCGGATCGCTGCGCCGGTTCTCGCCGTGCGAGAGCCGCTCGATGCGGCTGTCGTTCAGGTGGTGCAGCAGCGCCCCGAGCGAGAACTGGTAGCCCCAGGCGGCCTGCCCGCGCGTGGCATGCGGCAGCGCGACGTGCAGCGCATCGATGTAGGCCTCGGCCAGCGGATCGAAGTAGCCGCGCAGCACGCGGTCGGCTTCCTCGGTGGCGTGATAGAGCTCGCGCGCCACCAAGAGCGCGTAGTACTCGCCCTCGGCGCTCGCGCGCAGCGCCAGCACCGGTCCGGTGAAGGCCTCGATGATGCGCGGCAGCGTGCGCGCGTCGTCGGGGTCGTTGTTCACCGCCCGAAGGCCCGCGAGCCGCTCCTCGATGCTGTGGCTCCAGTGCTCGAAGATCGCATGGAAGAGCTCGTGCTTCGGGCCGAAGTAATAGCCCACCAGCGCCAGCGGCACGCCCGCTTCCTCGGCGATCTGGCGGATGGTGACCGCGTGGTAGCCGTGCTGCGCAAACAGCTTTTCCGCCGCCAGCAGGATGGCGTGGCGCCGATCGGGCCGGGCCGCTTCGGCGGTGATGGCCGCGGCGCGGTGGGCGCTTCGCCTGGCGGGCGGGGTGCGGGTGTTCATCGGGCGTATTGAACGTCTGTACAAAACTATTGAACACACGTACAAACCCTGAGGTCAAACCCGGTTGAACGGCGCGGAATGCGGCATTAGGCTCGGTGCATGCCCGCTCCCAACATTCCCCAGATCCGCCTCTACCAGGACTGGCTGCGCGAGCAGCGCGGCCTGTCCTTCGACACCTACGACGCGTTGTGGCGCTGGTCCGTGACCGACCTCGACGCCTTCTGGCAGAGCATCTGGGACTACATGGGCATCGTGTCGCCCACGCCGCACACGGCGGTGCTGGCCGACGACCGCATGCCCGGCGCGACGTGGTTTCCGGGCGCTCAGGTCAACTACGCGCGCGAGGTGCTGCGCCATGCCGACGCGGCGCATGCGGCCGGCATGCCCGCCATCGTGAGCGACAACGAACGGGGCGAAGTGCGCGAGATGTCCTGGCCCGAACTGCGCCGGCAGGTGGCCTCGGTGGCGCTCACGCTCAAGTCGCTGGGCGTCAAGCGCGGCGACCGCGTGGCCGCCTACATGCCCAACGTGCCCGAGACCATGGTCGCGTTTCTCGCATGTTCGAGCATCGGCGCAGTGTGGAGCGTGTGCGCGCCCGACATGGGCACGGCCGCCGTGGTCGACCGCTTCCGCCAGATCGAACCCAGGCTGCTGATCGCGGCCGACGGCGTGCACTACGGCGCCAAGCCCATCGACCGCAGCGCGGTGGTGCGGGAACTGCGCGATGCGCTGCCCAGCGTGCAGAAGCTGCTGCTGCTGCGCACGCCCCATGCCGCCGAGCAGCTCGCCGCCGATGCCGACTGGCAGGCCGCCAGCGCGCGCCGCGACGCCGAGGTCGCGGCCTTCGAGCCCGAGTGGCTGCCCTTCGACCATCCGATCTGGATCGTCTATTCGAGCGGCACCACCGGCCTGCCCAAGCCCATCGTGCACGGACAGGGCGGCATCATCATGACGATGTATGCCTGCGGGCTGCACAACGACATCGGCGCGAGCTACGGCGCCAACAACTTCAACGAGCGCTTCCACTGGTACAGCTCGACCGGCTGGGTCATGTGGAACTGCCAGCTCGCGGGCCTGGCCTTCGGCGCGACCATTGTCATCTACGACGGCCATCCGGCCGGCAGCAAGGAGAAGCCCGACTGGAGCGTGCTGTGGCGCTTCGTCGCGAAGCACCGCATCACCTTCTTCGGCGCCGGCGCGGCCTACTTCACCAACTGCATGAAGGCCGGCGTGGTCGCGGCCGAGTGCGGCGACCTGTCGCGCGTGCGCGCGCTCGGCAGCACCGGTTCGCCGCTGTCGGAAGAGGTGCAGCGCTGGGGCACGGCGCAGCTGCTGGCTGCGGGCGCCGACAGCGTGTGGTGGTGCAATATTTCAGGGGGGACAGACTTCTGCGGCGCCTTCGTCGGCGGCAACCGCGAGCTGCCCGAAGTGCCCGGCCAGATGCAGTGCCGCCAGATCGGCCATGCGGTGGAGGCCTGGAACGAAGACGGCAAGCCCGTCATCGGCGAAGTGGGCGAGCTGGTCTGCACACGGCCCATTCCATCGATGCCGCTGTACTTCTGGGGCGACGAAGGCAACGCGCGCTACCTGTCGAGCTACTTCGACACCTATCCCGGCGTCTGGCGCCACGGCGACTGGATCCGGATCGGCGAGGACGGCGGCTGCATCATCTACGGCCGCAGCGACGCCACCATCAACCGCCAGGGCCTGCGCATGGGCACCAGCGAGATCTACAGCGCCGTCGAGGCGCTGCCCGAAGTGCTCGACTCGATGGTGGTCGACCTCGAATACCTGGGCCGCGAAAGCTACATGCCGCTGTTCGTGGTGCTGCGCCCCGGCGTGGCGCTCGACGACGCGATGCGCGGCAAGATCAACAACGCGATCAAGACCTCGCTCTCGCCGCGCTTCCTGCCCAACGACATCTTCCAGGTGGCCGAGATCCCGCGCACGCTCTCGGGCAAGAAGCAGGAGCTGCCGATCAAGAAGCTGCTGCTGGGCCAGCCGCTCGAGAAGGTGGTCAACCCCGAGGCCATGGCCAACCCCGGCTCGCTCGGCTGGTACGTGGAGCTCGCGGCGCGGCGTGCCGCAGCCCCTCAGGGCATCAGCAGTTCGTAGAGCACCATGCGCGTCTGGCGGCCGCGCAGCGCCACCCGCTCGTCGATGCGGCGCGTCTGCAGCCGGCCCTTCAGGCCCGCGAAGGTGACCTCCGAGATCAGCGTGTGCGTGCCCAGCTGCTTGTTGATGCCCTCGATGCGGCTCGCCACGTTGACCACGTCGCCCAGGGCCGTGTAGGACAGCCGGTCGTTCGAGCCCAGCACCCCGGCGATCGCCACGCCGGTGTGGATGCCGATGCGGGTGCAGAACTCGGGCAGCCCGTCGGCGCGCCACTTGCGGTTGAGCGCGCCCATCTCGATGTGCAGCTGCAGCGCGGCCAGGCAGGCGCGGTACTCCGCGTCCTTCAGGTCCGCGGGCGCGCCCCACAGCACCATGATGCCGTCGCCCATGAACTTGTCGACCACGCCGCCATAGCGCGCCAGCACGCCGGTCGCCAGGTTGAAGTACTCGGTCAGCATGCGCACCAGCACATTGGCCTCCATCGACTCGGAGATCCGCGTGAAGCCCTCGATGTCGGTGAACATCACGGTCATGCGCCGCGGCGAGCCGCTGGGTGCCAGCGCCTGGCCTTCGGCCACCAGCTGGCTGATGACGTCCACCGGCACGAACTTGCTGAACGCCCGGAGGCTGCGCGCCGATTCGTCCAGCGCCTGGTCCAGGTGCTGGATCTCCAGCACGCGGCTCGGCTCGCGCGGCAGGTCATCGAGTTCCAGCAGGCCGATGCGGCGCGCGGTCTGCGCGAGCTTCTCGACCGGCGAAGTGACCAGCCTGGACAACTGCAGCGACACGAACAGCGCCGCCGCGAGCAAGGCCAGGCCCAGCAGCAGCCACCACAGCACGGCGCGCCGCAGCTCGCCCAGCACGAAGTCCTCGGGCACCCAGCTCACCAGCTGCCAGCCGGACGAAGGAAGGCGCGAAGCCTGGGCAAGGTAGCTGCGCCCTTCATGCTCGAACGAAAAGGCCGCGTCGCCCGCGCCGTCCGGCGTGCCGTTCTCCAGCATGTGGGCGTGCAGCGCGCCCAGCACGCCGGTGGGCGGCTCGGGCTGGCGCAGCACCCCGGGCTGGTCGCTGCGCGCGAGCACCTGGCCGCCGGTGTTCAGCAGGGCGCCGTCGCCGCGGCCGTCGCTCGCGAAGAGCCGCACGAACTGCGAGAGCCGGCCCAGCGAGACGTCGCCGCCCACCACCAGCATCTTCGAGCTGCCTTCGGCATGGCGGCGCTTGCTGGTCAGGGCGTAGGTCACGCCCAGCTCCTGCGTTGTGGCGAAGGCGTAGGGCGCCGTCCATCCGGGCCGCTGCATCTGACGGGCCTGCTGGTACCAGCGCTGCTGCCGCGGGTCGTAGCCGCCGCGGAAGGACTCGATGCGCTGCGTGGCAAAGCGCTGCTGCGCGTCCACCTCGGCCGCGGGCGGCAGCTTGTACTGCCAGGTTTCGGTGGCGAGTTCACCGGCGCCCGCGCCGCGCGCGATGCGCCGGATGGCCGGCACCGGGTGGCGCAGCGCCATCAGCATCTGGCCTGATTCGTCGGCCACGTAGAGGCTGTCGAGTTCGGGCGACTGCTGCAGCAGGGTCCAGAGAAGCTCGGCCGTGCGCTGGGCATGTTCGCCGGCGGCACCGAGGCTGGGCGCCGCGGCCAGCGCACCGACCGCCGACTCGGCCTTTGCGAGGACGGCGAGCACGTTGTCCTCGGTCCGGTGGTGGTTGGCAGCGTGCGCGGAGGCGCCGATCCTCGCCACCAGCCGCTGCGAGCCCCAGTAGCCGAGCGTGGCCAGCAGCAGCGACTGCGTCAGCGCCACGGCGCTCACGATGGTGCTCACGTCCACCCTGAAGCGGCGCGACAGCCGCGCCACCGCCGCGGAAAATTCAAAGAATGCGAGAGGCGGCTTTCCCGCCCCATCCGCAGACCCGGACGAGTTCTTCTTTTTCATACAGCTCCCTGTCGACCACTCGAACGCACCCGCGGCCGTCACGTCGGGCCGCGGATCGCATCCGGCCGCTCGCTGCTCCGATCGTTTTGTTGTCGGAAATCATGGCGAGCACCCGGGATGCAGGGCGGATTTTGCGCGACTTCGGGCCGCGCGCGTCATGGCACGGTCGTGCGCAAACCCCGGGGTTCGCTAGCGCGCGTCGTGGAAGATGATGCCCAGCGTGTGCCGCCGCCCCGAGCGCACGCGGCTCACGCCGTGCCGCATGGTGACGCGATAGGTGCCGCGCGTGCCCGCCACGGGACGCTGGTTGACCGCGAAGATCACCGCCTCGCCCTGCGCGAGCGGCACCACCTCGGCGCGCGACTGCATGCGCGGGCGCTGCTCGGTGAGCACGAATTCGCCGCCCGTGAAGTCTTCGCCCGGCCGGCTCAGCAGCACCGTGAGCTGCATCGGGAACTGCAGGTCGCCGTACAGGTCCTGGTGCAGGCAGTTGTAGTCGCCCTCGACATAGCGCAGCAGCAGCGGCGTGGGGCGCAGCTGGCCCGCCGCATGGCAGCGCGCGAGGTAGGCCGCATGGTCCGCCGGGTAGTCGGCCGGCTGGCCCATGGCGGCGGCCCATGCGTTCGCGAGCGACGCGAGGCGCTCGTACAGCGCGCTGCGCCAGGCCGCGATCGAAGCGGGCAGCGGGTTGCCGAAGTACTGGTACTCACCCTGGCCGAAGCCGTGGCGCTGCATCACCACGCGGCTGCGGAAATGGCCGGGCTCGTCATAGAGCGCGGCCAGCGCGGCGCATTCCTTCGGGCTGAACAGCACGCCCGTGGTCGCGCAGCCGCGCGTGGCAAGCCCGGTTTCGATGCGGGGCCAGTCGAGGGCGCGGACGATGTTGGCAGGGGAAGTCGGCATGCCGAAAGTGTGCGGCCGGCGCGGCCGCGGCGCTCGCTGTTTCCGGACATGGCTCCGGCCGCAGCGATGCCCCGCGAACGAATGTCAGAACGAGAGGGCCACGGGCGCCAGCTCGCCGATCTCCACGCGCACGGCCGTGCCCGCCGACGCGAACAGCATGCCGGTGCACGAGCCGCTCGTGACGATCTGCCCGGCCTTGAGTCCGCCGGCGCGCGCGGCGCAATGGTTGGCCAGCCACACCAGCAGCGCGCCCGCATCGGGGCTCGGATGCTCGCCCATGGTGTGCGCGACGGTCTGCCCGTCGAAATGCAGCGCGGCCTCGGCGCGCCCGAGGTCGAACCAGGCCGGCGCGAAGGGCTGGCGCTGTCCCAGCACCAGCGCGCCATGGCTCAGCAGGTCGGCCAGCAGGGCGTTGGCAGGGGCGCCGAACCAGTCGGCCAGCCGGGTCTCGACGATCTCGATCACCGGCAGCACCGATTCGACGGCGCCCGCCACATCGGCCAGCGTGTAGGGTGCGGCGCGCGGCGGCAGGTCGGCGCCCAGCTGGAAGCCGACCTCGGCCTCGACGCCGCGCAGCCGCCATGCCGGACCCTGCAGGCGCACGCCGGCGGGCAGCAGCCCCTCGGCCGGCAGCGGCGCGCAGGTGGGTTCCTGGCCGGGCGCGCGCGCGCCGACCTTCCAGCCGCCGACCGGGCCGATCGCCGCCAGCGTGGCGTCCTGGATGGCATAGGCCTCGGCGCGGCTGGCCGTCTGCAGCAGCGCCGAGGGCACGCGCCGGCCCTCGCGCCGCGCGAGGTGCAGCGCGTGTGCGGCGCTGGCCGGTGCAAGGCCGCCGCCGGCCGCGCTCACAGGGCGGGAAAGCGCTGCCACGGATGGGCGCGTTCGAATTGGCGGGCCAGCGCCAGCAGCGCGTCGTCGCCGCCTTCGCGCGCGACCAGCTGCAGCCCCACCGGCAGGCCCTCGGCAAAGCCGCAGGGCAGCGCGATCGCGGGCAGGCCCACGGCGTTGACGAAGCCCGCGAACACCGCATGGCCGCGCGGGCCGACCTCGCGGCCGTCGATGCGCGGCGGATGCGTGTCGGCCGCGGGCCAGGGCAGCGCCGCGGTCGCGGGGGTCAGCAGGAAGTCGTGCTGCTCGAACAGGCCCGCGAGTTCGCCGCGCAGGCGCTCGGCCTCGAACAGCAGCTCGAACAGCGCGCGCGCCGAGGCGGCGCGGCCGGTCTCGGTGTTGGCCTGCATCGCGGGGCCGAACAGCGCGGGATCGAAGGGCCGCGGCCAGAGTTCGTGCGGATGGTCCACCAGCCAGGCCAGGCCCACCTGCGCGAGCAGCGGCCAGCGCTGGTTCACTGCCTCGGCCAGGTCGAAGCGCGGCAGCGTCGTGAGCTGGTGGCCGAGCGCGGCCAGGTGGCCGGCGGCGGCGTCCACCAGCCGCGCGATGCGCGGGTCCACCGGGTGGTCCGCGAAGCGCGGCAGGTAGAGGATGCGCGCGGGCTTGGCTTCATGCGGTGCATCGGCCGCGGCGCGCGGCGCAATCGCCCGCATGACCGCGGCCACGTCGTCCACGCAGCGCGCCATCGGCCCCACCACCTCGAAGTCCAGGAAGATCGGCGGCAGCCCGTTGCCGCGCCGCACGCGGCCGCGCGAGGGCTTGAGCCCGACCAGGTTGGTGTGCGAGGCGGGCCGGCGGATGGAGCCGCCGCCATCGGTGCCCAGCGCGATCGGGCAGCCGCCCGCGGCCACCAGCGCCACCGCGCCGCCCGAGGAGCCGCCGGGCGTGAGCGCCGGGTTCCACGGATTGCCGGTGGGCCCGAAGACCGGGTTGGCGGTGTAGCCCTGCATCGTGAACTCGGGCACGTTGGTCTTGCCGAAGATCACCGCGCCGGCTTCGCGCAGCCGCGCCACCGGCAGTTCGTCGCGCTCGGCGACCAAGCCGGCCAGCGCGCGGCTGCCCCAGTGCGTGGGCAGGCCGCGCACCTGCAGGTTGTCCTTGATGGTGGCCGGCACGCCGTCGAGCGCGCCGAGCGCGCGGCCCGAGCGCCAGCGCGCGGTGCTTTGCGCAGCAGCCTCGGCCGCGCCTTCGGCATCGAGCACGACCAGCGCATTGAGCCGCGGGTTCACTTCGGCGCTGCGTGCCAGGCAGGCGGCGAGCGCCTGGTCCGGCGTGAAGGCGCCGGTGCCGAAGCCTTCGGCGAGCTGGGCCGCCGTGAGTTGCCAGAGTGCTTTCATCGTGCGCTTACCGCAGGCCCACCACCGGCGCGACGACCTGCTTCCAGGTGGCCGAGCACTTGTCGTAGGACTTGTCGCAAACCTCGGCCCACAGCGGCAGCGAGACCGCGCCGACCGCATCGCGCACCAGCTTCTGGTCGGCCGGCTTCACCGGCACTTCCTTCATGGCATAGCGCTTGCCGAGCTTGCACGGCTCGCGCCCCACGTTGCAGCGCGAGGCGTCGTCCCACAGCTCGCGCGAATAGGCCCAGGTGTCGGCCTCCAGCTGCTGGAAGGCGGCCGTCATCCTGGCCTGCTGCCCGGGCGGCAGCGCATTCCACTTCTTCAGGTTGATGGCGTAGGCGACGAAGTGGATCTGGAAGCCGATCGGCATGACGTGCGTGGTCACCTCGGGCCAGCCGGCCGAGTTGGCCGAGCTCGGCCCGGTGATCGCGCAGTCGACCACGCCGCGCTCCAGCGCTTGCTGCGTCTCGGTGAAGGCCAGCGCCACCGGAATGCCGTCGAGCCGCTCGATGAAGCGCGCGAGCGACTGGTCGCTCACGCGCACCTTCTTGCCCTTGAGGTCGGCAAGGCCCGCAATCGGGGTCTTGCAGAACATGATCTGCGGGCCGAACGGATAGGTGCCCAGCAGCTTGGCGCCGTGGCGCTCCTGCAGCCGCGTGTCGAGCGGCGCGCGGTAGGCATCGACCACCTTGCGCGCAGTGTCGTAGTCGGTCGAGAGGCCGACGATGTCGGGACCGAGCAGGAACGGATCGTCGCGCGAGACCTGCGCGAGCCGCAGGGCCACGATGTCGAACAGCCCCGACTTGAGCACGCGCAGGCTGTCGGCGTCCTTCATGCCGAGCACGTCGAGCGGCTTGTAGTCGGCATCGATCGGCAGGCCGGTGTTCCTGGCGAAGTTCTCGAAGAAGGGCTGCTCCCTGTTCTGCTGGATCTGGCCGCCGGACACCAGGCTGCCCGCCACGCGCAGCCGCGTGTTCTGGGCCGGCGCCGGCAGCGCCAGGGCGAGGGCGGCCGCGGCCACGAGGACGAGCTTGAGTTTCTTCTTCATCACATGCGCCCCGGCAGCCAGGTCACCAGCTGCGGCACGGCCAGCAGCAGCAGGGTGAACAGGATCATGATCAGCGCATAGGGCAGCGCCCCGTAGATCGCGTCCTCGATGCCGCCCTTGTCGGGCCGGATGCCGTGCACCACGAACAGGTTCATGCCCACCGGCGGCGTGATGAGCCCGAGCTCGCACATCAGCACGATGAAGATGCCGAACCAGATCGGATCGACGCCCAGCGCGGTGGCGATCGGATAGGTGATCGGAATGGTCGCCACCTGCATCGACAGCACGTCCATGAACATGCCCAGCACCAGGTAGAACACCATCAGCGCGAGGATCAGCCCCGTGGCCGACAGGCCCAGGCCCGAGACCCACTTGGTCATGGCCTCGGCCACGCCGGTGAGGCTCACCGTGAGATTCAGCACGAAGGCCGCCACCACGATCAGCAGGATCATGCCGCTCACGCGCGCGGTCGAGACGAAGCAGTTGCGCATCAGCTCCCAGCTCAGCTTGCCCGACTGCAGCACGAAGCCCAGCGCCGCAATCACGCCCAGCGCGGCGCTCTCGGCCGCGGTGGCAATGCCGAAGTAGAGGCTGCCCATCACGATGCCGAACACCACCGCCGGCGGCACCAGGTGCACCAGCGCGCGGATGCGCTGGTCCAGCGGCACCTTGGCCTCGCGCATCGCGTTGCCGCTCGCCAGGCTGGAGCCGGCGATCCACAGCATGAAGAAGCCAGTCAGCAGCAGGCCCGGGATGATGCCAGCGATGAACAGCTTGCCGATCGAGTTGTTGGTGAGGGAGCCATACACGATCATGTTCACGCTGGGCGGAATCAGGATGCCCAGCGTGCCGCCGGCGGCCAGGCTGCCGAGCGAGGCGCGCATCGAGTAGCCGCGCCGGTGCAGCGAAGGCAGCGCCACCGTGCCCACCGTGGCGGCGGTGGCCACCGACGAGCCCGAGGTGGCCGCGAACAGCGCGCAGCTGCCGATGTTGGTGTGCAGCAGCCCGCCGGGCAGGCGGCCGAGCCAGGCCGACAGCGCGATGTACATGCGGTCGGCGATGCCCGAGCGCAG
>Ga0307406_10000413_pt1 | contig 24794 bp, 29 predicted proteins | sample 322Cmetagenome_3_FD_203706 | JGI IMG/M metagenome (GOLD analysis project Ga0307406, IMG submission 203706) | Maize rhizosphere microbial communities from greenhouse at UC Davis, California, United States - 322HYB-C-2 | ecosystem: Host-associated > Plants > Roots > Rhizosphere > Soil | place...
CGGGCTTCTGCGGGGTCTGCGTCATCGATCGTTCCTTCAGGCATCGGGGGAGGCTGACGGCCTCCGCGGCGCCGACTGCCGGCGACCTTTCGTCACGCTATGACCTCAAGTAAGCTTGAGGTCAAGAGGAGGGTCGAGATGTCTCTGGAACCCGATGATCTGCTGGCGATCGGCGAGGTGACGCAGCGCACCGGAGTGCCGGCATCCGCTCTCCACTTCTACGAGCAGCTCGGCCTGATCGCGTCGACGCGCACCCCGGGGAATCAGCGTCGATACCGCCGGCACATGCTGCGGCGGATCTCGCTGATCGTGGTCGCGAAACGGCTCGGCATCCCGCTCAGCGACGTGCAGGAGGTGTTCCAGAGCCTGCCGCTCGACGATCCGCCCTCGCAGCGCGACTGGCGACGGGTCGCCCAGCTCTGGCGTGCGCAGCTCGAAGTGCGCCGCACCCAGCTCGACCACCTGCAACGCGAGCTCACCGGCTGCATCGGGTGCGGCTGTCTCTCGCTCAAGGCCTGCCGGCTGCTGAACCCCGAGGACGCGCTGGGCGTCGACGGGCCGGGCCCGCGTCGCATCTGACGCGGGACCAGCCCGTCGATCGTCCCGGCGGTCAGGCCGGGACGGAGTGCGCTGTCGTGTGCGTGGACACCCGCGGCGTTCTCATCGCGATCGCGGTGACCAACGCCCCGACCAGGGCGAGGATCGCGGCGCCGATGAATGCCGCGGAGTATCCCTGGGTCAGTTCCACGCGAGAAGGATCCGTGCCGGAGATTCCGTAGACGACGGCCGTGAGGACGGCGAGGCCGAGTGCGGAACCGATCTGGTAGCTGGTGCTCACGAGCCCCGAGGCCACGCCCGTCTCCGCCGGCGGTGCGGCGTTGATGGCCGTGCCGAGCGAGGGGACGAAGGCCAGCGACATGCCGAGGGCGGCCACGAGCGAGGCGGGCAGGACGTCGACGGCGTAGGTGCCGTCCGGTCGGACGAAGGCGAGCCAGGCGAGCCCCGCCGCCAGGAGGAGAAGACCGCTGACGATCAGCGTCTTCGCACCGAACCTTCCCTGCAGCCGTGGTGCGAGAGCGACCATGACGAGCACGACGAGGCCGGTCATCGGGAGGAGGGCGGCGCCGGCGGCGAAGGCGCTCGCGCCCAGCACCTGCTGGAGGTAGAGGTTCAGGAAGAACCACATCGAGACCCACGCCGCGCCCAGCAGCAGCTGTGCACCGTTGGCCGCTCCGAGCAGCGGGGTGCGCAGCAGCCCGAGTCGGAGAAGCGGGTTGCGGCTCCGCGCCTGGACGAGGAAGAAGATCACCAGCAGGACGAGGCCTCCGCTCAGCAGGCTCAGGGTGGACCAGGTGAGCCAGCCGACCTCCGGTGCGTTGACCACCGCGTAGACGACGGCGGCGAGTCCGCCGGTGACGGTGAGCGCGCCGACGATGTCGATCGACCCGGATGCCTTACGGACGGTCCGGGGGAGCGACGTGGCCGTGAACGCGAGCACGAACAGCGCGATCGGGACGGTGACGTAGAACACCCACGGCCAGCTCACGTACTCGGTGAGCACGCCGCCGAGGAAGACCCCGGCCGTTCCACCGATCGGGGCCGCAGCGCCGTACACCGCGAACGCCTTCGGCAGATCGGAGGTGCCGCCGAAGAGCATCATCAGCAGGGTCAGCGCGGCGGGGGCGATGAGTGCGGAGCCGGCCCCCTGGATGGCGCGGCCGGTGATCTCGAGTCCGACAGTGCCGGCGGCGCCGGCGAGGATCGACCCGGCGATCAGGACGATCCAGCCGAGCACGAAGATCTTGCGGGCGCCGAAGACGTCGGCGAGGCGACCGCCGAGCAGGAGCAGGCCGCCGAAGGCGACCACGTAGGCGTTGAAGACCCATGACAACGACTCGGGGGTGAAGCCGAGCTCCCGTTGGATGTCGGGAAGAGCGACGCCGATGATCGAGGTGTCCATGATGACGACGAACTGCGCCATGGCGATCAGCACGAGGCCGAGCCAGCGCTTCGCCGGCGTTATGGGTGGGTGGGACATGGTGATTCCTCCTGAAGGGTGGCCCGGGGTCCGGGCGAGATGTCGTAATACCCCCGGGGGGTATTACGTTCAGAGTAGCGGAATACCCGGGTGGGGTATACGGTTGAATCAAATACCCAGCAGGGGTATCCCAAGACGAGAAGAGGATGACATGGCGACGAACGAGTACCAGGTGACGGGCATGACGTGCGGGCACTGCGAGATGTCGGTGCGCGAAGAGGTCGGACAGGTTGCCGGAGTCGAAGGCATTCAGGTGAGTGCGAAGACCGGGCTGCTGGAGGTCACCGCCTCGGACGCGATCGACGACGCGCAGATTCTCGCGGCGGTCAAGGAGGCCGGCTACTCGGCGGTACGCGCGTCATGAAGACCGGCGCACGTCTCGCCCTGTACGGGCTCGGACTGATCGTCGCTTTCGGCGGAGCCTTCGGCATCGCCGCAGCGGTGGTTCCCGACGACGTGGTCGCCGGATGGCAGAAGGGAAGCGAAATGAACGGGCATGACGAGGGACACGAGTCCGGGGAGACGGCATCCGCATCGGCATCCGTCGCCACCGCGCTGAAGGGTCTGGCGCTCAGCATCGACGGGTACGTCCTGTCGCCGATCGAAGCGCCGACGACCGTGGGCGAGGCCGGGGAGCTCCGCTTCCAGATCCAGGATGCCGCCGGCGAGGCGGTGACCGACTACACGACGGCTCACGACAAGGATCTGCACCTGATCGTCGCGCGATCGGACGGGAGCGATTTCCAGCATGTGCACCCGCTGCTCGATGAGGCGACGGGCACATGGTCGCTGCCGTGGGAGTGGGAGGCGGCGGGAACGTACCGCGTGTTCGCCGACTTCACGCCGGGCGGCGCGGACGCGGCGAACCTGACTCTCTCGCGCACCGTGCAGGTGGCGGGCGAGTTCGTTCCGATCGAGACGCAGCCGAGCGTGGCCTCCGAGGTCGACGGCTTCACCGTCTCCCTCGAAGGAGACGTGGTCGCAGGGTCTGCAAGCGAACTGGCCATCACCATCTCGCGTGACGGCGAGCCCGTCACGACGTTGGAGCCCTACCTCGGGGCTTTCGGTCACCTCGTCGCTCTGCGCGAGGGCGATCTCGCGTTCCTGCACGTGCACGCCGAGGGGGACGAGCCCAAGGCCAGCGACACGTCGGGACCGGAGATCGTGTTCTTCGCCGAGGCCCCGACCGCCGGTCGCTACCTGCTGTACTTGGACTTCCAGGTCGACGGCGTGGTGCACACGGCCGAGTTCGTCGTCGACGCGGCACATGGAGACCACTCATGAACATGACAGCTCCCCAGACCGCCGGCGCCGGCGTCGAGTTGGAGATCGGCGGGATGACGTGCGCCTCGTGCGCGATGCGGATCGAGAAGAAGCTCAACAAGCTCGACGGCGTCACGGCGACGGTCAACTACGCGACCGAGAAGGCGAAGGTCACGGTGCCCGAGGGGTACGACCCTGCGGCGCTGATCGCCGAGGTGGAGAAGACCGGGTACACGGCCGTCCTGCCCGCGCCGAAGGGCGACAAGAAGGGGACGGGTGACGCCGACGAGGCGGACCCGGAGCTGCGCTCGCTGCGCAATCGGCTGATCGGATCGATCATCCTCACCGTTCCGGTCATCGCGATGGCGATGATCCCCGCTCTGCAGTTCACATACTGGCAGTGGGCGTCGCTCGCGCTCGCCGCACCGGTGATCGTCTGGGCGGCGTGGCCGTTCCACCGGGCGGCCTGGATGAACCTTCGGCACGGTGCGGCCACGATGGACACGCTCATCTCGATGGGCACCTCGGCCGCGTTCCTCTGGTCGCTGTATGCGCTGTTCTTCGGCACGGCGGGCACGCCGGGGATGACGCATCCGTTCGAGTTCGCGCTGGCGCCGTCCGACGGCGCCGCCAACATCTATCTCGAGGTCGGCGCGGGCGTGACGATGTTCATCCTCGCCGGGCGCTACTTCGAGAAGCGGTCGAAGAAGCAGGCGGGGGCCGCTCTGCGGGCGCTGCTCGAGCTCGGCGCCAAAGAAGTCTCGATCGTTCGCGACGGGATCGAGGGCAAGATCCCCGTGGAGGACCTCCGCGTGGGCGATGAGTTCATCGTGCGTCCGGGCGAGAAGATCGCCACGGACGGGGTCGTCGTCTCCGGCACGTCGGCGGTCGATGCCTCCATGCTCACCGGGGAGTCCGTCCCCGTCGAGGTCGCCTCGGGGGATGCCGTCACCGGTGCCACCACGAACGTCGGGGGACGACTCGTGGTGCGGGCGACGCGGATCGGATCCGACACGCAGCTGGCGCAGATGGCCCGGCTCGTCGAAGACGCGCAGACCGGCAAGGCCGAGGTGCAGCGCCTCGCCGACCGGATCTCCGGGGTCTTCGTGCCGATCGTGATCGTGATCGCCGTCGCGGCGCTCGGGGGCTGGTTGGGAGCCGGCTTCCCCGTGACGGCGGCGTTCACGGCAGCGGTCGCCGTGCTCGTGATCGCGTGCCCGTGCGCCCTCGGGCTGGCGACGCCGACCGCACTGCTGGTCGGTACCGGTCGCGGCGCGCAGATGGGCATCCTCATCAAGGGTCCGGAGGTGCTGGAGTCCACGCGCATGGTCGACACGGTCGTGCTCGACAAGACCGGCACCGTCACCAGCGGGAAGATGACCCTGGTGGATGTCGTCGTCGAGCCTGGCGTGGACCGCGCGGACCTCCTGCGGTTGGCCGGCGCGCTGGAGGATGCCTCGGAGCACCCCATCGCGCAGGCCATCGCCAAGGGCGCGACGCAGGAAGTCGGTGCGCTCGCCGCCCCGGAGGACTTCGCGAACATCGAGGGCAAGGGCGTGCAGGGAGTCGTGGACGGGCACGCGGTGCTGGTGGGCCGCGAGTCCCTGCTGGCCGAGTGGTCGCTGAAGCTGAGTCGTGAGCTGGCATCCACGAAGGCGCGCGCGGAGGGCGAAGGCAAGACGGTCGTCGCCGTGGGCTGGGACGGCCAGGCGCGCGGCATCCTCATCGTGGCCGACACGGTCAAGCCGACGAGTGCCGAGGCGATCGCGCAGTTCAAGGCGCTCGGCCTGACCCCGGTCCTCCTCACCGGAGACAACGAGGCCGTCGCACGGCAGATCGCCACCGAGGTCGGGATCGACGAGGTCATCGCCGAGGTGCTGCCTGCGGACAAGGTCGACGTCGTCCGCCGCCTTCAGATCGAGGGCAAGGTCGTCGCCATGATCGGCGACGGCGTCAACGACGCCCCGGCCCTCGCGCAGGCCGACCTCGGTCTGGCGATGGGCACAGGGGCGGATGTCGCGATCGAAGCATCCGACATCACCCTGGTGCGCGGCGATCTGCGCAGCGCGGTCGATGCGATCCGGTTGTCCCGCAAGACGCTCGGAACGATCAAGACCAACCTGTTCTGGGCCTTCGCCTACAACGTCGCGGCGATCCCCGTCGCGGCCCTCGGGATGCTGAACCCGATGCTCGCGGGCGCGGCGATGGCGCTCTCCAGCGTCTTCGTCGTCGGCAACAGCCTGCGGTTGCGCGGGTTCAAGAGCGTCGCGGGCCACGGCCAGTAGGCTCCGGGCCCAGGGTGCGCGCAGACCTTCCTAGGATCGAGAGATGACTTCTGCTGTCGCTGACCTCTCGCTGCGCCGGGCTGCGCCGGAGGATGCCGCCGCCGTGCTGCGTCTGTTCGACGAGGCGATCGCCTGGTTCGTCTCGATCGGGAACACCGGGCAGTGGGGCACCGAGCCGGTCTCCGGCACGCCGCGCTGGGAGGCGCGGGCCGACGAGTGGTGCTCCGGCGACGACAGCTGGGTGGTCGAGCATCCGGAGATCGGAGTCTGCGGATTGCTGGCCCTCGGCGACGCCGTCGACTACGTGCCGGCTGCCGTCGAGCCGGAGCTCTACGTCCGGGTGCTGATCGGCTCGCGGGATCCACGGGCGAAGGGCGTCGGGCGCCGGCTGCTCGCCCTCGCGGACGAGCGCGCGGCCGCGAAGGGCGTCGACCTGCTTCGAGTCGACTGCTACGCCGGAGGGTCCGGCGACCTCGTGCGGTTCTACGAAGCCTGCGGGTACACCCGGACGGGGACCTTCGCCGTGGGCGAGGAGCCGAACGCCTGGCTCGGCCAGGTGCTGGAGAGGCGACTCCGCTAGTACGGCACCTGACTGGTCAGGTGGAAGGTCATTCCCATCCACCTGTCCATGTAGGCGCTCTGGGCGCCGTTGCTGTACTTGAAGCAACCCGCGCCGCAGGAGCCCTGGTACACGTAGCTGTTCGCCGCGTTGGCGGCTCCGGCGGGTACGAGGAGGAGCGCGGCCGCGAGTGCGACGACGGCCCCGGCGCCGGCGGCGCGCTTCTTGATGTTCTTCATGGTCTGTTCCTCTCGGTCGTGCCCGCCCCGCGCGCGTGCGGGAGCGGTCCGACCGTCAGTCTTCTCCGACCGGGAGGCGTGCACATCGGTGGAAATACGGGTGTCCGCGATCGTGTGACAGATTGAAGCGATGAACTCCTCTGCCTCCCTCGCACCTCCCCGCCGCACGGTCCTCGTCGGCTTCGGCAAGCTCGGGCGGGGTCTCGCGCATCGGCTCGTCGCCGACGGCGGTGAGGTGTTCGCGCTGCGGCGCAGCGACGGCGATCTGCCGGAGGGCGTCACCGGCATCCGCGCGGATCTGTCGGTCCCGCTGACCGAGCCTCTGCCTGCGGTCGACGCCATGGTCGTGACCCTTCCGCCGCCTGGAGGTGTCGACGGGTACCGGGTGGCGCTGACCCACCTCCGCGACGCTCTGCCCTCCCTTCCCGATCGCACCGTGTTCGTCTCGTCGACGGGGGTGTTCGAGGCGACGGCATCCGATCACCCGATCACCGAGCAGGACGAGCCCGTGCCGGCATCCGATCGCTCCCGAGGTCTGTACGACGGGGAGCGCGCGGCGATCGAGCTGTTCTCGGCGGTGGTCGTGCGGCCGAGCGGGATCTACGGCACGGGCCGGGGGTTCCTGCTCCGTCAGGTGCGCGAGCACAAGCCCGTGAACCACCGGCGCCGCACGAACCGCATCCACGAGGTGGATCTGGTGCGCGCACTCGATCTGCTCCTGCGGATGCCGGAGCCGCCCGCCCTGGTCCACGCGGTCGATCAGGCGCCGGCGCCACTGGGAGACGTCGTCGCGCACATCGCGATCCGGCTCGGCGTCGACGCTCCGCCGGACGACCCGTCGGCCGAGGCGACCGGGCTCGTGCACGACGGGTCTCTGTTGCTGTCTCTGCTCGGAGAACTCGACTACCCGACGTACGTCGAGGGGTACGACGAGATGATCGCAGCCGAGCCCACCCCCTGAGAACCGGGCGAAGATGGAGGGAGCACTCACCCCCGCCAGCGCAACGACAGGAGCCCCATGTCTCTCGCCTCCGCCTTCGACGCCATCGAGGTCGAGCATCTTCGTCGCATCGGGGGGCTGAAGTGGTCGATGTTCCCCGACGCGGTGGGCGCCTTCGTCGCCGAGATGGACTTCGGGGTCGCGCCCGGCATCTCCCGTGCACTGCACGCGGCCGTCGACCAGGGCATCTTCGGATATCTTCCGACCGCCCTCTCCGACGAGATGTCGGAGGCCACGTCCGACTGGCTGCGTGACATGTACGGCTGGGCCGTGCCGGCATCCGACGTCCACCCGATCGCCGACGTGATCCAGGGCCTCGAGCTCGCGATGGAGCACTTCTCGCGCCCCGGCTCTCCGATCATCGTTCCGACGCCCGCCTATATGCCGTTCCTCTCGGTGCCGCCCGCGGCAGGACGCGAGGTCATCCAGGTGCCGATGACGGTGACCGACGGGCGCTACACGCTCGATCTCGACGGCATCGATGCCGCGTTCCGTGCCGGGGCCGGCCTGCTGATCCTCTGCAACCCGTACAACCCGGTCGGTCGCGTCTTCACGCGCGAGGAGCTGCTCGCCGTCAGCGAGGTCGTCGAACGTCACGGCGGGCGGGTGTTCTCCGACGAGATCCATGCGCCGCTCGTCTACGCCCCGGCGTCTCACATCCCCTACGCCTCGATCTCGGATGCCGCCGCCGCCCACACCGTGACCGCGACGTCCGCGTCGAAGGCCTGGAACCTCCCGGGCCTGAAGACGGCGCAGATCATCCTGAGCAACGACGCCGACCGCGCGGTCTGGGAGCCGATCGGGATGATGGCCTCGCACGGCGCGAGCAACCTCGGCGTCATCGCGAACACTGCCGCCTACCGCGACGACCGCGCCTGGCTCGCCGACGTCAAGGGCTACCTCGACGGCAATCGCCGGTTCCTCGGCGAGGCGCTGGCCGCGCGCATCCCGGAGATCTCCTACCGCGCACCCGAGGGGACGTACATCGGCTGGCTCGACGCGAGAGCGCTCGACCTCGGCGCGCAGCCGGCGGAGTTCTTCCGCGAGAAGGCCGGCGTCGCCCTCACCGACGGATCCGCCACCGGCACGGCCGGCATCGGATTCATGCGCTTCGTCTTCGCGACGCCCCGCCCGATCATCGAGCAGGCCGTCGATCGGATGGCCGACGCGCTGGCCGCGCGCTGAGGCTGGAATAGTGGACTCGTATCCTTCCCCCAGAAAGCAGGACGATGACGTACACCGCTGAGCCGCACAGGTACGACTCGATCACGACGGCGCGATCGGGGCGGAGCGGACTGATCCTGCCGCGCGTCTCGTTGGGTCTGTGGAACAACTTCGGCGAGGACCGCACGTTCGAGACGCAGCGCGCGATCCTGCGCCGCGCGTTCGATCTGGGTGTCTTCCACTTCGACCTGGCCAACAACTACGGTCCGCCGGCCGGCAGCGCCGAGCAGAACTACGGCCGCATCCACCAGCTCGACTTCCAGCCCTACCGTGATGAGCTCATCATCTCGACGAAGGCGGGCTACCAGATGTGGGACGGGCCGTTCGGCGAGTGGGGCTCGCGGAAGACCATGGTCGCATCGCTCGATCAGTCCCTGCAGCGCCTCGGTCTCGACTACGTCGACATCTACTACTCCCACCGGCCCGATCCCGAGACGCCCATCGAAGAGACCATGGGTGCGCTCGCCACCGCCGTTCGGCAGGGTAAGGCCCTGTACGCCGGCATCTCGAACTACTACACGCCGGAGGAGACGCGGGCTGCTGCGGCGGCACTCCGCGCCGAGGGTGTTCCCCTGACGATCCACCAGCCGCGGTACAACATGTTCGACCGCCGCATCGAGGAGCTGGGTCTGCTCGACACCCTGACCGAGCTCGGCACGGGCGCGATCGCCTTCTCCCCGCTGGATCAGGGACTGCTCACGGATCGCTACCTGAAGGGCATCCCGAGCGACTCCCGTGCGGCGACCGGACGATGGATGACCGAGTCGAACATCTCGGAGGCGTACCTCGATCGGGCGAAGGCGCTGAATGAGATCGCCTCGTCACGCGGCCAGACGCTCGCTCAGCTGGCGATCCAGTGGGTGCTGCGCGACTCGGCGGTCACCAGCGCGCTGATCGGTGCGTCGAGCGTCCGCCAGTTGGAGGACTCGCTCCGGGCGCTGGACGGTGCTCCGCTGTCGGACGAGGAGATCGCCCGCCTCGAGCCGCTCGCCGCGAAGCCGGCCTGATCACAGCGCCGGATCGAGCTGCGTCAGCGCAGCATCCATCTGCTCTGCCATGTGCTGGTAGCCCACGCGCGGTGGTGTCGGCGACGCCGGCGGCGATCGTGGGCCGGAGGATCCGGAACACGGCCCAGACCACAACGATCGAACCCATGAGGTTCGCGAACATGACGGTGAAGACGTCATCCGGCGAGGGCGTGATGCCCGTGAGCCCGAGCGCTTCATGAGCCTGTGCCAGACCACCGAAGACGAGGACCGCCGTCCATGGCAGGGCGAAACCGGCGGTGATCAGCAGGTCGTAGATGGCGGAGATCGTCGAGCCTGCACTTCGGTGCAGTGTCAAGTCGCGCGTCGACCCGGCGCGGCATCCGAGGAAACGACACGGGTGGCGGAGAGGTTCAGAACCTTTTCGTGACGAATCCGCAGGTCTGCTCGTCCTACCTGTGAGCGAGGATCTCGCTCCCGGTCGAAGCCCCAGAGGGGCGGGTGACCGGTCTTCAGATCGAGACAGGACCCGTCATGGCAAACCAGGACCAGAACACCCCCGCCGCTCCCGCCGAGAAGGAGCCGGCCCAGACCGCGACCGCGTCGAAGCCCGCTACCGGCTCCCGCGTGGACCGGTCCTCGAGCTTCTCGACGTCGCGGATTCCCGCGGACTCGGATGCCGCAGGCAAGACGGTCATCGCCGACGGCGTGGTCGCCAAGGTCGCCGGCATCGCCGCCCGTGAGGTCCCGGGTGTGTTCGCGCTCGGCGGCGGCGGAGCACGTGCTTTCGGTGCGATCCGCGACGTGATCAACGCGACGGACCTCGCCCAGGGCGTCAAGGTCGAGGTCGGTGAGACCCAGGCCGCCGCAGACCTGACCATCGTCGTCGAGTACCCCGCCCCCATCCAGGAGGTCGCGGGCAACGTGCGGGCCGCCGTCGCCGGTGCCATCAGTCGACTGGTCGGCCTCGAGGTCGTCGAGGTCAACGTCGAGGTCAACGACGTGCACGTGCCCGGAACCGACAACCAGGAGAACGAGGAGTCGCGCGTCTCATGAGTCCCACCGTCACCGGCGCCCTGATCGGCGCCCTCCTCGCTCTGGCGACGCTGCTGTTCGGGTTCTGGGGATTCCTCCTCATGGCCCTGTTCGCCGGCATCGGCGCGATCGTCGGCCGGATCGCCTCCGGCAAGCTCGACGTCCGCGGACTCGCCGACGTCTTCACAGGGCGGCGCACCTCCTGATGCGCGTCGACCAGCACATCGCCCCCGGTGGCGGCCCCGCGGGGGTCGCCACCGGAGGGGACACCGTCCCGGGCCGCATCGACGTGAGAGAGCGCGTGTACCGCACGGTCACCGAGCAGGCGTCCGCAACCCTGATCGGCGTGCCCCGCGGTGACGTGAAGGTCGATGTCGCCGAACATCCCGGAGGCATCGCCGTCCGCATCGCGACGCCGCTTCCCGTGCCCGATCTCGACGACACCATCGCGATCTCCCAGAGCCCGCCGGTGCTCGACCGGGCACGTCAGCTGCAGGAGCAGCTGCAGCAGCGACTCTCCGGAATCCTCGGACGTCAGGTCACCCGCATCAACCTCACCATCACCGGTGCCGCCATCCCCGAAAGGAGACGAGTGCGATGAGCACCCCGGTCCTGCGCCGCGTCGTCCGACGCGAGACGCACTCGCCGCGCACCGTCGCGACCTTCGTCGCCGTCATCCTGCTGATCGTGGCGCTCGTCTACATCGGGCTGGAGATCGTGCTGAGTCTCGCCGCCCAGCCCGCGCTCCTCCTGGGGCCCGCCGCCGCAGGAGGATGGCTGATCGGCCTTCCGACCGCTCAGCCGGCCGGCCTCGTGATCGCCGGGAGCGCGGTCCTCGCCCTCCTCGGCGTGATCTTCGTGTGGCTCGCCGTCACCCCGGGGCGCCTGTCGAAGCACATCCTCGAGGCGGGCGACCGTGCGGTCGTCGTCGACAACGGCGTGATCGCCAGCGCCCTGGGGCAGCACCTGTCGGAGGAGACGGGACTCGCACGCGAGAACATCACCGTCGGGGTCGGACACCGCAGCGTCGACGTCACCGTGCGCCCCGGCGCCGGCATCCCGCTCGACAAGAGCATGGTGCAGTCGGCGGCCGAGCTCGAGCTGGAGACGTACCGACTTACCCGGAGCGTCCGAACACGGGTACGGATCGACCGCCCCGACGCCAAGGAGGACGAGCTGTGAACACCACGAATCGCGCACTCAACCGCACGCTGCTTCTGATCATCGGGCTGCTGTTCCTCGGCCTCGGGACGGTCGGCATCGCCATCATGAGCTGGCCCACCGCGACCGACATCTGGACATCGGCGGGAGACGACACGCGCTCCTGGCTCGACCAGGCGATCGCGGCGTCCGCCATCGCGGGCGGCAACCTCTCATGGATCGCCGTCGGCGCCGTCGCCGCCATCCTGGTCGTCGTCGTGCTGCTGATCCTCGCGTTGACCAGCATCGCGGGCCGCCGCTCGAAGACCGTCTTCCGTTCGTCGGGTGCGCAGAATCCCCTCGGTCGGGTCACGGTCACCGAGTCCTTCGTGTCGGATGCCGTGAAGAACTCCCTGGCGACACGAGATGAGATCCTCTCGACGCAGGTCACGGCCAACGACATCCGTCACCGTCCGGTGCTGCACGTGGCCGTGACGCCGCGGCAGAACACCGACCCCCGCGAGCTCGTCGATCACCTCGACCGCCTGCTCACCAACCTCGCCGCCCTGACCGGACGCGAGACGGAGACCTACGTGTCGATCCACACCGGACTGCGGGCGCGCCTCGCGCACGACCAGCGTCGACTCTCCTGACAGAGAGGTTCGCACCCACCAAGAGACTTATCGTCGGTCGCTGCGCGGCACGTCGATGAGGCGTCGGGGGATCATCCCGACGTCATGATCACCACAGGAGAGGAGCTCCCCATGGGACTCGATGACAAGATCAAGAACGCCGCTCAGGACATCGCCGGCAAGGCGAAGGAAGCGATCGGCAACGTGACCGACAACGACAAGCTCGTCGCCGAGGGCAAAGCCGACCAGGCCAAGTCCGACGTGAAGCAGGCCGGTGAGAACATCAAGGACGCCTTCAAGAAGTAATCAGGGGCGACCCGGAATGCGGGGTGGGCGGGGGAGACCCTGCCCACCCCGCATCCTCTTGTCGCGGGCGAATGTCTGGCACCGCATCGCCCTCGTCCACTATCTTGTGGCCATGACCGACGCTCGCACCGGGGTCGAACCCCGCTGGCACGTTCTCGGCTCGCTTCCGTTCGCGGCCGCCGCACTCGTTCTCGTGAACGGGCTCTACATCTTCCTCGTCGCCCTGGGCAACATCACCGACTACGGCACGAACTTCGACTTCGTGCAGCATGTCCTGGCCATGGACACCACCAACTTCGGGCAGGACGCCGGCAAGGGCCTCGATCCCGATGTGATGTGGCGCGCCATCACCGACCCGGTGGTGTGGAACATCGCGTACATCGGCGTCATCGTCTGGGAGTCGGCCAGCGCCATCGTGCTGATCACCGCGGTCGTGTTCTTCGTCCGCGGATTCTTCGGCCACGGTTTCCATGCCGCGCGGGTGTGGTCGTCCGTCGGCCTGGTCATGATCATTCTGCTGTTCGTCGGAGGCTTCATCTCGATCGGAGGAGAGTGGTTCCAGATGTGGCGCTCGACCGCCTGGAACGGTCTCGATCCCGCCTTCCGGAACGCCGTGATCGCGGCCGTCGGACTGGTGCTGATCCATCTGCCGTCGCCGCGGTGGGAGACCGGCGCTGTCGCGTGAGTGACTCCGTCTTCATCGAAGAGTGTCCGCGAACAGCTCCATGATCGCCTCGCCCATCTCGACCTGGGTGAGCACGATCTGGAAGGTGCCGTCCGGGTCGATGTGGAAGTCGGTGCCCTGGCCGCCGGACCAGCCGTAGCGTCCGGCGTGCTCGCCCTCCGTGACGACGGCGACGCCGAAGCCCCAGCTGGTTCCGTTCCAGAACCCGGGGAAGAAGCTGTCCTCCGCCTTCGCCGCGGCCGGCACCTGATCCGTGCGCATCAGATCGAGAAGCTCCGCATCGAGGACGACCTTCCCGTCGTGGACGCCGCCGGCTGCCAGCATCCGTGCGAACGCGGCAAAGTCGGATGCCGTCGACACGAGCTCCGAATGGCTCAGGTCGAACGGGGCCGGGGCGACGGAGAACCCGCCGGCCGCGGGTTCGACCTCCACCAGCGAGCCGGACTCGTCGTGGCGATACGCGGCTGGCAGCCGATGCGCCTGCGCGATGGGCACGGTGTACCCGGTGTCGACCATGCCGAGCGGCTCGAACAGGTCGGTCCGCAGGTGATCCTCGAGCGATCCCTCGACCACGCGGGAGAGCAGGATGCCGAGGATCCCGAAGGAGTGGTGGTAGCGCCATCCGGTCCCGGGCTGGAAGGCGAGCGGCAGGTCGGCGAGGGCATCCAACCACTCCTGCGCACCGAGCGCGACCGGTTCCTGTCCGGCCTGGGTCCGATTGGCGATCATCGCATCCTGCAACGGGCACGGCGCGGTCATCATGCCGTACCCCGACATGTTCGTCAGCAGATCCCGCACCGTGATCGGCGACTCGGCGGGCGCGACGTCATCGAGTGAGGACGTCGGAGTGCGCAGCACCTGACGATCCGCAAGCTCCGGCAGCCACCGCTCGACCGGGTCATCGAGACCGAGACGCCCGTCCTGCACGAGCCTCAACGCCGCCACCGTCACGATCGGCTTGGTCATCGACTGGATCCGCACGATCGCATCCGCCGGCAGATCGCCCGCGGTGACGACCTCGTCCGGTCCGTCGGGCCGACCGCGAACGGCGATGATCCCCGGCGCCGTCCCGCGCGAGACATGGTCTTCGAGAATCGGAAGCAGAGGATTCGTCATGCCCACCATTGAACACGCTGTGCGCCCCGAGCGAATGTCCGGAACAGCTCTGGACGTTACGTGTGGAGGGACTGACGGGAATCGAACCCGCGCTATCTGCTTGGGAAGTTGTTCCAGACCCTCTCGGTGTGCCGCGTCATTACGCGGAAACCCGTGATCAGACGCGGATTTACCTTAACATCCGTTGACGCCCAATGACAACCAGAGACAGCCGTGGAGTCCACGGGAGTCCACGGGATGGACTCGAATGTTCTGCGCGCGTTAAGGTCTCGACACCCAAACTCAGACCAAGGGGGCATGATGCAGAATCAGACAATCGAGACCGCGTGGACTGACGCGCTGACGCGCTATCAGCGGCACGCAGCGCAGCGGGTGAGTGCTAGTACGCTGCGCGCACGCATGGGGCGGTTGCGGCGGCTCGCAGCAGACGTGGGCAGGGTGCCGGGTGCGGTGACCGGAGATCGTTTCGAGAGCTGGGCAGCGGGTTTGCCGTGTTCGCTCACCACGACAGGTGAGTACGTGCAGGCCGCGCGGTCGTTCTTTGCCTGGGCTGTCAGCGCCGGTATTGCTGGAGAATCACCGGTGCCGAGCGCAGTGGCTCAGTCTCGCTATCTGATCAGCGATCAATGGGCCGATGCGCTCGCCTCCTTCGAGCGCGCCCAAAGGGCCGCTCGCATCGCCCCGCAGACGATGCGGCGACGACTCCAGCACCTCAAGCGATTTGCCAGTGAGGTCGGATGCCCGCCCTGGCACGTCGCCCCTGAGGACTTCGGCGCGTGGATCGTCGGACAGGGCGATGGTGCGCGACATGCAGCCGCCAGGGATTCACTCCGAGCGTTTTACGGGTGGGCGGCGTCGGGTGGGCGGGTAGCAGCAGATCCGACAGCCGAGCCGAATCGGCGGGGTATGGCGCTCGGAGTTCCCGAGAGCTGGGGAATTGAGCTGCGGGCGTGGCAGCGGTGGATGAACGCCCACGGGACAGCTCGGCTGACGATCGAACTTCGCGCCGCGCACCTGGCCACCTTCGCGCGCGCACATGCATCCGTGCATCCGTTCGGGATCGAGTCCGATGACGTGTTCGACTACATGGCAGGCAAGCAGTGGGCAAAGGAGACGCGGCGTTCTCAGCGGGCGTCGCTGCGGAGCTTCTATCGATGGGCAAGGGAGAGCGGGCGCTCAACCGTGGATCCAACTGAGCTAATCCCGCGAGTGAAGGCAGCGGAGCCGGTGGCCCGCCCCGCGTCAGATGCCGAGTATGTATCGGCTGTTCAGCGGGCGCGAGATCCACGGTGGGCACTCGCGCTGCGCATGGCCTGTGAGCTGGGCATGCGACGGGGCGAGGTTGCCCAAGCGCACAGCAGCGACGTGCTGCATGATGACGTAGGCCGGGCGTCACTTCTCGTGCATGGCAAAGGCGGCAAAGAGAGGCGCGTGCCGGTGCCCGCGAATCTCGCAGCAGCGATCGCGCGCAACGGGCAGGGCTACCTGTTCCCTGCGCGAGACGGCGGACACCTCACGCCCCGTCACCTGGGGAAGCAAGTGAGCAAGCTGCTGCCCCAGGGGGTGACGATGCACGCGCTACGGCACGCATTTGCGACGCGCGTGTACAACGTCAATCGCGACGTGTTCGCGCTTCAGCAGCTGCTGGGGCACGCATCAGCGGGGACGACGCAGCGATACGTCAAAGTGTCGGATGACCGAATGCGCGAGCTGGTGGAGGCGGTCGCATGGTGACTGCGCGGCCTCGCTTCGCCTGCCCGCTGCCGTGGTGTTCTGGGGACGTAGAAGAGCATGGCGGCGATGGGGGTGTACCGAGCGATTGGCTGCACCAGAGCGAACCGATCCAGCTGGGAGAGGAGCTGTGGGCGCAGCGGTGGCAGACGGGGGCCGACGCGGAACGCTGGCAACTCTACTGCGGAAGGTATGGCTCCTTCGGCGAATCCTCGTCAGCCGGGGCATTGGCCACGATATTGGAGACCGCGGCACGCGCTCTCCGAAACTACGTGGTCTGAGACCCTAGTCCTCCGAGCCGCGCACCTGTAGCACCAGCGCGTACAGCGCCCCGTGCCAGTCCCGCCCCGTAGTATCGGCTTCCTGATCGGGCGAGGTTGACGCAACGGGCACCACCGCTTGCAGTGCCATGTGCAGGTACCCGCTGCTTAGGGCCGCGACGTAGCCAAAGTCGGATTCCGCTTCCTTCTCCTGCGCCTCGTGCCATCCTTCGGAGCTCGCATGAACGTGTCTGCTTGCCAGGCTATTGAATGCGGCCAGGTCGATATCGACCAGATTTGACAGCTTCCCAAACGTGATCTGCGTCTTCGGCGGGAACAAGCCGGACGCCCATCCCCAGAGCGTTCGGTACTCCTTGCCGTACTTTGCGACCAGATCGGCACGAACGTGCTCAAGGGTCAGCAGGGTCTTGGCGTCCAACGCATGGCCTTCGGGCATCGCGCCGCTGCTCAGTAGCTCCTCGGCCAAGCTGCGTGCGAACACTCCGTGGTGTTCGCGATAGCGGGTAATCAAGTCGGGGTGGTCGCCGTCGGGTCGTCCGTGCACGGCGAGGACCACGATCACCAGAAACAGTTCTTCGAGTGTTCGAAGGCGGGCGCGTGCGCCGGAATTGAAATCGATTGACAGCAGGTGGTGGATCTCGGCGCAGGTAGTGATCGCTCTTTCAGCGAGGACGGCAAGGGTCTCGTAGTACTCGGCGAACGCGCCATCTTCGTCATCATCGTCCAGGCTGCTGTTGATGTGCTCGATCGCCCAATTGAGGGCGTCACCCCCGACCGCGATGAGCAGTAGCAGGGCGTCCAGCTGCTCCCCATGCCGTTCGATGACACCCGCCGCTCGGTCGGCTCGGTTGGCGCGAATCTCCTGCAGTATTGAACTCCGATCAGACGCAATAAGCTTCGCGAGGGGCGAGGAGGACGGATCATCGGGCGTGCTCCCGATCTCGAAATCCAGATCGATGTTCATGCTCCTCATTCTGGCGCGTGATCGCTGAGGCGTGCAGACTCCAGATATTTCGCCCTCAGTCTGGTGAAAATGAGAACTGGGGCGGGGTGTCCTGGGGCCGCCTCTCAGAAAAACGCTCCGCCGCCAACGCGGAAGCGGCGGGCGTGCCACACCGCCACACCGCCACACTTGCGACGGATATGGTCGCTGACCAGGGATTTATCGTTCATCCCTGTGAGGTGGGGCCCGCCACACTGCCGCCACACGACAGCAGCCCCGGGCCTGCGCATGCGCGCTCAGCCCGGGGCTGCTGTCTTAGATTCGATGGGGTTGTCTCACGGTGTCCGGCAGGACACTGCTCACTAGGCGAGGATGATCTACCTACCTCGTAGATATACCACCCCCCTTTCCCCCCTACCAGGAACTCTCGGTGCCTGCGAGATTAGCACACGCTCTCACCACATCGCGAACCGGCTTTCATGGATCATCGCGGTAAGAGCGTTGCCCTGGGCACGGGAGAGCTTGCGACGCGCATCCTGCGCGCTCAGCCCCTCGGCCCGCATCGCATCCATGCGCGCTACGGCTTTGGACTCTAGACGCCCGCGCTGATCCTCCACGGGCGCGGCAAGGGCATCCTGCACCGCTTCCCGAGTCCGGAGCGACTGCGCGACGAACGCGCCCGCCAGCTCCCAGTCCTCAGAGATCAGCACCGCGCGCCCGGCGAGGTTTGCGAACGCGACAGCGACCACCGCGCGGTTGAGCAGGAGGCGGCTATCCACCGGCTCCCGCTCGCCACGGTGCGCCGCCCGCGCGTCTGCCTCATGCGCAGCATCCATGACCGGCAGCGCATCCACGAACCGCACTCCGTTATCCCACTGCGACAGCGGGACGACTGCCCGCTCAGTGGGATCGGCCGGGATCGGCAGGTGAGCAATCTCAGGGTCCTCCACGAGCGCATAAACGAACCTCGCGGCCAGCCCGCCCGCTATCGCCTCATCGTTCAGCAAGGGCTCAGCGCGGGCAGGCTGGACAGCGACCGTGACCACCGCCCGATATTCGCGCGCCGGGATCGTCAGGCCGTCGCCCTTTGAGTTCTGCCCGCCCAGCCGCTCACCGGAGGTAAGCGACTTGATCGCATCCGAGATCGTGGAACCGGTGCGCGCGGCTTGCGCCCCGAGCTGGCCCACTTCGTCATAGTGCAGCGCCACGGCGTGATCGTGGGGCCGACGCCACGCGAGCTGCGCCGCACCGTCGTCCCCCTTTTCCATCCAGCCGAGCAGGGCAGGGATGCCCTCACCGCTGCGCACGCTTTCCGAGTCGGGCACGTCTGCCCCGAGGAACTCCAGCGCGCAGGCGACGCCGTGGAAGAGCGTCGACTTTCCCGCGCCGGATGCGCCCACCAGTGCCACGGCGAGATTCAGCGGCGACCCCTCGGGGAACCGTGCAGAGCGGTACCGCACCCCGTAGGGGATCGTGAGCAGGGACTCCAGCAGGGCAATCGCCAGCATCCCCCACGGTGACGCGATGCGGCGGCGAGCTTCCCACTGGAGCGCTACCAGCTCGGGCCGGTCTGTGCTCCACAGGATGCCCGGATGCGGCAGCGGCTCCACAGTCGGGGATGCCGGTACAGACGGCACCCCAGACGGCACCTCGGACGGCTGCGCCGTCACGACGCCCTGCCCTGCGCGCGGCGCGCGCTGGCGATAGTTGCCGCCGCCTCACGCTCAGACAGTCCCGCGACCATAGCGGCACCCTCCAGCAGATCCAACGTTTCGGCTGGGTGCCCGTCGCGCAGCGCTTCACACGCGGCCCAGAACAGTCGCCCGTTGCGGGTGCCCTCGGGTGCCTGTTCCACGTACCTCGCGAGGTACGCGGCTTTCTGCGCAAGCACGTCGCCGCGTGCACCCGACGTGCTGCGAGTCAGGCGCGGCATTCGGGCAGGGCGGGCAGGCTCGGGGCGCAGCAGCTCAAGCAGCGGCGCGGGCAAGTGCGCCGGAGTGTCGCCCTCCCATCGGTACGGCATTCTCGTGGCCGGGTGCAGGCTCGGCGGTGCGACGACGTAGCCCGTATTCGTTTTCACGTCGATCCCACTACCGGGCAGTCGGCGCGAGGACACCGGCCCGCCAGGGTGCAGGAACCACAGGTGCCGCCCTCCCGTGCCGCGTCCGGAATGCGTGGTCAGCGTGGCGGGCAGCGACCCGCCCGCCGCATCCGTCAGCGCATCGAGACTGCCGCCGTTCTGAGGGTCGATATCGATTGCCAGCAGCGAGGTCGGCACGCGGATGCCGATATTGTGCCGCGCGTCGCCAGCCCACCAGCTCGCGAGCTGCGCGGGGTCGGTCGTGGCATCGTCCTTCCCGTGGGCTGTCAGCGGGATCTTTCCGCGGAGCGGGAGCACCTGCCAGCCGCCACGAGCGAGCGCGAGCGCGTCAGCGAGAGTCGGCATCACAGCACCCCATCCCGCTCGGTGGCGAGGGTGCGCAGCGCTTGGATGCCACGACCTCGCGCACGGCGACCGATCGGCGGGAACAGCGGATCGCGTGTCTCCAGCTCGCGGAATGCCCGCCCGACGCGAGCTGAGTTGCGGCCCTCCCGAATGTCGCGCTGGATCTCCGGAGACACGGCACGATATGCGGCACTGACCACCAGCGTTCCCAGGCAGGTACCAGCAGGCAGGGCAGGCGTCGGCTCCCACCGTGAGCGGGGCAGCAACAGCGCAGCGCTCACAGCACACCACCGATCTCCGCTTCGATGCGCAACAGCTCATCGAACGCGCGCAGACGGTCGCGGCGTGACAGAGGGCGGACGGGGCGGGACACGGAACGGTCATACGCGGCGAATGCGTCGGCGACGAGCTGCGAGCCAGCACCGCCACGCCGGATGGTCTGACGCACATGGGGTGCAAACCGCTGATAGGCGCGCCAGGCGTACCAGGCCATGCGGTGCGCACCGTGGGGCGGATTCGCGCGCGGGTACTCCACGTCAGACGACAGCAGCAGCGGGCGAGCGGCGGTCATCGTGCGACTGCTTCACGGGTGTTCGCCGCCAGGTAGGCATCCAGGTCGGTGCGGCGTACGCGGACGAGCTGCCCGATCTTGATGACGGGGACGCGCCGCTGGCTGATGAGCCAACGCGCGCCACGCTCTGAAATCGACAGGTACGCCGCGATGCCGGGGACGTCGAGCAGGTCGGGTGCGGGCGGAGTGGCGGTGTTGATAGTCACGAGGGCTTCCCTTTATTGGGTCAAGTGACCGGCGCTGCGCTGAGGCAGGGGAGATCACGACGGACCGTGCGTGGTCTCGGGCGCGAACCGGCGCTGAGCGGCGGTCTGGAGAAGGGGTTTCGCGGTTCGCGCTATGCCAGAGCTGGCAGACCTGGCGAACGCGGGCTGAGCGCGCGGAGGTAGACGCGGGAACAGCGGCGGAGGAGGAGCGCAGTGCGGGTGTGGCTGAGAGATCGTGCAAGGCTCACGGCGGTGGCGGACGCCGTGCCCGTGAGCCTCAGGCGAGCCTGAGCGGCGAGAGTTCGGCGCAGCGCGGCGGCTTCGTGCTCGGCGGCGAACTGGGCGGCGATGGCTGCCGATCCGTCCGGGATCTCTGAGAGTGCTTCGCCTAGCTCGGCCAGTTCGGGGCGGCTGTAGCGGGCGAACGTGCGGGCGAAGCGAGCCAACCGGTCGGCTTCGATGAGCAATAGCCCCACCTCCAGCTCAGCGGCGGCGGCCTCAGTGGGCGCGGGACGGGTCAGGGCGTGGCGAACGGCGCGGAGTGCGGTTCGCAGCTTGCCCAAGGTGCCTATCATCTCTGCCCGCCAGTTACGGTGCGCTGGCGCTCGATCGCGCTAGTTGTCGCTTGTGACATTGCCAGCGCTCGGCACAGACACCAAGTGCGGACACGCGCCAAATACGTACGTATGCGTACGTATTTGGCACCAAGAAAGTGACAGCACCCCGGGTGCCAGAGCGGCCCGGGGTGCTGTGGTCGATGCGCTGTGGATGCCTATACCGCGCGTAGGTGTGGGGCGGTGGATGATGCTGCATAGAGGGCGTCGAGCTTCCGCGCGAGGATGGCGTCCGAGTCGGCGGCGACGTGCGCGTAGATGCTCGCGGCGCGCATCGTCGTATGCCCGAGTCTTGCCTGTACCTCGGGGACGGATGCCCCGGTGCTGTATGCGAGAGTCGCCCCGGTGTGCCGCAGGTCATGCCAGCGCAGCTCGGACCGCCCGATGACCGTGCGCGCGGCGCGGAATAGGCGGGACACTGTGGCGTTCGATGTGGGCATGCCATTCGCGTCGGGGAACAGCAGCGCTGCCGGACCCGCTGCGACGTGCTCGGCCATGTGATCGCGGAGCTGGGCGACGACAAACCCGGGCAGGTTCACTGTCCTGCGGCTCTTGGCGGTCTTGGTCTTACCGAACCGGATCGGCTGCCCTGGCACCATTTCCAGTGCTCGTTCTACGCGCACCGTCCCCGCGTCGAGATCCACATGCTGCCGCGCGAGCGCGAACAGCTCACCGAATCGCAGCCCGCTCCATGCGGCAACGTGAACGGCAGCGGCGTACCGGGCGGGCATGTGCGCGGCGAGCTGCGCGACCTCGGCGGGAGTCGCCACGGGGCGTTCGTGGTGAGCAGTCTGTCCCGCGCCCTTTATCTGGCACGGATTCGCCGTCAGTAGTCCATCGGTGACGGCGGTGGAGAGGATCGCGCGCAGTACCCGGTACGCCTGTGCCGCCGTGGTTTCGCCCGCTGATTCGAGCGGTACGACGGTCGGCAACCCCGTGCGCGCGGGCTGCGGTTCTCCCGCCGCGCGCCACGCGGCCATGACGGCGGGACTGATCCGGCCCGAGTCCGCGACCGCCATGCCCTTGCTGCGCGCCCAGACGCGCGCCGGGTGCGCCGTCCGCTCACGGTCGCGGGCGAGCTGACGCGCCGCCGATTCGCGTGCCTGAGAGAACACCGCAGCGCGCCATGCGCGTACCGTCGCCGGGGTGAGGTCGCTCACGAACATTGCGCCCAGCTCCACGCCGCGAGATCCGCCAATCGCGCCGATGCGCGGGAGGATCCAGCGGGCGAGGTTGCGGCGGTAGTTGTCCTGCGTGCGCGGGGCGAGGTCAGGGCGAGAGTTGAGCCAGTCGGCGGCATAGTCGCGCAGCGTCACCTGTCCGGCGTTGGGGTCACGCCAGACGCCCCGCGCGCGGTCCGCGAACTCGGCGGCGAGCCACGCATCCGCTTCCGTGTGCGTGGTGAACGTTCGCGGGGCTGTGAACTTGCGCCCCTCGCGACGATACGACGCGCGGTAGCGGCCTGACGGCAGCTGCTCGACGGTGCCCAGCCGGTTCGGTGTGCGGCGCGTGGCAGTCTTGACGCGGCGGGTCATCGTGCACCCTCGGTTATCGCGGCGGCGCGGCTGATCGGGTCATCCAGGATAGCGAGCTGCGGCACGGGAATGCCGAGTGCGTCCGCGACTGCGGCGCGGGCAGTGAGCATCACGCCGTGCGCCTCATGGAACGCTCGTCCCGCGAACTGACGGTAGTGCAGATCCCGCGCTGCGCGAGCTGCGGCGTAGGCGTCGATCAGGGCCACCAGTCCAGTCGGGCGCGGTGCAGAACTGGCGGCGCGGAGTGTGGCGAGTCCAGCCTGCGAAGAGAAGCCGGAAGGGTGCTGCGGGGTGTTCTGGGATGCCATGCTCTGGCCTCTCATTTCGGCCCGTGAGTCCACGGGAGTCCATGAGATGGTCTGAACTCGCTCTCAGTCAGCCTACCTGCGAGACCTGGAAACCAACGGTTAACAGGTCTTTTCTGGTGGTGTCACTTCCAAAGCTACTCCGGACTGCTGATCCGCTCTGACCCCGTTGTCCGGACCGAAGTCTGAGCGGATTATCTGTGCGCGCGTGCGCTTGCATTCCACGGCTACTCCAGACAATTGCTACAAAAAAGGCCAGGTCAAGTACATTTCCGTTCGACATGAATGAACCCGGATCGTAGCCAGACCTCCTTTCAGCCGTGCATGCGCGGCAGTGATGGGTTGCGAGCATTCGAGTGGAGTCTGTCGGCGTCGACGACGGTCGATGAGTCGGTGTCCCACCTGCGCGATACGCTGTGGCCAGCGAGCACAGGGGTGAGGGGGAGACACGTGGCTGACGAGCGACGGCTCCGCTTCTATGGCGAGGGCGATATCACGTCATACATCCAGGTCGACCGGGCCGTTGAGATACTGCGCGGCTTCGTCTCGGGCCGGCGGCCGGTGCACATCGCAGACGCCATCGAGCTCCACAATGCGCGAAGATTCTTCGAAGCCGGTTTCACGCCGAGGTCCCTGGGGGCGGATGAACTCGCGGAGCTTGCAGATGCGAGCGCACGCGTGCCGAGCGAGGTCGGGCGCTACTTCGCAAGCATCGACGCTTCGAACGCCAGCGAAATCATTCGCGATGTTCCGTTCGAGTATCAGACCGATCTCATCGAGCTGCTGGGGGCGCACCGCGTCTACGACAGATGCCCTGCGGATCTCATCCTGTCCGTGTTCAGCTCGCAGGGAATCCACCTTGCGGACATCTTGGGTAACAAGAAGCTCGTGAAGACGTACGACTCGCAAGTGCGCGACGCCATCATGCGCGAACCGCGACACGCGGAGATCGTGATTCGTCACTACTTCTCTCGCGACCGTAGGAGGGACTTGTACCTTCCGCCGTCTTTCAGCTCGAGTGATGCGCGCGACCTGATGAGCCGCTATGTGCAGGCTCCCGAGGCGAATCCCAACTACTTGAGGCTCGTGCAGACTGCCCAGATCTCGTCGGCGACGGGCGTCGATGCTCGGCTGAAGTTGGAAGCAAAGAGAAGGAACGAACGCGAGACTGAGGCTATCTTCAAGGACAACCCGGGGATCAGGGCCGGGGCCGAAGTTGGCATAGCTGACGAGCAGGACGAACCTTCGGTGAGCTCGCTTGACGGCATGGTCGCCACACACTCTTACAGCAGGAGATGGTTGGAACAGACGACTGACTTTGCCAGCGTCCTAAACAATTTCCAGCACCTTTTTGGGTTCGCGGATCACGATGTGATCCTGACGCTTCCGTCTTACCGAGCGGAACTGGGTGTTCTTGAGCGTTTCATCATGATGGGTGGGGCGACCGACTATCACGTTGGTGCGGCGTTTCGGAACCGCGAGACTAGCTCGTTGCTCCAGACTCACCTCGCTCGGAACTTCCTTGAGGGTGAGGGGATCGAACTGGAGCTTGCCATCGAGTGGTTCTTCGAGGAGTACCTTCTGGAGGAGTTCGAAGCGACTGGGTTTCGGTTCTCTCCATCTGCGAGGGAATCCAGCTTTCTCGAGAAGACCA
>Ga0307406_10000414_pt1 | contig 24779 bp, 29 predicted proteins | sample 322Cmetagenome_3_FD_203706 | JGI IMG/M metagenome (GOLD analysis project Ga0307406, IMG submission 203706) | Maize rhizosphere microbial communities from greenhouse at UC Davis, California, United States - 322HYB-C-2 | ecosystem: Host-associated > Plants > Roots > Rhizosphere > Soil | place...
TGGCCGATATGCTAGATAAGCAGTTTGATGGCCAGAGGGCAAACCCGCTTTGCCACCAGATTCGATGGATCTCATGACGGAGCCCATGCTGCTGCCGGAAGTTTCGGCGCGATCCCGGCATACTTTACTGGAGTTTTTTGACGTGAAATCGATTCAACGGCGGGATTTCCTGCGTATTCACGTCTCATGCCGATGATGCTCCGCCTTACCCTGCTTTTGTCCCTGTCATCCCTTCCGCTCGCGGCGGAACCCGCTCCGGAGATCCGCATGATGTCGTGGAACCTGCATCACGGGGTGGGGGAAGATGGGAAACTCGATCTGGAGCGGATCGCGGCGCGGATCCGGGAGCAGAAGCCGGACCTGGTGGTGCTGCAGGAGGTGGATAACAAGTGCCGCCGCAGTGCTTCGGTCGATCAGGCCGCGGAGCTGGCGAAGCTGACCGGTCTAACAGGTGCCTTCGGCAAGGCGATGGATCACGATGGCGGCGAGTACGGGCAGGCGATCCTTTCCAAGCATCCGCTCGGGGAGACCACGGTCCACCGGCTGCCGGGCGATGGCGAGCCGCGCATCGCCTTCGAGGCGGTGGTGAATTTCAAGAGCCAGCCGCTGCGGCTGGTGAGCGTGCATCTGGATCACCAGCAGGATGCGCGGCGGCTGAAGCAGGCAGAGACGCTGGTGAAGGAACTGGCGGCATCAAAAGAGCCGCTGATCCTGGCCGGTGATTTCAATGATGTGCCGGATTCGCCGGTGATGAAGGTGTTCGGCGAAGCTTTGACGGCAGTGGAGAAGAGTGGGCCCTGCCTGACCTGTCCTGCGGGCGAGCCGAAGGTGGAGATCGATCACGTGTTCCTGCGCGGATTGAAAGCCGCGTCGCCGGTGACGGTGCTGCCGGAGGCGGTGGCGTCGGATCACCGGCCGCTGGTGATGACGGTGAGGTTTGGGGAGGGGAAGTGAGAGGTAGAGAAACTAGGAGTGTGGAACTCCGTGTCGACGGAACGTCGACACCCCTTATGGGCTCTCAGACTTCGCCGTCTGGATAGAGCTGGTGATACTTCACCGCTTCCGCGCCCACGGCGAGGGCCGTGCCGAAGATCGTCTCTGCACTCGCGGTCCGTGGCACCTGTGCGCAGGGGCGGGCGAGGCCGGCGAGGATCTGGCCGTAGTTGAGTGCGCCAGCGCAGTGCTGGAGCAGCTTGAGCGAAATGTGGGCGGCGTCGAGGTTCGGGAAGATGAGCACGTCGGCGGGCTCGCGATGCGGCGCGTCCGGCAGCTTGATTTCCGAGGCGGTCGGATCGAGCGCGACGTCGGCCTGGACTTCACCGATGATATTGAAGTCGAGGTAAGCTTCCTTGGCCTTGTCGATCGCCAGCGCGGCGGCGGCGGCCATCTTGCGAGCGTCCTCGGTGCCCGCGGAGCCCTTGGTGGAGTGGCTGAGCAGCGCGATGTTCGGTTCGCGACCGAGGAAATGCTTGGCGAGCTTGCCGGTTTCGATGGTGATCGCGGCGAGTTGATCGACGGTTGGCTGGGGCAGCAGGCCGCAGTCCGCGAGGAAGAGGATGCCATCCTTGCCGAAGTGCTGCAGGTGCGGGGCGACCAGCACCATCATGCCGAACATCTTCGGCACGGTGGGCAGCGGCTTGATGGTGTGAATGAGTGCGCGGAAGAGCGTCGCGGGCAGCGATTTATTGCCGCCGACGAGGGCGTCCGCATGGCCATATTGCACCATCATCGCGCCGAAGTAGTGCGGGCGGGAAACCACGTCCGCTGGGTCAGCTGCGGCGTTGTTCCGGTAGCGCTCGACCTTGGCGAAGCGCTGGCAGAAGAGCCCGAGGTCCGATGACTTCGAGGGCTCGATGATGTTGGTGAATTTCAGGCTGATGCCGTTGTCCGCTGCCATTGCGCGGATGGTGTCGCGCGAGCCCAGCAGCACTGGCACGGCGGCTTCCGCGGAGACGAGGCGTTCGGCTGCACGCAGGACGCGCAGGTCCTCACCTTCTGTGAAAACGATGCGCTTCGGATGACTCCGGAGCTTTTCGATCAGATAGTTGGTGAACGGATTGCCCACGGCGACGGGGCTGGAAGGGTCTTGGCTCATCGGAAATCCCGGCGGTGCTTGCGTGTGTGTCGGACTCTAGTATCCCTAACGAAAGTCAAGCAACCCGAATCCCTGCGACATTTCCCTCGTGCCGGCCGATTACCACACTCACACCCCGCTATGCCGCCACGCGGAAGGAGAACCGGAGCAGTACATCGCCGCTGCGCTGGCCGCGGGACTGACGGAATACGGGATCTCGGATCACGCGCCGGCGCGGCCGGAGCCCTTCGACGACTGGCGGATGCTGGAAAGCGACCTGCCGGCTTATTTCGAATGGATCGAGCGCGCTCGCGCCGTCGCCGGGACCATGCCGGTCCGCGCGGGGATGGAGTGCGACTGGCTGACGGGCTGTGAAGGCTGGATCGAGGAGTTGGCCGGGCGTTACCCGTGGGACTACCTGATTGGCTCTGTCCATTACCTCGGCGTCTGGGATTTCGACAATCCGAAGTGGCTCGGCCGCTGGGCAGAGACGGACGTGGAGGCGGTGTGGGGCAGCTATTGGCAGACCTATGCGGCGATGGCGGAGAGCCAGCTTTTCGACATTCTGGGCCACCCGGACCTCATCAAGAAGTTTTCCCACCGGCCGTCGGGTGATCTCGCCCGCTTCTACGAGCCCGCCATCGAGGCGATCGCAGCCTCGGGCTGTGCGATCGAGCTGAATACTGCCGGCTGGCACAAGCCGTGTGCCGAGGCGTATCCGCACCCGCAGTTCCTCGAGCTGGCCCGCCGGGCGGGGATTCCGCTGGTGATTTCTTCCGATGCTCACGCGCCACGCGAGGTTTCGCGAGACTTCGTGAAGGCGATCGAGTGGGCGAAGTCGGCGGGCTACCAAGAGACGCAGCTTTTTGAAAAGCGGGCTCGCCGGTCGGAGCGGCTTTGAACTCCAGGCTCTTGGGGAGAGAACCATCCCTCGGCAACGAGAGGGGGGTGGTGTGTGAGGGGGACTAGTGGAGGCGAGGGCCTGCTTTGGTTGGGGAGCAAGCCGCCCGGCGGATCGGGGGATTTGACCCGCCGGGCGGCTGACAACACACACTAACACACACTGTCGGGGGAAATCTTCCGGCTCGTCTTCTGGGGGGAATCGAGCCGGTTTCTCGGGCGAACCGACCTTGGGAATGGGGGGAGTCCCACGGTCGGTTCGTCTGATTCCTGAGTCGCTGGTCGGGGGGAGTCCTTTGCCTCAGGTTGTTCGCTGGGAACGGCGTAATCCAACACCCGATGCCGTAATTCGACAAGGTCTTTTGTGGTACGTGATCGCGTAGGAGGATATATGTTTCCCTTTTTCAGACTTTCAGGTTTGCGGGTCTTTATGGTTTGTAAAATACTGAAAATCAGTAGAAACGCGAATTTGGTAAGGATATGTTAATAATCTGGTTCAGGATGTTTTTGAGTCAGGGGTTTGGTCGTGCAATGGAATTTCACCACATGGTTCTCAAAATCGGACTGGTAGGGTCCGATGAAGGCGCGGGAAGGGGGGCGGTGCGTGGTTGGGCGGGAAGCCTGTGGCGCGAGTGGATTCCGGGTCGCAAAAAGGGCTCGTGAAACCCGCGCGCGGCCGTTTTGGCGATTGCGTTGATAATCAAGAAATGTTGCATTCTTTGCCATGGCCGCGCGGCACCCTTGGCTGGGGGGCTCCGGATACCGGACTTATGGAGCATACAGGCGGGAAATCGTCGTTGGTAATCGCGTGCGGCGGCACGGGGGGGCATCTCTTCCCCGGCTTGGCAGTGGCGGAGGAGTGGACGGCCCGCGGCGGAGACGTGCTGCTGCTGATTTCCGAGAAGAAGATCGATCAGGAGGCGCGCCGGAAATACCCGCAATACCGGTTTGAAACCGTCCCGGCGATTGGCAAGCCTGCGACCTTTTCGCCGAAAATGCTGCCCTTCCTGTGGAAGCTCTGGCGCACGACGGGCCGCTGCGGCTCGCTGCTGAAGGAATTCAAGGCCGACGCCGTGCTCGGCATGGGCGGCTTTACCTCGCTGCCTCCCTGCTGGGCGGCGAAGCGGGCGAGTTTGCCCGCGTTTGTGCATGATTCCAATGCGCTGCCGGGGAAAGCGAACCGCCTGACCTCAAGATTTTGCCGGAAGGTTTTCATCGGCATGGATCCGGCGCGGGGCTTTTTCCCGGGAAAGGACGTGGTTTCGACCGGCACACCGGTGCGGGCGGAAATGCGTGCATTGCCGAGCCGGGCTGAGGCGGCGTCGAAGTTCGGGCTTGATCCCTCGCGGCCGACCCTGCTGGTCACCGGTGGCAGCCAAGGCGCGCGGCGTTTGAATTCGCTGGTGGCGATGGCGTTCAACGATTTCCCGAAGGGCACGCAGGTGCTGCACATCGCCGGGCCGCTCGATCAACCGCGGGTGGAGGAGGAAGCGGCCGGGCGCGATGGCTATCGCGTGGTGGGCTTCTGCGATGACATGCCATCGGCCTATGCGGTTTCGGATGCGGTGCTGTCGCGCTCCGGGGCATCGAGCATGACCGAGCTGTCCTTTCTCGGGCTGCCTTCGATCCTGGTGCCATTCCCCTACGCGGCCGACGATCACCAGACGCGGAATGCGGAAGTTTTTGAAAAAGCGGGCGCTGCGTTTTTGGAGCCGGAAGGTGCGCTCGATGCTGCGAAATTGGCCGCGCGCGTCACCTCGTTGATGAGCGACTTGCAAACCCGCGACCGCATGGCACAAGCGGCCCGTTCGCTCGCCGTGCCCGACGCCGCTGCACGGGTCTGCGATGCGATCCTAGCGACCCTTTCCCGGAAATAAATGAACAACCTGAGCTCCAAGCTGACCGACCGCGACCACCCGCTGCGCATCCACCTGATCGGGGTGGCTGGCTCGGGCATGAGCGGTTTGGCGCTGTTGCTGATGGGCATGGGGCATCGCGTCAGCGGTTCCGACCGCGTGACCTCGGGTGAAACCGAGCGGATGCAAAAGCTCGGATTGATTTTCTCGTCGCCGCACACCGCGGAGGCCGTGCAGGGCGCGGACGTCGTGGTGTATTCGTCGGCGATCCGTCCGGAGAATCCGGCCTATGCCGCCGCAAGAGGCGCAGGAGTGCCGGTGATCCGCCGCGCGGAGGCGCTCGCGGCTATTCTTCATACGCGGAAGGGAATCGTGGTTTCCGGCACGCACGGAAAGACGACGACGTCGTCGATGGTCGCGCATGCGCTGCGCGAGGGCGGCCTGCAGCCGAGCCACTATGTCGGCGCGGAGATTCCCGTGCTCGGCGCGAACGCCCGCTGGTCGGAAGACGGCGAGTGGATGGTGGCGGAAGGTGATGAGAGCGACGGCACGCTAGCGCTCTACCATCCGGCTTGCTCGATCATTCTCAACATCGAGGCCGAGCATCTCGATCACTACAAGGATCTCGAAGAGATCAAGGCGGTCTTCGCGACGCTGATGAGCCAGACGTCCGGGCCGGTGGTCTATTGCAAGGAGTGCGCGGTGGCCACGGAGGTCGCGACGAAGTCCGACCAGGCGGTCAGCTACGGCTGGGCCGGTGCGGACTACACTGCCGCGGAAATCCGTGAACTGCGCGGAGCTACGGCATTCACCGTAGTTCGCAATGGCGAGATCCTGGGCGATGTCGAGCTTGGCATTCCCGGCCGCCACAACGTGCTCAATGCGCTCGCCGCGATCGCCACGGCCGACAAGCTCGGCGCCGACTTCCGGTTGATATCGCGTGCGCTCAATACTTTCGCGGGTGCCAAGCGCCGCTTCGAAACGAAGTATCTCTCGCAGCGGCTGCGGATTGTGGACGACTACGGTCACCACCCGACCGAATTGGCCGCGACGCTGCAGACGGCGCGCTCGTTGAAGCCCGGTCGCGTGGTGGTGCTTTTCCAGCCGCACCGTTACACGCGGACGCAGGCTTTGGCGGATGACTTCGGCAAGGTGCTGCAGGCTGCTGACAAGGTTTTCGTGACGGATGTTTATCCTGCCAGTGAGCTGCCGATTCCGGGTGTGAGCGGCGCGACCATCGTGGATGCTGCGAAGCGCCAGGGTGACGGGGATGTCGTTTCGCTGCCGAGTCTTGCCACCGCCCATCATGTGATCGGCAATTTCCTGGAGCCCGGCGATCTGCTGATCACGCTCGGCGCGGGCAATGTCCACGAAGCCGGCACGCGGATCGCGAATGATCTCAAGGTGCTGGAGGAAATCCTGCGCCTCGCACCGCGCGATGAGATCGATGCCAAGCTCTATGAACCGATGCGTCGCCACACGACGATGCTGGTCGGTGGGCCTGCGCAGTTCTGGATCGAGCCGCATAGCTTTGAGGCATTTGCTGCGGTGGTGAATCACTGCCGCGAGCGTGGTATCGCGCTGCGTGTCGTCGGTCGCGGGTCGAACTTGCTGGTTCGCGACGGCGGCATCCGCGGTGCGGTGGTGCATCCGAGCGGTGGAGTTTTCTCCGAATGCCGCGCCGAGGATGGCAAGGTCATCGCCGGTGCCGGCGTACGCTTGAAGAAACTGGCCAGCGTTGCGCAAGCCGCGGGCATTGGTGGCTTCGAGTGGATGGAAGGCATTCCCGGCAATGTCGGCGGCGCGCTGCGCATGAACGCCGGTGCGATGGGCACTGAGACCTTTGACCAAGTGGTCAGCGTGACCTTCCTCGACGAGGACGGAGAGATTCGCGTCCGCTCGCGCGAAGAAATCGTGGCGAATTATCGCGATGTGCCCGAGTTGCGCCGCAACTTCGCCTTGCAGGCAGTCTTCGAAGGCAAGCCCGACACTGCCGAGGCGATCCAAGGTCGCTGGGATGCCTCGCGGTCGAAGCGCCGTGCCAGCCAACCGGTAGCGGCGAGTGCTGGCTGCATTTTCAAGAACCCCAGCGAAACGCCCGCCGGTAAGCTGGTGGACGAACTCGGCCTGAAGGGCAGTAACGAGGGCAAGGCCCGCGTTTCCGAGGTGCACGGCAATTTCATCGTCAACGGCGGCGGCGCGACGGCAAGCGAAGTGCTTGCAGTGATCGAACGCATCAAGGCCGTGGCCCGCGAAACCCGCGGCATCGAACTCGAGACCGAGGTGAAAGTCCTCGGTGAAGACGAATTTACCTTCTGATATGATCTCCAAGGATCTTCTCATCGCCGTCCTGATGGGCGGCCCCGGCTCTGAACGCGAAGTTTCGCTGGCGTCCGGCAAGGCCGTGCTCAAGGCGCTGCAAGCTGCCGGCTACCATGCGGTGGCCGTCGATGTCGCCAGCGCGGACTTCGAACTGCCTGCTGGTACCGGTCTCGCCTACAACGTGATCCACGGGACCTTCGGCGAGGACGGTCAGCTCCAGCAACTCCTGGAGGACAAGGGCATTCCCTACACCGGGGCGGGTGTCGCCAGCAGCCGTGTTGCCTTCGACAAGAATCTCGCCAAGGACAAGTTCCTCGCGGTGGGCGTGCCAACGCCGGCCTCCGAGATCGTCGATGTGTCGAATGGCCCGAAACTGCCGACCATTCCCGTGCCCTTCGTGGTGAAGCCGCCGCGTGAAGGATCGAGCGTCGGCGTGACCATCGTGAAGGACGAGTCCGAGGCGATGGCTGCGATGGAGACCGCCGCGAAGTATGGCAACGACATCCTCGTGGAAGCCTTTGTCGAAGGAAAGGAACTCACCGTGGGGATCCTCGATGACACTGCCATGCCGATCGTCCACATCGCTCCGCGCGATGGCTTCTACGACATGGCGAACAAGTATCCGTGGCTGAGCGGGGGAGTGGGAAGTGACTATTATTGCCCCGCAGACCTCGATGCCGAGACGACACGCCGCGTGCAGGAAGCCGCACTTGCCGGTCACCGTTCGTTGGGCGTGGAGGTTTACTCGCGCGTCGATGTGCTGCTTGATGCCGCTGGCAATCCCTTCGTGCTCGAGGCCAATACCATCCCTGGCATGACGGAGACCAGCTTGCTTCCAAAGTCCGCTGCTGCCCACGGTATCGACTTCACCGCTCTCTGCCTCAAGATCGCCGAACTGTCGCTCGCCCTTCGTTCGTAACCATCCTTCCGCCATGTTCAAGCGCCGCACCTCCCGCGTTCAACACCGTCGCCAAGTCCTCGAGCTTCAGGCGAAGGTCGTTTCACCGCGCATTGTCTGGTACAGCGTCTTGAAGAGCTGCCGCAAGATGGTGCGGTTCGTCGTGATCATCGCGCTCCTTGTTGGCGCGGTGTGGGGCGTGAAGTACGGCATTCGTCGTGGATTGCTGGAGAATGAGGAATTCCGGCTCCAGGCGATCGAACTCACGCCGAATCCGGCGATCGACGAGCGCCGCCTCGTTCAAGTGGCGGGCATTGATTTGAATGGCAGCCTCTTTGACTGCCATGTCGGGGAGATCGAAGCGAAGCTGGATGCTTTGCCCGAGCTGGCATCGGCGAATGTCCGCCGCGAGTTTCCCGGCACGCTGATCGTGGAGGCGTTCGCCCGTGAGCCGCATGCGTGGATTTCCTCGCCGTCGCATGGCATTGCCGCGCGCGATCCGGAGAAGGGGCTGCTTGTGGACCGGAATGGCTTCGCCTTCCACTGCCCGCCGGCCTTGTTGGCAGAGGCTTCGGGTCTGCCGGTACTTCAGCTTGGCGAAGGCGGTGAAATGCCTGCTGCCGGAAAACAGGTGGTGCATCCGGAGTTCGAGCGCTTGATGCGTCTTTACCACGTCGCCTGCACGGAGATCGAAGGCGCGGACAAGTGGATCGATACCCTCCGCCAAAACCGCGCGTGGTCGCTGGAACTTGTCTCGCGGGACGGCACTGCCGCTTCCTTCGGCCTCGGCGATCACGAGCGCCAGATGGGCGACCTGCGCGCCGCGCTCGAACACGCTCGCACGCAGAACCAGCAGATCGCATCCATCGAGCTGATTCCCGAACGGAACATTCCTGTCATCCTCTGTGGCGAGAGCGCACCGCGCGCCATCCTGCTCGACGGGGCGGACTCCGCGCCTGTGCGGGTCACGCCGAATCGCCGCTCCCGCGACCTCAAAAATCTCCTGAATCGCTGAACCACCCCCATGCCTCGCTCGAAGATCCACGTCGGACTTGAAATCGGCACCAGCAAGATCTGCATGGTGGTCGGAGAAGTGAAGTCGGACGGCTCCGTGAAAATCCTCGGCGTCGGCCAGTCGAAATCCGTGGGCGTGCGCAAGGGCGAGATCTACGATTTCCCACAGGTCCGCGCGTGCCTGAAGGATGCGCTGGTGAAGGCCGAGGATGCGAGCGATGTCGAAATCGGCAGCGTCTATCTTTCCGTCACCGGGTCGCACATTCATGGGGTGAACAATCGTGGCAGCTTCCGTCTGCCCGATGATGAATCGGTCATCGCTCCGGCCCACGTCCAGGAAGCGAAGGAAATCGCCCGCGCCGTGGCGATTCCGGCGGATCATGTTTACCTGCACCACATCATCCGCCGCTTCGGGGTGGATGGCTTCGAGCATGCGACCTCGCCGGTCGGGCTGTCGGGCAAGACGGTGGATGCCGACTTCCACGTGATCCACGGGATCCGCTCGCGCATCGAGAACCAGATCAAGTGCGTCCGTGAGATGCCGCTGGATATCGACGATCTCGTGTTTGCGCCGATTGCCTCGGCGCAGGTCGCGCTTGATCGCGAGTCGAAGGAGCGCGGCGCGCTGGTCATCGACATCGGCGGTGGTACGACGGACTACGTGCTTTATCTCGATGGTGCGATCGAGGCGTCCGGCTGCATTCCGGTCGGCGGCGATCACATTACGAATGACATCCACCTCGTTACCGGCCTCGCCTTCTCGAAGGCGGAGACGCTGAAGGTTCGCGAGGGCGACGCCTCCGCCGATCCGGCACGCTCGGTGGGCGTCATCAAGGTGGCCGACGACAAGGGCTTCGCGGAAGCCGAGGTGAAGCGCCAGCTTCTCAATGACATCATCCGCCAGCGCATGGAGGAAACGCTGAAGCTGCTGCTTCGCCGCCTGCCTGATGGCGCGATGGAGCGCGTCGGCACCGGCGTTTTCCTGTCCGGTGGCAGCAGCCTGATGCGTGGCTTCGGCGAGCTGGCGCACGATATTTTCAAGCGGGACATCTATCGTCCCGAGCCGCCGGAACTCAGCGGCGTGCAAGCGAATTTCAAGGACCCCCAGTTCACTACCGCCATCGGCTTGATCCGCTACGCGCAGATCATTGAGGCCGAGCGCGAACCCAAGCGCGGCTTCCTGCGCCGCCTCTGGCCCTTCTCAAAGTAACCAAACCCGGCGGCGCGGCCGCCTTTCCTGACATGATCGAATTCCCACGCGACCCCCAGAACACCATTCCATCCTCCTCGGTGAAGATCGTCGGCCTCGGCGGTGCCGGGACCAACATGCTTGACCGGGTCGTCCTCGACGGCATGGACGGCGCGGAAATGCTGGCGGTGAATACCGATATTCGCACGCTGTCCGGCTCGGTCGCCCGCGAGCGCATCCAGCTCGGCCGCAACCTGACCAAGGGTCTTGGCTGCGGTGGTGATCCGGAACTTGGACAGCAGGCGATCCTTGAAGCGGAAGCCGAGATCCGGGCCGCGCTGAAGGGTCGCAAGATCGTTTTCCTCTGCGTCGGTCTCGGCGGTGGCACTGGCTCCGGTGCGGCGCCGATCATCTGCCGTATCGCGCGGGAAGAAGGCGCTTTCGTGGTGGTCTTCGCCACGATGCCGTTCAGCTTTGAAGGTCGCCGTCGTCGCGATCAGGCGGACACCGCGCTCAACGAGTTGGCGGTGCTTTCGAACGCGCTGGTGACTTTCGACAATACCCGCATGGGCGACCTCGTGCTGGCGAAGCAGGGCATCCATGAAGCTTTCGCTGCTGCCGACCGCATGATCTCGGAGAGCATCAAGGCGGTGATCCGCCTGGTGATTCGTCCGGGCCTCATCAACGTGGGCCTCGATGACCTCATGACCGCGCTGCGCACGACGCGCTCGCGCTGCCTCTTCGGCTCCGGCATCGCCAGTGGCAAGGACCGCGCGCAGAAGGCGCTGCGCAACGCGCTCAACAGCCCGCTGCTCGATCAAGGAGCGCTGCTCCGCGATGCGGAGAGCGTGCTGGTCCACCTTTGCGGTGGCCAGGATCTCACACTCTATGAAATCGAGCTGCTGATGCAGAGCCTCTCGAAGCACGTGCCGGATAAGGCTCACGTGCTCTTCGGTGCGGCCGTCGATCCGAGCATGGGCGAAAGCCTCAGCATCACGATGGTCAGCTCGCTGCCGGAAGATCGCCTGCACGCGCCGCGCACGGCATCAATGGAGCGGCCTGCGTTATTAGAGCCGACCGTTGGCTTTGCGGGTGATGAAGAGGAGGAAGAAGAGGAGCCGGTGGCCGTGGCCCCGACGCCTGTTCGTGAACCCGTTCGCGAGCCTGTGCGTGAAGTGGTCCGCGAGCGCGAACCTGTGCGCGAGCCGGTGCGTGTGGTGGAGCCCGCTCCCGTGAAGAAGGCTTCACCGCCCGCTTCCGTGGCCAAGGCGATCGCCGCCGCTTCCTTGTTCGACGAGACCAAGCCGGTCGTTGCCGAATTCTCTTCCAAGCCGAAGTCCGCGTCCGCTCTGGTGGAAGAAGAGGAAGTGCCCTTCGCCGAGCCCGAGCAGTCGCCTTTCACCATCGACCGCAACCCGGCGAACGAGATTTCCAATGATGAGGACTTTGCCGGCAAGGTGGAGGAAATCGTGACCCTCAGGTCGGTGTCCGAGGTTGAAGCCGAAGACGGGTTCCCCGAGATGCCGGAGCTGGATGATGCGCCTGAAGAGGAGTCGCCCGCTTTCTTCACCATCGATGACGAAGAGCCCGCTCCGGAAGAAGAGCCGGAGCCCGAGCCGGTCGTTGCGGCGAAGGAGGAAAAGCCGGTGGTTCTTCCAGGTGTCTTCGATGAGCTCGACGATGTCTTCGCAGGCATGGAAGATCCGTTGGCACCGGAGACGCCGGTCGTTCCCGTGAAGGCCCGCGGTGGCAAGGGGCAGACGGAACTCAGCTTCGAGGGTGGCCCGCGCGGCAAGTTCGAAGGTGGCTCACCGAGTCTCTTCGAAGGCGAAGACCTCGACGTGCCGGCCTTCCTGCGCAAGAAGCGCTAAGAGTTTCAGAATTCCAGGTTCGCGCGTTGCTTCGTGGTAGAGGCAACGCGCGATCCGCCAACCCCACCATCGGCCGAACGCCAGTGGTTAGGGCGAGTCGCCTGGCTTGTCTTGGCGATCAGCGGTTGAGCCAATCCTTGAAAGTGCCCTCGCCGGCGGGGAGTTGCACGGCCACCTTCTCGCGGTCGGCGAGGATGGCGAGGCGTTCGGGAATCTCGACGACGTTCTTGCCGATTTCCTCTTCCATCACATCGAGGAACTTCGATGGGTGGGCGGTCTCCAGCGTGATCGTCGCGTTGCCCGGATTGGCCGCGCGCCACTTGCGGGCGGCGAGCCAGCCGACGGCGCCGTGCGGATCGATCTCGTAGTTGTAGAGCGACTTCACCTCGCGGATCGCCGCGCGGGTCTGGTCGTCGGTGAAAGCGGCACCTTCGATCTTCCCGCGCATGGCATCCCACGAGTTGCCGAAGAGTGCCTGCATGCGGGCGAAGTTCGACGGTGCGCCGACGTCCATAGCATTCGAGATCGTCGCCGTGCTCGGACGCGGCTGGTAGTTGCCGCTCTTGAGGTAGGCAGGTACCACGTCGTTCAGATTGGTGGCGGCGATGAATTTCTTCACCGGCAGGCCGAGCTGCACGGCGAGCAGGCCGGCGGTGAGGTTGCCGAAGTTGCCGGACGGGACGACGAAGACGGGCTCAACGCCTTCCGGGAGCTGGCGGGCACTATGGATATAGTAGAAGCTCTGCGGAACGAGGCGGGAAAGGTTGATCGAGTTCGCCGAGGTCAGGTTGAGGCGCTCGGAAAGATCGCGCTCAAGGAAGGCGGACTTCACCAGGCGCTGGCAGTCATCGAAGGTACCATCGATTTCCAGTGCGGTGATGTTCCCACCGAGCGCCGTGAGCTGCTTTTCCTGGAGGCCGGAGACCTTGCCCTTTGGATAGAGAATGATGACCCGCGTTCCCGGAACATTATGGAAGGCCGAGGCGACGGCACCGCCGGTGTCGCCGGAGGTGGCGACGAGGACGGTCAGCTCGCGGTTGTCACCGCGCACCAGCCAGCCCATCAGGCGGGCCATGAAGCGCGCGCCGAAGTCTTTGAATGCGAGCGTGGGGCCGTGGAAGAGTTCGAGGATGTGATCGCCCGGTGCTAGTGGAATCACCGGGGCATCGAAGGCCAGCGTGCCCTCGACGATCTCCTTCATTGCTGCGGCTGGCACGTCCTCATGGAAAAACGCGTGAGCTACCGCATAGCCGATTTCCTGGAAGGTCAGCTCGCGCCAGATTGACCAGAAGTCCTGACCGAGCACCGGCAGTGTGTCCGGCATGTAGAGGCCATTGTCCGGCGGCAGCGAGCGCAGGATCGCTTCCTTCAGGTCCACCCGGTGGGCGGGATTGTTGGTGGAGTGGTAGAGCATCGAAGTTCCAAGTAAGAAGTTCCAAGTGCCAAGGGCGCGCCCGCCGGAAGGCTTCGGAAAGGCGGCGGCGGAGTCGATGAGAAATCCCGACAACTGGCGAATTGACTGACTGCAAGTGTCACTTTAGTGTCACTTCATGAGGAGCGAATTGGTCACAACCTTGAAGCGCCGGGCGACGGAGATCATTGATGGATTGGCCGAGCATCAGGAGCCCGTTCTGATCACCCAGCATGGGCAGCCGGCAGCGTATTTGGTGAGTGTCGAGGCCTTCTCACGGATGCAAAAGAAGCTGGAGATTCTTGAAGGAGTCGCCCGCGGCGAGAAGTCCATCTTGGAAGGCCGGGTGGTTCCCCATCAGGACGCGAAGCGGAGGATGGCGCGATGGCTCGAGTGATTTGGACCGAACCGGCGCTCGAAGATCTCGATGAGATTGCCGACTACATCTCGCTTGATGATCCCAACGCGGCGAAGCGTCTGGTAAGGCGTGTCTTTGAGCGGGTGGATCATTTGGAGAACTTTCCCGAAATGGGAGCGTGCCCGGCGGAACTCCGGGGCACGGAATATCGTCATCTGGTAATCCCACCACTACGGCTTTTTTACAGGGTGGCGGGTGACTTGGTTTTTATCGTTTACGTGATGCGAACCGAGCGACTCTTCCGACGCGATGACTTGAGCGGGCGAGATCGCGAGGAGTGAGCAACAATTCATGTATCGGTGGGCACTTCGTCCCAATCGTCGCCATATCCCACAAGCCAGCTTGCCGCGTAACGGCGCTCGTAGACAATCGAGGCGTTGAGATCTTCGGGCACTGGCACTTGTCGGTACTGGGCATCGCGAACCCGCCAGTGCTGGTGAAACAAGTCCGCTTCCAACGCTTCAATATCCTCGGGTGGCCGGAGCCGGGCTGAAGTAATGAATGCCTGAGGATCCTCAAACAGAGGATCCATGCAGCCAATATCGCCCCACGAAACCTGCTGATTGAGCGGAGGCATTTCATCAATCACCCCCAAGGCCCACATCAGGGGGACAAGGGCTTCGGACCGCCAAGTGAAGTTGACGACCGTTTGACAGGCTGGTTCAGGATCGGAGAAGAAAGAAGCTTCCTGCTCCGATAGCAAAGACGAGATTCCGAGCTCCTTGGCCCACTCTGTGGAAGGAGGGGAATCGATGTTGAATGCGCGGACCGAAACGAGAACCAGCGCGATCACGCGCCGAGACACCTCTTCGGCAGTTCGGGGTTGGAGATGGACTTCGACCGTCTCCTCGTCATCGCTCCCGAACTCTGCCGTACTGGCGATCATTTCGTCTTCTTCTCATTCACCACGTGCACGCCGTGGGGATTGATCTTCGAGACGTAGACTTGGTTGCCGAGCGGGATGGAGGAAAAGACCTTCGAGATCGCGTCGCCGACCTTCTTTGCGGTTTCCTCGCCTTCGCAGAGGGCGAAGACGCTGGGGCCGGCGCCAGAGATCGAGAAGCCGAGGGCACCGGCGGCGAGGGCGGCGCGCTTGGCCTTGTAGAACTCGGGGATGAGCTTCTGGCGCCGTGGCTCAGCGATCACGTCGTGGATCGAGCGGGAAATGAGGCCGTAGTCTTCCTGGATGATGCCGCAGAGCAGGCCACCGAGGTTGCCGATCTGCTGGGTGGCGTTCACCAGCGGGATGTCCTTTGGCAGGATCTCGCGGGCGACCTTGGTGAGCACCTCGATGTCCGGGTGCACGACTGCGGCCCAGAGGTTCTTCGGCGCGGGGAGCTGGGCGACATCGAGCTCGTCATTGCTGCGAATGAAAACGATGCCACCGAGCAGGCAGGGGCCGACATTGTCCGCGTGCCAGGCGCCGTCGGCCGAGGCCTCGCCGGCCATGGCGAAGGGCAGGAGCTGCTTTTTCGAGAGTGGTTCGCCGATCAGGTAGTTCACGGCATAGGCACCGGCGACCGCGGAGGCGGCGGAGGAGCCGAGACCGGAGCCAAAGGGCATCTTCTTATGGATCTCCATCTCGATGCCGCGGTCGGTCATGCCGAGGTGGCGGAGCAGATCGAGGGCGGCCACACCGGCGGTGTTTTTCTCCGGATTCTTCGGCAGTTTGCCCTCGTCGCCAGTAATGGCTGTAATGTGAAGGCCGGGCTTGTCGCAGTGACGGACGACGATCTCGTCCCCGGGGGCGTCGATGGCGAATCCGAGCACGTCGTAACCGCAGGCGACATTGGCAACGGTGGCGGGCGCGAAAACGCGGACTTCCTGGATGGCTTCCTTCAGCATGAGCGCGGCGGAGGTAGCAGCCGGGGCCGGGGAGGGCGAGGGCGAATATGGTCAGCGCGGAAGAAGGGGCCGGAGGCCAGGGTTCAGAGGTAAGAACTGGCCGAGAAGCTTGATTTCCTGTCTTTTCCTGACCTCCGGGCCCCGGCACCCGGCCCTTTTTCTTCGGCCTTGCAGTCTGCTCCCATCTGTCGTTTCTCCCCGGCATGGCAACGCCGCTTGTAGGCATCATCATGGGCAGCACGTCGGATTGGCCGACGATGGAGCACGCCGCGCGCACGCTGGAGGAATTCGGCGTGGCGTGGGAAGCGCAGGTCGTCAGTGCCCACCGCACCCCGGACAAGTTGTTTTCCTACGCCGAATCGGCCCGCGGCCGCGGCCTGAAATGCATCATCGGAGGGGCTGGCGGGGCGGCCCATTTGCCCGGAATGACCGCCGCCATCACCGATCTGCCGGTGCTCGGCGTGCCGGTGGAGTCGCACGCGCTGAAGGGCATGGATTCGCTGCTTTCGATCGTCCAGATGCCCGGCGGGATCCCGACGGCGACCTTCGCGATCGGCAAGGCCGGGGCGATCAATGCCGCTCTCTTCGCCGTGGCAATGCTTGCGGGGGAAGACGCCGCGCTGCTGGAAAAGCTGCAGGCGTTCCGGAAAAAGCAGAATGAGACGGTGAAGGCTGCGGAACTTCCCGGATTGCCGGACCTGAACCACGGATGATCTTTTGTCAGTGACTGCTCCCATCATTCCGCCGGGCTCGGTGCTCGGCATTCTCGGCGGCGGCCAACTTGGTCGCATGTTCTGCATGTCCGCCCGCCGCATGGGCTACCGCACGCTGGTGTGGACCGGCGGCCTGGAGGCTCCGGCCATCGTGGTCGCGGACGAGGCGATCGATCTTCCGTTTGATTCGGCGGAGGCGCTGGAGCAGTTCGTGTCGAAGGCCACAGTCGCGACGGTGGAGTTTGAAAACATCCCGCGTGAGACGATGGAGGCGGTGGCGGCAAGGATCGCGCTGCATCCCTCGCCGAATGCGGTGGCGATTTGCCAGCATCGCGAGCGCGAGAAGAATTTCCTCAAGGAGAAGGGCATCCCGTGCGCGCCTTTCGCGGTGGTCGCATCGGCTGATGAGCTGATCAAGGCTGTGGCTGAGATCGGGACTCCGGCGGTTTTGAAGACCGCTGCTTTCGGTTACGATGGCAAGGGTCAGCAGAAGCTGACTGGCGAGGAGGATCTCGCAGAAGTGTGGGCGAACTTCGGCACGGATCGCGCGGTGCTGGAGGCGTTCATTCCTTTCGAACGCGAGCTGTCCGTGATGGTCGCTCGCTCGGCTGATGGCTCGGTAGTGGCGTACGATCCGGCGGAGAATCGTCATCGCCATCATATCCTCGATGTTTCGATTGTGCCGGCGCGTGTGAGTGCTGCGGTGCTGGCGGAGGCGAAGGTGATCGCTTGCCAAGTGGCGGATGCGCTCGATTACCACGGCATCATGGGCGTGGAGTTTTTCTATCTGCCCGATGGTTCGCTGCTGGTGAATGAAATGGCCCCGCGGCCTCACAATTCCGGTCACCACACGCTAGATGCCTGTGCGACGTCTCAGTTCGAACAACAGGTGCGCATCGTCTGTGGCTTGCCAGCGGGTTCGCCGAAGCTCCTGTCGCCAGTGGTGATGCTGAACCTGTTAGGCGACATGTGGCCGGATGAATTGGAGGCGCCGGATTGGACGCCGCTGTTCACGGATGGTTCTGCGTTCCTGCATCTCTATGGCAAGCGTCGTGCAGTGGGACGCCGGAAGATGGGTCACGCGAATTTCCTCGGATCCGATGTGGAGGATGCCCTGAAGCGGGCGGAGGCGATCAAGGCGGAGTTGTTGAAGAACGGACGCTGAGAGGTCTCACCACCAAGCCCAGCCGTGGCGATTCCAGAAAGCTTCCAGGTCGCCTTCGTCGCCTTTGAACACATTCCGCTCCATCGGGTGGGCCATGTTGCCGAAGTAGCGCGGGCTGCCCCAGGAGCCGGTGTTGTAGTGCTTCGGCGTTGAGTGGCCATTTTGCCAAATGACGCCGCCGTATTGCCACATGGCCCATTCGTCCCAGATGCCGTATTGCAGCATCAGGCCGTCGGGAGTGAGGTTGTTCGAGCCCATGGAGCGTTCGGTGCCGGCGGGACTGTAGAGGGCGATCCAGTAAGGGGAGCGGCGGATGACCGACTTCTGGGCGGGACTGGCTGAGCTGAGGCTGGCACGGAGCTTGGCGCTGTTCTCAAGATAAGTGACTGGGGCGACCCCGGTGCGTTGCTCGACGCGGCGGATGAACTTGACCAGTCGCTCCGGGGAGGAGGCAGTGTCGAAGTCGCCGACGAGCAGGATCTTCCGCGACGAGATCCCGCGGGCGCGGGCAGTGGCGCGAACGCGGTCCACGAAGGAATCCGCCTGATAGGCCGGATCCTGATCCATGGTGACGAAATGGTAGGCTCCGAGCATCAGCCCCTGGCGGTCGGCGGAGTGGAGGAAGTCGCCGAATTTGTCATCGAGCAATGGCCCCTTTGCGGAGCGGGCGATGAGGCCGAGGGCTCCATTTCGCCGTAGTGCGGAGAGATCGTGCTGCGAGTAGCTATCGCCGCCGCGCTGACGCTCCTTCGGGTCCCAGCCGGAGACATTCAGGACGGCCGGGGAGTCGGAAACGCTGGTGCCGCCGAAGCCACCTCCCCCTCCGCACGAGCTGAGGAGCAGAGCCGTCAGGAGGAGCAGCGCAGAGGTTTTCATGCCGTAGCCAAACAGCCGCCGCGGGCCGTGTCGAGGGGCTGTTCGGGGCAAAAGCCGTCGCTCGACAAGTAGGATTTCCGCCCCTAGCGTCCGCCCCGAAATGAAATTCCACCTTACTCCCGGCGTACTGGCTTTCGGTCTCGCCACCTTGATCCCGGCGGCCGCCCAGAACGAAGCGCCTGCGGAGAAGCCTGCTGAAGCACCGGCGACGCCTGCCGCGCCGCTCGACCCGGCGAAGGTGAAGACCCAGTCGTCCTACGGCTTGGGCTTCCGCGCTGGGGGTGAATTTGCCCAGCAATACGGCCAGTTCGGCATCACGCCGGCAGATCTCGAGACCGAGTCATTCGTGAAGGGCTTCATGACCGCCTTCAAGGGCGACAAGCCGGAAGTCTCCGAAGACGATCTGAAGAACGCCATGCAGGCGCTCGGCGAAGTGCTTCAAGGTCGCGAAAAGGAAGGTGCCTCCAAGAATCTCGAAGCCGGCAAGAAGTTCCTCGCGGAAAACGGCAAGCGCGAAGGAGTGACCACCACCAAGAGCGGCCTTCAATACGAAGTGCTCAAGAAGGGCGGCGAAGAGAAGTATGTCGCGCCGAAGGAAGGTGAGCCGGAGAAGCAATTCTTGGTGAACTACAAGGGCACCCTCATCGATGGTACCGAGTTCGACGCTTCTCCGGAAGGCGAGCCCGTGCCAATGGGCATGCAGGTGATCGAGGGCTTCAAGGAAGCGCTCACCACCATGCCCGTCGGCTCCAAGTGGAAGCTCTTCATCCCCAGCGAAATGGCCTACGGTGACCAACGCCGCAGCGCCGAGATCGCCCCTAACAGCACGCTGATCTTCGAACTCGAGCTGGTAAAGATCCAGAACGCTCCGGAGAACCCGCACGGCGGCATGCCGTTCCCGCTTCCGGAAGGTGGCGTCCCGGGAGGCGCGCCTGAAGGCGAGTAAACACACTGCTTTCAATTGGCCCGCGGGGATTCTTGATCCCCGCGGGCCTTTTTGTTTTCTGGCTCCCTACGCCTTATGGAATAAGCGATTTTTCGCTGCCTCCGGATTGGTGATGGTCCGAGGTGCCCGAATGGTGCCCGAATAGGATGCGCCGTGATGCGCGAAAAGGATCGTCTTTTGACCGGCGGTCCGCTCATCTTGCAGAAGATGGAACCGTTGAATCCTCCCCCTCAGCGCTTGCCTAAGCCACCCAAGCGAGTCGACGAAAAGTTGCTTCGCGAATTCATGGTGAAGGAATTCCAAGCGCTCGGACTTCCGGAGAAAGACGCCCGGGCCATGATGGGAGCGAATCAGCCCGTGACTTGGGTAGGGATTGAAGATCGCTTTCTGGAAGCTCACCCGGAGCATCCGTATCACCGCAAGCTAGAGATCCGAAAGTATGTGATCGTCTGGGCCGTGGTGATCGCAGTGGCCCTTTACCTCTACTTCAATTGAGCACGAAGACCTCTCCCACCATGCCAAAGGACCATCTGAAGATCCTCCGTGCCATCGCCAAGCTAGAGCAGCCGTGGCAAGTCACCGGCGACATGGACGAGTGGCCTGCGATCGATGAGTTCGAGGCACGGGGGCTCATCGAGGGGCGACGCTTGAAGGGCCACGGTGTGGGAAAGCAAATCATCGTGCTCCGGCTCGCCGGCGAGGGCATCGAGAGAATCCGCGAGCTTGAGCGGACCGAAACCACGATCGGCATCATCAAGGGCAACCGCTGGAAAATCTACGCCGCGATTGCCGGTGCAATTGGGACCGTCGCTACCGGCTACCTGCTCTACTTGCTCAAAAAATAAGCCCCCGGTTTCCCGGACGTTGTAACAGTTTGATGCCGTCCCTACTCTTGGGCGATGCGCCGAACCGGAACGCATGAGTGAATCTTTTTGAGCGCGATTATTCGATGTAGGTGGGTGGGTTGCACGAGGGTCCAGCCACGACGTTTATACCATGCCAAGTTGAAATCCATCTCCTTGCTGTTGTTCCACCCAACCTGCAGAATGCCGAGACGACACCCTTTTCGGCCCACCTGAGTTTCAAATTCCTGAAGCAACCGAGTTCCGTAGCCCTTGCCGCGATGTCGTTTGTTGTGGATCTCAATCGTGCGAACGATCGCGACAGGGAATGTCAGTTCCAATCCGGCTTCGCTGAGGTAATACTCAAGCGCGAAAGTCTCCTGTGAAAAAGGTAGCGCTGCATCGAGGGCCGCGCGGGAGGAGTAGAGTTCGAAGGTAATGCTACCCAATTGCGCCCGGCGCGAAATGAAGTGGATGGTATGCACACCCGATATTGTGTGGTTCGCCCTATGCCTTGGAATGAAAAACCCCGCCTGCCGAAGCAAGCGGGGCTGTGGGTGTAACCGATCGGTTACAGCGACGGGTCAGGCGATGCGCTGCTCTCTCCTGATGGCGTCGAGTTGCTCCCGGCTCCATCCTCTCAAGTGCCGCCTCACCATTGCGATCACACTGCCCTTCTGCCTCGCGGCCAGCTCGTGAATCCGGCGAAGCTCCTCTTGATCCGCGATCACGATCGTGATCGGTTCCAGCTTCGCGGCCTCGCGTGCTTGGCGGCGTTCCTCGATGCCCTCTTGCCTCAGGGCGTCATCGAATCGGCTGAATACGGATTCAGACATGGGCGGCCTCCTTTTCCCGATTGTATTCCTGCTCGATGAGCCAGCCCAGCATGCGCGCAATCGGCACGTCACCCTGAGTCCTTTGATTGGCACCGCGGCTTTCAGATCTCCACCGGCGGAAGCCTTTGGCGAGGCGGCTACGGGTGACTATCACTCCATTCTTGCCTGCTCGGCGCTGCCAGAGCGGCGCGTCGGGGTTGTAGGTGTCCGGGAGGATCAGGAAGCCTATGCGGGCGAATACCTCGCCTTGGCTTTCGATGTTCACGCCTTGCCAGCGTGGCTCTCTCTTCGGGGTGGCTCTCATGGCTTGCCCCCTTTCTCTGCGAGCATGGCCAGCGCGCGCTGGATTACTCTTTCTTCAAACTCTGGGTTGTTGGCCAAAAACTCCTTGGCCATTGCTTCCGCCGTGGGGCGGGATTTTGGGTTGCTCATTTGGTCAGACAAAAAACGGGTGTCCCGGGGAGCGGTGTATCAGCACCTTCGCCACGCGGTCAGGCGTGACTATTCCCCGGGACACCCGGTATTCTCGCGTTGTCTGTCAGCATCACCGGGTGACTAGTCCGGCCTTCGAGTGCTGGCCGGCGCTGATACCCCGGCAGCCCGAGCGAACCACGGGACCGGCTGAGCCGTCAAGACAGCAGACCGGCGCGGGCCTATCAGTTAGAAACCGGCCTCGGTTTTGCAGTTCTCACGGCGTGGAATCCGAACTTCCCGGGTCCACCAGTGACGACGAGCAGGTGCATCCGCAGACCGGAGGGAGCTTGGTCTTGCTCGCGTCCCAACGCCCCGTTGACACATACTCACGCAAGATCACCACCGCCGAGCCTTTCTGCTCGATCTTGGTGCAGCACCCGATGTCTTCCACTGGAGGATCAAGAGGCCCCTGTAGCGGACCGAACGGTTTGAACCGCCACTGAACGGATATGGTTCCGCAAGCTGGAGGATTTGCAACGCGCCAGACCAGTATCCGGTCCGCGTCATCACGCCAGCGGTATTCGGTCGCCGTGTCGCTGGGGCCGGGATTGATGATGAGCCCTCCGGTCAAACTCGCCGCATAAGCGAAACCCTCGCATTGCGTTGGTCCGTAAGGCGTGGGAAACTTGAATGCGACCCGTATCCTGAAGTCATAGAACTTCGGAACGCACTTCTCGGGGCCGTCCACCTTGGGGAAACAAAGCTCGATGTTTTCCCAACCGGCGACCACGCTTACCTCGCAAGCATTGGGTATCCCGTCGTCGTCATCGTCGCTGTCGGAGCCTGACGGGGTGCTGCCCATGCCGCCGCTACTGCTCGAAACGAAGTCCGAAGATCCATCCATGTCGCTGCCGTCGTAGCTATCGGAATCCTCGTTACCTTTGTCGCACACGTAGCCTTGCTCGTGGTCGCTCTGGAGGAACTTGTAGACCTCGGTGGCTTTCTTCCCGCCACCATCGGTTTCCTCCACATCGAAGTCCACGATCGGAATCGCGTCCTCGTCGCTGTTGATGTCGGGGTCCTCGTCACGGTTGGAGATGACTATTCGACCATCAGCAAGTGACGATGATCCGCATTTGTCCTTCAGAGCCACCAGCCACACCGAAGCGGATTCGCGTTCGCCGAGCTCAAGCGCAGGCTTCGATGGATCATCGATGCGAACGTCATCGCCGTTCACCTCCACGGTTGGAAACACCGCCCGGCAATACTGCGGCTTGCTCCGCTGGCTCTCGAAGTCTCCGCGGATGAAGATCTCGCGATAGACGATAACCCCCGGGGAGATCTTCACCCGCCAAACATCCTCGGCATCCTTGTAGATCCCGCCAAATGCGAATCGACCAGGGGCGACTCCTCCCGTCACAACGCGCGGCAGTTCGCCTAGCTGGCGCGATGCATCCTGAATGCTTCGATGCACCCATTTCCCCCAGCCTGCGCGCATCGGCTCCCCTTTCCGGGGTGACCGCCCGCCTGCTCCGATTCCTGTCGCGTGCCCGCTCATGGTTTCCTTTTGTTAGGGAGGTGACCGGCGGGGAGGTTAAGCTAGGGACTTTCACCACGAATCCCCGCCGGTCTTCACCCCGGAAGGTTTCTAGTGAAGGTCTTGGGCAAGCTCGCGGGCGGCGGTGTCGGGGGCGAGCTGCTCGAGCTTCTCCTTTGCGGCCTTGACTGCCGGGTCGCTGTCGATCTTGGAAAGCAGCTTCACGCGTGCTGCTTCCTCGGCTTCGGCAACCGCGTTGCGGGCTTTGCTGAGGGCTTCGGCTTCGGCTTGTTCGCGGGCCTCTGCTTCCTCCAACTCGGCGAGCAAAGGAACGAGACGTTCGACGGCCTCCGCATGGTTCGGGGACGCCTCCACGATGGAAAGAGCGGTCTTCACGCGGTTCAGCTCATCGATGAAGGTGCTATTGATCACGAACCCCACAGACGCCTCCTCTACCTTGCCATTGCTTCCGCCGTGGGTGGTGAGGTCATGGGTGAGGACTGCGTTGCGCTTGGCGACAATGTCGCGAAGCTCTACGGCATTCGCATGGGTCCGGCGCACGTCGGCACTGATGCCAAGGATGGCTTCGCGGACTTGTTCGGAACTTCTGTTAGTGGACATTTGTTTCGGTGGTGAAGTTTAGTCGGTGAGCTTGCCGCCGTTGCGGATGAATTCGTTCCGGTCGGGATGACTGAGCTTCTGCCATTCCGTGCGGGTCATGGTGGTCTTCGCGTTGGCTGCCTGCCATTGCGCGGCGGTCACGGTTCCTGCTGCCGGGAGCGCGGGCTTGCTGGCCACTGGAGCCGCCGTGGCGGGCTTTGCTGCCGGGGTGGGTGCAGTGACGGCGGCGGGCTTCGCGGCGGGCGTGGCGACCGTGCGAGCGGGGGCCGGGGCGGCTCCCCCTTGGCGAAGACTCAGGATCTCATCGCGGGCCATGTCGGCGAAGGCTCGCCAAGATGCTTGAGTCACGAAGAGTTGCTTGCCCTCGGGGTCGAGTTTGCCGGTGTTGATGAATTTTTCGAATCGTGCGTTGTCCATGATGGCGGTTAGATGAGTTTGGCGGAAATCTCCCGGCGCTTTGCGGGATCGGAAAGCCGCTTCCGAAGCGCACCTGCCTTGCCTGTGGCGAGCAAGGCAGTGAAGAGAGCGTCAGGATCGGCGACTTGCTCGCGGGTCAATCCATGGCGCTCCATGAAGCCAGCGATGGCCGGGGCGCTCACGCCGTAGCTGCGGGCGATCTTGCGGAGGCTGATTGGATTCATGCCTCCGGTGTTGGGCGCTCTCCGCGAACGTCAATTAATTCGTTGGAAAAGTTTCTGCTACTACGTCCGCAGTATCAGGCACCGGACAGGCGGGCCTTGAACTTCGCCGCGATCCTCGGGTTGTAGCACCTTTGCCTGCCTACATGCGCCTTGACGGAAGCGTCATCGAACACCTCGACGCCGTGCTGGTCCCTCCACTTGCGGAGGGTGACGACGGACACGCCGATCTCTTCCGCTCGCGACTCCCACGTTTGATTGGCTCCGGTGAAGGGGCTGTAGCAGTGGAATTCCTCCGCCGTTTCCGCATCCATCGGAACGCGCCGGACAATCTCAAGATCGCCCTCGGTGTCCCATTCTTCAGGCTGGAGCGTGGCGGCTGCGGCTGCGGCG
>Ga0307406_10000415_pt1 | contig 24778 bp, 17 predicted proteins | sample 322Cmetagenome_3_FD_203706 | JGI IMG/M metagenome (GOLD analysis project Ga0307406, IMG submission 203706) | Maize rhizosphere microbial communities from greenhouse at UC Davis, California, United States - 322HYB-C-2 | ecosystem: Host-associated > Plants > Roots > Rhizosphere > Soil | place...
GCTGCAATATCCGTTTTGCTGCAAAACCTCTTTGATTCGCAACGTTACCTGTCGGCCTCCTCGACAATCGAACCCAATGCACGTCCGCTCCACTTCGCCGCTGCTGCTCGCCCTCCTCGCCTGCCAGACGTCTGGCGCGGCGGACGACCACGCCGCGATGTTCGAGAGCAAGATCCTGCCGATCTTGGAGGACCACTGCTACTCCTGCCACGGCGATGGCGAGGACAAGGGCAAGGTCAGCTTTGACGCCTTCGGTTCCACAGCGGCGCTGATGGACCAGACAAAACTCTGGGACCATGCGTTGCGCAATGTCCGTGCCGGGCTGATGCCGCCGCCGAAAAAGGAACGGCTATCCTCCGCGGAGCTCGCAACCTTGGTCGATTGGATCAAGCGCGGCCCGCTCAAACTGGACGCCGCCAATCCCGCCCCCGGCCGCGTCACCCTGCGTCGCCTGAATCGCATCGAATACCGCAATACGGTCCGCGAACTGACCGGCCACGATTTCCGCACCGACGAGGAGTTCCCCGCCGACGACACCGGCTATGGCTTCGACAACATCGGCGACGTGCTCACGACCTCGCCGATGCTGCTGGAGAAATACATGCAGGCCGCCGAGACGATCGTCGAAAAAGGCCTGCCGTTGGAAAACAAGGTCACACCGCGCCGCACCTTCCCCGCCGGTATGTTCCGCGGCAAGGGCCAGCGCGGCGAAGGCGACTGGCAATACCGCCTCTCCCTCTATGACCCCGCCGACCTGACTGCGAAGCTGAAGATCGAGAAGGCCGGCACCTACCGCGTGATCCTCAATGCACGTCCGAATGGATCATTCTCCTACGATCCCGGCCGCTCCAAGCTCACCTGGTCGGTCGAAGGCAAGCAACAGCTCCAGGAAGAAACGAGGTGGGGCGGGAACAAGCTCGTTTCCGAGATCGAGGCAAAGTGGGAGCCGGGCGAGTATCCGCTGCAGCTCACGCTCGAGCCGCTCGTTGGCAAGGACAAGCAGCCACCCGACTTGGGCGATGGTCCGCCCTACGTGGACCTCGAACTCGGCGGCATCACCTTGGTGGGCCCGCTCGAGCCGGAGCACGCGGTGCATCCACCGAATTACGACAAGTTCTTCACCCGCGACCAAGTGCCGGATGACCCCGCCGGACAGGATGAGTATCGCTCCGAGATCCTGCGCCGCTTCGCTACCCGCGCATTCCGCCGCCCGGTCGAAGAGGCAACAGTCGCGAAGCTCGCCGGCTTTGCCAAGGAATCGGCCGAGGCTCCTGGCGGCACCTTTGAGAAGGGTATCGCCCGCGCCGTCGCGGCGATCCTTGCCTCTCCTCGCTTCCTGTTCCGCATGGAGCAAGTGCTGCCGGAGAATGACCCGGTCAAGCATCCGCTGTTAGACGAGTGGTCACTCGCCTCGAGGCTGTCGTATTTCCTCTGGTCCACCCTGCCGGACGACGAGCTCTGCCGCTTGGCGGAGAAGGGCGAGCTGCGGCAGAACCTTTCCGCGCAGGTCGATCGCATGCTCAAGGATGACCGCTCGGATGAGTTCGTGGAAAACTTCGCCGGCCAGTGGCTGCAAGCGCGTGATGTCGAAGGCGTCAGCATCGACGCGCGTTCGGTAATCGCCCGCGACAACGGCACCGAGCGTGAAAACCGCGAACGCTTTGAAAACTTCCGCCGGCTCAATCGCGAGATCGACGAGGCGGAGAAGGCGCGCGACGAGACCAAGCTGGCAGCCCTGAAGGAGGAAATGTCGGTGCTGCGCGCCAAGTTCCGTGGTCAAGGCCAACGGCGCATCGAATTCAGCGGCTCTCTTCGGAATGCGATGAGGAGGGAAGCCGAGATGCTCTTCCGCCGCACGCTGCGTGAGGATCGCAGCGTGCTGGAGCTGGTGGACAATGACTCCACCTTCCTCAACGAGGAACTCGCCAATCACTACGGCGTGCCGGACGTCCGCGGCGGCAACATGCGCCTCGTGAAGCTCCCGGCGGACAGCCCGCGCGGCGGCGTTCTTACGATGGGCACCGTACTTGCGGTCACCTCGAATCCCACCCGCACCTCACCGGTGAAACGAGGCGTCTTCATCCTGGATAACATCCTCGGCACCCCTCCCCCGCCACCACCACCGAATATCCCATCGCTCGAAGCTTCTGAGAAGGGCGCCAATGGCGAAGAACTGAGCCTGCGCGAGGCGCTCGCCATGCACCGCGAGAAGACCTTGTGTGCTTCCTGCCACAACCGCATGGATCCGCTCGGCCTCGCGTTCGAAAACTTCAATGCCCTCGGCTCGTTCCGCGAGAAGGAACTCGGCAAGCCGATCCCTTCATCCGAAGGCCAGCTTATCACCGGCGAGAAATTCGCCAATGTCCGCGAACTGAAGCGACTGCTGGTCACCTCGCGCCGCCAGGATTATTATCGCTGCATCACCGAGAAGGTCCTGACCTACGCCCTCGGCCGTGGACCGGAGCCCTGCGACATTACGACCGTCGATTCGATCGTCGATGGACTGGAGCAATCCGGCGGCAAATTTTCCACGCTCATCACCGGGATCATTGAGTCCCCCGCCTTCCAGAAACGCCAACGCACCACGCCATGAACGCCGCAACCAACCGCCGCCGCTTCCTTCGCGGCATGGGAGCCTGCCTGGCCCTGCCATCGCTCGAGGCACTCCTGCCCCGCGTCGCCGCAGCCGAGGCCGCAGCGAAAGGTTTCGCCACCACGGCCAGCGGCGCACCGCTGCGCATGGCCTTCCTCTATTTCCCGAATGGCGCCGTGCCCGGAGCATGGACCGCCGCGGGAGCTGGTGCGGACTTCAAGCTGGCGAACACCCTCGCGCCGCTCGAAGCACTCAAGCATCGCGTGCAGGTCATCTCCGGTCTCGACCTCAAGAATGCCGAGCCCGGCAATGACGGTGCCGGTGACCACGCCCGCGCCAATGGCAGCTTCCTCACTGGCGTCCGCGTGAGAAAGACCGCTGGCTCCGACATCTATGCTGGCGTCTCGGTCGACCAAATCGCCGCCCAGCAGATCGGCCGTAGCACCCGCTTCGCCTCACTGGAACTGTCCTGCGATCCCCATCGCAAGTCCGGCGGCTGCGACTCCGGCTACTCATGCGCCTACGAGTCGAATCTCGCGTGGCGCACGCCCACCTCTCCACTCGCCCCCGAGTCAAACCCGCGCTTGATCTTCGAGCGCTTGTTCGGCTCCGGCAATCCGGGCGAGCGCGGCGACAGCCTTCTCCGCCGCCGGAAGCAGCAGCGCTCCATCCTCGACTTCGTGATGGACGATGCGAAGTCACTCTCAAAGGAACTCACCTCTCGCGACAAGGCGAAGATGGACGAGTATCTAACAGGCGTTCGTGAGATCGAGCAGCGCATCGTCACCGCGGAGGGCTTCACCGATGTCCCCGATCCCGACATGGCAACGCCGGATGGCATCCCGAAGGCCTATGACGACTACATTCGTCTGATGTTCCAGATGACCGCGCTGGCGTTCGAGACCGATGCCACTCGAATCGCGACGCTCATCCTCGCTCGCGATGGCAGCAATCGTTCCTTCCCGGAGATCGAGGTCGCGGAGGGCCATCATGCCTTGTCGCACCATCGCAATAACGAGGACATGATCCGCAAGGTCACCTTGATCGATCGCTTCTACGCCGAGCGCTTCTCCGAGTTCCTCGGCATGCTGGAGACGAAGAAAGATGCGGACGGTCAATCGGTACTTCACAATTCGATGATCGTGTATGGCTGCGGCAATTCCGACGGCAACCGGCACACGCACACGAACCTGCCGATCGTGCTCGCGGGCAATGGCGGTGGCACCTTCAACCCCGGCCGTGCTTGGGACGCGAATGAGAAGCCGCTCTGCAATCTTTACCTGAACATGCTCGATAACATGGGCATGCCGTCCATGGAACGCTTCGGCGATAGCACCGCACGCATGGCAGGTGTCTGATTTGTGATCATGAAGCTGCTTCTTTCCCTCTCCCTCGCCCTTGTCGCGTCGCTGCACGCCGAGGAAATCCTTCTCTGGCCGAATGGCGCTCCCGGATCCGAAGGAAAGACCGATGCCGAAGTCATCACCAAGTCCGATAGCGGCGAGCTCACGGTCACGCGCGTTCACAAGCCCACCATCACGCCGTATCTGCCCACCAAAGAGAAGGCGACCGGTGCAGCGGTCATTGTCGCTCCCGGCGGCGGACACAAATTGCTCTGCGTCACCCACGAAGGCGGCAATGTCGCCGAGTGGCTCGCGCAGCATGGCATCGCGGCCTTTGTCCTGAAATACCGCCTCGCGAGCGAAGAAGGCTCCACCTACACCGTCGATGACCACGCGGTCGCTGACATGCACCAGGCGATCCGGCTCGTGCGCAGTCGCGCCAGTGAATGGAGCATCAAGAAGGTTGGCGTAATGGGCTTCTCCGCCGGCGGCGAGGTCTGCGCCATCGCCAGCATGAAGTTCACGCCGGAAGACCGGCCCGATTTCCAAGCGCTGATCTATCCCGGGCGCGCGCAGCGTATCGTTCCCTTCGAAGATTCGCCGCCCGCGTTCCTGGCCGCCTCATCGAACGACCGTCCCGATATTTCCGAAGGCCTCACCAAGGTCTATCTCGACTTCAAGAAAGCGAAGATCCCGGTGGAACTCCACCTCTACGCCGGCGGAGGCCACGGCTTCGGCGTGCGCCCCGGCCGCAACTCTCCGGTCGACCAGTGGATCGTCCGCTTCGATGAATGGCTGAAAGAGCGCAAATTCGTCCCGGCCCCTTAGGAGACCTTCTCCGGCGCCGCCTCTCCAGCGACAACCACGGAGCCTTCCAAAGCGGACTCGCTAGAAGACCTCTCCAGCGCCAACGGCGCGAAAGCCCTTAGCCCAGCCCATCGGGCTGGGTTTCCAGTGCGCAGACAATGGCGGCCTGAAGGGCCGCGAGACGTGCAAGGCCTCCCACCTCACGGAATCACCACCGTGCGCCGACGAAGCAAACGCCTCCTCAATCTTCGCCAACCGAAAGCTATCCCCCTGCAACGACTCGAACGGCACCGCCCCTAGGTTCCCTGTTAGAAAATCGATCGCCGCCACAAGATCCCCCGGCGCGCAGTTGTGCAGCCCCCGGATCGTCAGCATCCGGCGGACGAGATCATTATTGATCGCTTGGCCGATGGCGTAAGACCACAGCAAGGCACTGCTGCACCACCCGAGCTGCGCTTTCGTCAGGTGGAACTCCTCGGTCATGCCGGGGATCGCAAACCCGAAGTTCTGCCGGCCCGTGTAATAGAAAAGGTAGCAGAACATCACCGCCACGAGGGTTTTCACCCGCGCGGCCTTGAAGCTCTTGGCGTGTCGGATTTCAGTCATCATCGGAGACCGGCAGCGTCGGGAGCACTAGCGGCGCACGAACTTCCCACCCAAGACAAAAGTTCCCCCGAAACGATTTTGTTGCTTTATAGGAAACTCGCATTCGCTCAAATTTCAAAGGTCGCCGCCATGCTCCGGACTTCGATACTCCTCCTTGTCGCCACGGTTCTGCCGCTGGCAGTTCGCGGGGACGACGACAGCCCGCAACAGGCGGCGCTCGCCGCAGTGGGAAAAGAGTTGTTCGTCGATACCTCGCTTTCAAACCCGCCGGGGATGTCATGCACGAGCTGCCACCGGCCGGAAGCGGCCTTCGCCGACCCCAGGGCGGTATCGCCCGGAGCGGTGCCCGGACGTGCCGGTCGGCGGAACGCACCGAGCCTGATGTATGCAGCGCTGATCCCCAATCTGGATCAGGAAGACCTGCTGCGGGAAGACGGCAGCCAAGAGTGGGTGTGGCAGGGAGGCATGTTTCAGGACGGCGGCGCGCGAACGCTTCACGAACAAGTGAAGCAGCCCTTCTTCAATCCCAACGAAATGAATCTCGGCGGCGAATGGGAACTCGCCACCCGCCTGCGGAGGTCGGCTTACGTCGGACGATTGAAGGTCGGCCTATCCGACGAAGAATGGGCAGACGACGCCAAGGTAGCGCACCGGGCCTACCGCGCCTTGGTCGAGTTCTTGAAGGAGCCGATGTTCCGTCCCTTCGATGCCCGTATCGATGACTACCTCGCCGGCGATCAAGCCGCCCTAACGGAACAGGAGAAGCGCGGGCTGGAAGTCTTCAAGAGCAAGGGCAAGTGCGCCGATTGCCATTTCCTGCATGCGACCTCGTGGCCGCAGCCCCTGCTGAGCGACTTCGGTTACGACAATCTCGGTGTCCCATCGCTTGGCGACAAGGATCCAGGGCTCGGCGGACACACCAGGGCGGACGAAGAAATCGGCCAATTCCGTGCGCCTGCCATGCGGAATGTCGCCCTGACTGGTCCTTACTTTCACAATGGCTCGGTCGCCACGCTGCGGGAGGTGATCGAGTTCTACAACCGTCGCGACAAGGAACCCTATCGATGGAGAGACACCGACTACCCGGAAACGGTCACTCACACCGATCTCGGCGACCTCGGAATGACCGACCAAGAAGTCACCGACCTCACCGCACTGATGGAGGCCTTCACCGACCGCACCTTGTTGCAGATGCGAGAGCGCGCTGGACGTTTCCCGGCCGTCGCACCCGGCACTCCGGACTCGTGGAAGATGCGCTCCTACTTTCCCGACTGGAATCATGCCGCTGCTCCCCTGCCGCCGCATCCACCTTATCAGGGACCGTTGCTAGATACACAGCCTGCCAACTTCTCCACGGCACGATGAAACCGCCTTCAAACAGATCCATTCTTCCACTGCTATGCGCCGTGGCCACGTCCACCGGCTTCGCTCAGACGGGTCCGATGGTTGGCACCGTAAAGCCCACCGAAGCGTATTTCCTCTATCGCCCCGGCGAAGTGGAAAAGCCGCTGCGCCTGAGCGTGCTCGACGCGAACCAACAAGTGGTGGCGACCAGCACGGCAGACAGCGACGACGCGAATGACTACGTGGCCAAGTTTCACGTCACCGGCCTGACCGCCGCCACAGCCTACACTTACAAAGTGGATGACGTGTCGGGAGGGACCCCAATCCAGCTCGCAGGCCCAACCGATGGCTTTCACTTCAGGACCCGCATGACGACGGACACGAAAGGTGCGGTCACGGCAGCCTTCGTCTCCTGTGCCAACCCCACCTCCGAGCCGGTATGGGAGCGCATCGGCACGCTGAATCCCGATCAGATCATTCTCGGCGGCGACACGCCCTATGTGGATGTCGCAGATCTCGCCACCATCCAGCTAAAGCATCGCGCGTTCCTTGAGACGCCCTTCATGAGCTCGCTGATTCGCGGCACCTCGACCGTGGGGACTTGGGACGATCACGACTTCGGCCTCAACAATGGCAATGGCGTGAATGCTGCCGACCGCCGGAACAACACGCGCAAGGCATTCGTGGAATACCGCGCTCACGATCAATTCGGTACCGGCGGCGATGGCGTGTTTCACAAGATCGACCTCGGTGCGATGGAGATCTTCCTGCTCGATCCACGCTGGTGGTCGCAGACCGGCCCGTCACCTGTAGACCCTTCGAAGAAGACCTGCTTCGGGAAGGAGCAGTGGACGTGGATCCAGCAAGCCCTGGAGGCGTCAAAGGCTCCCTTCAAAGTGCTAACCCTCGGCGAGGTGTGGGAGGACAAGAAGAGCAGCGAGAACGATGACCAATTCACCTACTGGCATGAACGGGATGCGCTCTACGATTTCATCCGCTCGAAATCGATCCCCGGTGTGGTGCTCGTGGGTGGCGACATCCACGTCTCTCGCCACCTGATTCATCGCCAGCGGATCGGCTATGACCTGCATGATTTCGTGACTTCACCGGCTCACACCTCGGTGATTCCGGCCCTCGATGTCACCCATCCGGACCTGGAGTGGTCATCGCAAGAGCCGCGGCAGTTCATGACACTTACTGCCGATACCCTCCTCAATCCACCGCTACTGACAGCCCGCTTCTACAAGGCGGACGGTACCATCCAACGCGAGGTGGCAATTCCCTACGACCAGCTCACTCCGAAACCAGGTCAAGGCATCGGCCGTGATCTTCGCGCGTGGTGGCCCTTCGATGGCGATTTGAAAAACCGCAGCGTGCTCGGCAGCCGTTTCGATGCGACGGCAGTGAATGGCGCATCACTGGTTTTCGACGGAAGCTTGCGTGGGGGTGCGATGAAATTCAGCCGCGCTGATCAGCAGTACCTCCGCATCGGTCGCCAGACCCTCGATGACACGCCGCCCTTGCCCGAGCGGGCTGGCCGAAATCCGCTTCACGACAACAGCGCGGCACACAGCCTTTCTCTCCTGTGCAAGCCATCCTCCCTGCCTGCTCACGGGAGCAAGGACCGTCACTTCCTGTTAGAGAGCGCCCTCGGTGGCAGCATTGCTCCGGGCCACGTGCTCTCCCTCGGCTTCCGCAGCGCAAAAACAGACCCCAGCAAGATCAACCTGGAACTTCACACCGTCACGCTGAAGCCCGCAGGCGATGCCAGCACGGCGCAACCAACGCCTCTCTCCCAAGGCCCCTTCCCCTGCGAACTCGATCGATCGCTCTTCACCAATCGCTGGGCTCACGTCGCGATGACCTTCGATAGCACGCATCTGCGGCTCTACGTCAACGGCAAGGAAGTCGCCGTGCACACCCTGCCGGTTCCCGGCCCCGCGGCGGAGACCGCCGGCCTGATCATCGGTGGCCACCGCGACGGCACGGGCCGGAATTTCGATGGGATGATCGACGAGGTAGCGTTGTGGTCGCGCACCCTGACCGCCGCAGAGATCGCGGAGTTCCATCGCGCCGGCGCGCAGCAGGACCTGCTCCTCGGAATCCCGGCAACCGGTGCCAAGCCTTGACCCTGCCGTCCGGCCGAAATTGTCTTTCGGGAAACATGAACCTTGTCGAACTCGCCTCCCGGATCAAAGCCGCCCGCATGGCCAAGGGCTACACGCTCGACCGCGTGGCGGAGATCTCCGGACTCGGGAAGGGCCTGCTTTCGAAGGTGGAAAACTTCCGGGTCACTCCTTCCCTGCCGACGCTGGCGAAGCTGTGCGAGGCGCTCGGGATGAGCCTGTCCGAGCTCTTCGAAGGCCTCGACGAGAAGCCAAAGCTGAGCATCACGCGGGTCGGCGAGCGCAAGGAAATCGAGCGCGACCGTGACCAGTCCGACATCGACTATCACGCCCTCGCCCACGGTCGACCGGACCGGAACATGGATCCCTTCGTCCTCGATGTGCCTGCCGGCGGCGGCCGTCGCGAGGCGATGCCCCACGAGGGCGAGGAATTCCTCATCGTCCTGAAGGGCGGGATTTCCTTCGAATACAACGGCGAGGTGCACCAGTTGAAGGAGGGCGACTCAGCGTATTTCGACGCGGAAGTCGATCACCGCGTCTTCAATCCGGGCTCGAAGGATGCGAAGCTCCTGTGCGTTTTCCTCGGACGCCCCATGTAAGGCGGCAACCTTCGTCATTGCACTTTCCGCCGCCTGAGCCCCACGCTGGGCGCGTGCCGACCGTCCGCCTCAAGTACTTTTCCTACCACCCCGCCATCTGGCCCCGGATGATCGGGGAAGTTTCGCGCGATGCCAAAGCCGGCTCGCTCGTCCAAGTGCTCGACAAGGAAGGCAAGCCCTTCGGCAGCGCCTTCTGGAATCCCAAGGCCGGCATGCCGCTGCGCGTCTTCGCCCACGGCAATGAAGCGGTGGATGAGAGCTTTTTCCTTGGAGCCATCCAGCGTGCCGCCTCGCTGCGCCGCGAGGTGATGAAGCTGGATGAAACCACCGAGGCCTACCGCGCGATCCACGCCGATGCCGACCAGATGCCCGGTCTCGTCGCGGACAAGTTCGGCAAGGTGATGTCGCTCGAAGTGACGAACCTCGCCGCCTTCCAGCGCCTCGATGCCTGGATCCCCGCGATCCACGAAGCCTTCGGCACGGAGAAGGTGCACATCCGCGTCGATCCCGATCTCGCCCGCATCGAGGGCATCCCCTCGCTCACGCATCCACTTTCCGAAAAGATCCGCCCAATCAAGATCCGCGAGCACGGCGCGACCTTCGAGATCGATCCCTCCGGCGGCCACAAGACCGGCTTCTTCTGCGACCAGCGCGACAACCGCAAAAAGTTCGGCGAACTCGCCGAAGGCCGCAGCGTGCTCGACCTCTGCTGCTACACCGGCGGCTTCTCCGTGAATGCCGCCCTCGGCGGTGCGAGCGACGTCACCGCCGTCGATCTCGACGAGAACGCCATCGAGATGGCCAAGCGCAATGGCAACCTCAACCAAAAGCGCATCAAGTTCACCCATGGCGACGCCTTCACGTGGGCGCGCACGATGATCGAGAACGGCCGCAAGTGGGACCTCGTCATCGCCGACCCGCCGAAGTTCATCCACGGCAAGGAAGACCAGCTCGGCCACAACAAGTATCACGACCTGAACAAGCTCGCCCTACAGCTCGTGAAGCCCGGCGGCCTGTTCGTCACCTGCTCATGCTCCGGCATGCTCTCGGCGGACGAGTTCGAGAAAATCGTCATCTCCGCCTCCCATCGCCAGGACCGTCGTCTGCAGATCTTCGATCGCACCGGCGCGGGTCCAGACCACCCGACACTCTCGAACTACCCCGAGTCACGCTACCTGAAGCTCCTCTGGTGCCGCGTGATCGGTTAAATGTAGGGTGAAATGTAGCGGCGGTCTATGACCGTCGGAAGCCAGCGGCAGCAAGCCGCATCGTGAGACTACCGAATCAGGTGGCCACTCATAGTCCTACCCTACGCTGGAATGGGTGACATCCCGCAAAGTTATGCCTAAGGAAGAGTCGTGAACCGGCGTCTCCTCGTCATCCTCGGGCTTTTCCTCATCACCGGCGCAGCAGCGCAGGACACGCCTTCCACTGATCCCGCGCCTCCATCGGAACAAGAGCTCCCTCCGATCCCTGACAATTGGCCCGGCGTCGAGTATGCCGAAGTCCGCATCTATATCTACAACCCCGGTCGGACCGAGGAAAACCTGATCATCGACAAGGGCAAGCTCCACCCCGAGGTCTTCGATCCGGAGGGAATCAAGCTGGATGCCACGCAGACCGAGCGACTGCTCACCCTCCTCCGCCACGAGTCCCCGGACGAAGGCGTCCCCGCCTGCATGTTCCGCCCTCATCACGGCATCGTATTCTACGACCGCGAGGGAAAACCCGTCGCTCACGTTTCGGTATGCTTCTTATGTGAGGTCGAGGCGGCAACCCCCGCCAACCACCGCATGAGTGAGGCGGATTTCGCCGCGCTGAAACAATTGGTTCAGGATCTTGGCCTTCCAGTTTTCGAGCGTGAGACCGAGGCGAATGTCCACTTCGCCAAGCAATGGTCCGACGCCAAGTTGAAGGCTTCCATTGATCAATACCTTTCCGGCGAACCGAAGCTAGACCACATTGATACGGAGTCACTCGGCGACCAGCTTCGGGGTTTGGGCGAGCGTATCCACCCCATCCTTCTCGGCCATCTCACCGATGAAAATCTGCCTGTCGACAGGCTGAAGGAAGACCCGGCCAGACAAGCAATCCGGCTCAAGCGCTTTTGCTATCTGCTAGGAGACAATCCCCCTCCCTCGGTCATTCCCTTGCTCGCGCCCTTCCTCGATGAAGCGGACCCATCTCTCCGCTGCGATGCTGCCGCGACAATCGCCAAAACCGGCACTACCGAGATCGTTCCTTTTCTCCGCAAGGCCTTGTCGGATTCTGGAAGAAGCGAGGCGCACGCAGTGCATATCTTGGATAGCAAAGACGGAAGATCGGTCGCCGCCTGCGCTCTTGCTGGCCTGCAGATGGCCATGGATCGCGGGATCCTTGATGCGAGCGTAAAGGCCCAGCTCTTCCCGGATGTGAAAATGTCTCACGATCGAATCCACGCTGATGAATGGGCCAAGACTCTAATCGAATTGGATCCAGACAAAGCCTCGGAACACTTCCTGACCGAAGGGTTTCTAAACGCTGACTCTCCGGAACTCACCGAAATCCTGGGAGCTTCGGTTGAGGCAAATCTGCAAGTCCCGCGCGCCCCCCTCCTCAAACTCATCGCTGACTTGAAATCCGCGGGCCTTGATCCCGATCATCAGCGATGGCTCCTAGGCCGCGCGCTTGTGCTGTTAGGCCAGCATCACCATCCGGACGACTTGGAGCTATTCCGGAGAATGAGCGAAGACGACCTCGCCAACCACGGGATGTCCGGCCTCTTGGCATGGCATGGCCTCCACGGCTATCGTAACCGGCTTTCCAAGAAGGTTGAGGAAAAGGGCTACGACAGCCTCAACGAGAACCAACGACTCTATTTCGCTGCAACTGAGTTCATCGCTAGGGGGCCATACTACTTTTGGTACCCAATTGGCGGCCACTGGCGTGAAGCCCTCGCAGGCCTGAAAGCCATGAAGCGCGATCAGCTTGCTACGACTCTCGAGGAAATCGCCGCCAAGTTCGGACCGGACGGCCCGAGCGCTGACTTGGAAACCCGGAAAGCACAGTTTGATACGCTCAAGGAAAAGGGCGCCTTCAAGGATTTCACGGGCTTCGAGGAAGGGATGATGGATGCGGTAGGTCCAAAAGACCTCTCCCTCGACCGCTTCGCCATCGAACACGCCGAGTCATTCAAATAAGTGACGCCAGCCATCCGCATCATCCCCGCCACCGACGCACACACTGAATCCGTGTGGCACATCTTCCGTGAAGTCATTGCGACCGGTGACGCCTACGTCTTCGAAATCAACACCACGCGAGAAGCCTTCCGCGCCTACTGGTTCGCCGCTCACGCCTACGTCGCCATCGAAGGCGACCAAGTCCTCGGCAGCTACATCGTCAAAGCCAACCAACCCGGCCGCGGCTCCCACGTCGCGAACGCCAGCTACATGGTCGCCTCCGCAGCACGCGGAAAAGGCATCGGCGGCCTGATGTGCGAGCACTCTCTCCACCAAGCAAAAGCCTCCGGCTTCCGCGCGATGCAGTTCAATATCGTCGTCAGCGAGAACCTCGCCGCCGTAGCCCTCTGGCAGAAACATGGCTTTGCCATCGTCGGCACTCTGCCCGGAGCCTTCCGTCACGAAACCTTGGGCTACGTGGACGCCCTCGTGATGTTCCGCGATCTCGCGGACATCGGCTCACTTTAACTTCGATTCGCGCGAACGGCGCTCACCCGAAACAATGACCTTCGCCGGCGCGCCGTTGGCGACCGTGGGAAGTTCAATCAAGCGGAACGACTTCACGCCATTGCTATCTGGCAGGCTGAAGAACAGGCGGCCCACACCGGCCTGTGCCATCGAGGGAATCAGAGGAATGCTCACGCTCGCTCCCGCCAGTACCTCCTTCGTCGTCATCGGGGCGGGCGTCACTGTCGAAGGAGCCACAATTGCGGACGTCGTTGATGGAGTCTGGACCGGGATCCTGGCTTCCTTGCCCTCCGCATCGGTCCAGACTACCACTTGCTCGAAGCCTTCGGCAGGCGCCGGGACTTGGTCGATCAGCACCTTGGCGGTGTTGCTTACCGGATCCTCGATGACGAAGCCTTCCGGTTCGGTGCGCACTGCCATCGCCTGGTCGTTTGCAGCGAGGGCATTCTCGTCTGGAACGTGAAACGCGCTGAGATTGTCTTCATTGGTTGCCCTCCGGCCCAAGTAGCCGCGGCCGTTCCCATCGGGCGACCAGATCATGTCCCGGGCCTCATCATAGTAAGCGCCATCCTCAGAGACCATCAGGCCATAAACCGCGGAGGCATTCGCAGGGAAATTCAGATGGCGGATGTACTCGCCCTCGGAAAGCGTGAAACTATCCGGCAGCCAGCCGCGCTGGAGCACCAGCCTTGCGGGGTCCCCGGTGCCACCGCGTTCCAGTTCCAACAGCGAGCTCAAGGCGTCTGCCAGCGCAGTCACCACGCGGCGCTGGGTCTCTTCCGGCTCCGGTTGCAGCACATTCGGCGAATGAAGTCCCAGCACCCTCGGTGCGGAGAAGGAGCCGTCTTCCTCATACGAGTTCACCTGCGCCTGAAGGCGCTGCAACTCTTCGCGGATGCGGCGGTCACTCGGGACGACGCGGCGATCCGGCAATTTAGGTAGCTCGGCTGGCAAGGCATCTCCATCTGGTGCAGCGGCTACTTCACTCGGGTCATGCGGCGGCAGATAAACCGGCGCGGTCACCTCCGCCACAGCAGAAGCCCTCTCTCCATCGCGGGGCCACAGGAGAAAAGCAATCGCCGCAGCCACCCACCCGCTCGCGGCCAGCCACGGGAAAAACTTCACGTTCCGGTGAGCGAGCGGTGTGTGCGCATCCACCTTCGACATCAGCGACGACAGCACTTCCGGCGGCGCCGCACGCAGGGGCGAGGTGGCGAGCCACACGTCCGCTGCCGCCTCTTGGGTCGCACGGATCTCTTCCAAACATTTCGCATCACGCACCAACCGGGGATCGCTCCGCGCTGCATCGTCATGCGGCAGGAGATCGAGGGCCTTGGCGGTCGCGTCTTCGAGATTATTGCGGCGCATCGACGCCTCCTTTCTTCAAAAGCGCGCGGAGCTTCTCCATCGCGCGATGGACGCGGACCTTCGCGGTGCCAATCGGCACACCCCAGCGTTCCGCATGATCTTCCAAGGTGGCCGGATCAAAGAGCGCCGCGCGCACACTTTCCGCCTCGCCTGCATCGAGTTGATCGAGGGCGAGACGAACTCGCGAAATGGTGTCGCGGAAAAACAGATCCTCCACGCCGCCGCGATCCGGCACCTCCAGAGCGGGCATCTTTCCCCAGTCCTCCCACACCGCGGCGCGGCGACGCTTCCGGCGCAGCACGTCCAGGCACAGGCCACGGAGAATCATCGAGCACCACGTGAAACCGCGGCTTTTCTCGGAATCGAAATCACCGGCGCGCTTCCAGATGCGCAGGAAGCAGTCCTGGAGGACCTCTTTCGCCGCACCTTCGTCACCGATCCAGTGGAGAGCCATGCTGTAGAGCCGGTCGCCCCACATCCGGTAGAGTTCTTCAAGCGCTTCCGGATCATGCCGGGCGATGCGCGTTAGCAGCCACGTGCCGTCCCAGGCATCCGCCCGTCCGTCCGCATTGCGTGCCTGTGCTTTCTCTCCCATTGGTCCGTCGCCTTTTCTCATGATTCCGCCCGTAGCGGGAAGCCGGAAATCGATTTAGGTCGAGGGAGGCGAGGGGCGACTGTCACCGAGCCCCCCCGGTCTCTCGACAGCCACCCCCCTCCCATGGTGTTGACACAACCTTTGGTCCGCGGGGTTTCCATCCCCGGCACCGGGGCCGGACGACGTTTCGGAGTCTCCTCCATGCTCCAAGCCCTCCCCGACTTGAAGCACGGCCTCCATTCCGCCGTCCGGCCGGATGCTTTCCGGTGGAAACTTTTTCGCGAAGGTGCTGCTGGCGGGTGTAGCTGGGACCCAAAAAACCCGCCACTCCCGCAAGAAATCCAAAACCGACATCCATGGTCGCCCCGTGGATCCCGACATTTGAAGTTCTCGCAGCAACACCACAACCATGATCGCTAACGTATGATCCGACCGCGAAGGGAGGTGGGTTTCAGGAAAGTTTCGATTTTTTTCGCGGAACTTTTCAGGCCCTGGTTTCCTGCGGCGTCACAACGTGCGTTGACGCACCGAATTCCCGTGGTCTTCCTTGCTTCACTGAGAAATGAAGCTGCTTGAGTCCCCCCACTTCTGGTTCGTGGCCATTGCATTATGCGTGACCGGTTTCGGTTTTCTCCTGAAATCGCGCCGCTCGCGGAAACCCCCATCCGACTGGGAGCACAGCTTGAAGTTACTCGAAGAGGCGGATCAGGCCGAGGCGAAGGCGCGGAAATGGGATGATGGCACGGTCGACAGGGCAGTGACTGCCTACCTATTCGGAACCACCGAGGGCCCCGATGCTTGGATCGAGCAGAGACAACTCGGAGGACTTCAGGGCCGGACCCACCGCCGGGTGCTCGAACTGCTCGCGGGCACCACACCTTACCGGCAGTGGGTCGCGCCGACGGGCCAGGACGTCGTTCCGGAAGCCCCGATCCATCGGGCTTGCGAGCTGCTCGGGCATCGTCCTCCGGTCGAGGCCATCCCGCTGCTCGCCCCGTTCCTGGAGGATAAGGACGACGCCGTTCGAAAAGTAGTCGCCTCCATCATGGGAAGGACAGGCAGCCCCGACGTCGTGCCCCACCTGAAACGGGCGCTCGGAGATCCCGCTCAAGAAGTGAGAGGATCCGCACTCAGTGCCTTGGGCTGGGCTAGGGAAACCGGAGCACTTACCGCTGAAGCGGCAGAGGCGCTCTTCGACGACGTGCGAGACGTCGTTGAAAAGGATCAAAGCGGCAGCGACGCCCCGGGTGCGCTATTCGCCCTCGATCCGAAACGGGCCGAAGAATTCTTCCTTTCCACGCCCTTTCGTCCGGAGTCCCCCACCCTTCATCGAGCCCTGGCCCTGCTGCGGGTCAGACGGGTTCGCGTTCCCCGCGAGCCGTTGCTGGAATTGATCGGGCAGTTGAGAGCCGGTGAAATTTCCTATCCGAAGGAGTATCTCCTTCGCGAAGCCATGGAGCTTCTGGGACCTCATCGGCATCCCGACGACCTGCCACTCTTCGAAACGCTTCAACAACACCCGCAGCAATCCGTCGCCGCGGGAGCTGCCTCGGCCATCCTGACGTGGCATGGCATCCATGGCTTCGAGGAACGTCTGGAAGCATATGAAGACCATCACGGCTATGCGTCACTCACTCGTCCGCAGCAGCACTACAGCGCGGTTCTCGCGCTCGATGGAGAGATCAGCAACGGCGGGCTCCACCAATACTTCTTCAACAGCAGGGGTGATCGATGGCGCGATGCCTTGGAAGGACTCAGGGCCATGAACGACTCGCATCGGGCCGAGGTTCTGCAGGAAGCCGCCGCCATCTTCGGCAAGGACGGACCATCCAGCAAACGAAGGTCCCGGCAAAAGCAACTGACCGCCATCATCCGGGCCAATGAAGATGCCTTCGAAGCGCTGGACGAACGCTACTACGCCATCGAGGAGCCCCTCGAGGTGATCACCAACCGCTACGTGCTGGCGAATCCCGAGGACTTCCGTTGAGAAGTCATTTGCCGGAGAAATGCAGTGTCACCGGCTTCGACGCCTTGTCCGAAGGGAAAGCCTCACCCTCGAAGTGCGCCCAGTCTTTCGCGCTCGTCTGAGGTGAATCCTGGATACTGGAGCGGACCTGGCTGCCATCGGATAGTTCGACTCGCAGCTCCAGGCCGCGGAACTTGAACTTGTCCTCCGCGGAATCGCAGCGGAGTTCGATCGTGTTCACGGGCTTGAGCTTGACGAGCAAGGGAGCCGGGACCTCCACGTGGGTCGTCTGCCACGCATCATCGCCCTTGGGCAGCTCGGCAAGCTTCTCGCCATTGATGAAAAGGGTCTTCGCCCCATAGCCCGCATTGATGCCGAAGTGCTCGATAGTCAGCCAAGCCTTGCGGATGACGCGGAACTCGGAATCGCTGAGAGCACGCCGTGGTATGGGAGTTGCGCCCAACTCGCGTTCTGCGACCAAGCAATGCGTCTGCCGTCGGGTATTCGCCGAAACCGCCCATGGCAGGTCGCGCGGATGAAAGGATTCGTCGGCGGCTTTGGTTTCAGCGAGCAGCCATGCTTCGGCACGAGTGGCGGATTCCCCGCCGCGAAGTTTCACGGTGACGGCTTTCCCTCCCTTGGACTTGAGCTCGAAGGACGCCATCTGCCATGGCCGCACGCGATCACTCGGCATGCCAGCGCGGGCGTAGCTGGCGTAGTGATTGAGCACCGCCTTGCTGGTGCGCAATGGCGTTGCGATCTCGCCGTCGATCGTCACTTCCGGTAGCTCCGGATAGCCGATGACCAGCAGTTCACCCCGTCCGGCGAACTCCGGCAAGCGCTCCACTTTCGCGGTAACAGCTGGGCCCTCAGCTTTCACGATCACCGCCATTTCCGGTGTCGCAGCAGGCTTGGAGGAAGGAGTGCCGGGCTCGAATTCAAAGGCGAGTGTCTCATAGCCAGGAATCTCGATTTCCATCGTGCGACCGGCCGTGAACTTGGCAGGCCACGTCGCGTGATACGGATAGACCACGCGAGCTTGGTAGGCCTTCCCCACTTCTCCTGCAAAACCCGCCGCAGAATCGAAAGGCACACGCAGCACTTGGGACGATGGCCCGGGATTGCGCGCGACCAGCACACCGCGTTCGCCGTCCCAGCCAGTGTAGCCGTAAACGTGCCCTTCATCTGGACGGCCGCCGATCCAGACATTGTTCGCCAGTGCCTTGAAGTTCCGCTCGCTCCAGCGGTGGATGGTGGCAAGGGATTTCCACTGGTCCGCGCTCATCGCTGAAGGCGTGAGGTACCACTCCTTCATCTGGATACCACGTCCATAGTACATCATCACGTGGTCGGCCCAGTCGCGCAGCGTGTCCTGCGGGCTTTCCATCTGGCCGCGCGGATTGCGGATGATGCCGTGCGTCATCAGTCGCGACACCGGTACCAGCGGACGATCCGCAGCATCGCCCCACATTCGCCAGATGTAGGCATCGCGATCGGTGGTCGCCATCGCACGGGTGGAAAGCTCGGGCCAGTTGCCATTGAAGCCATCGTCACCGGCGAGCATCCACAGCGCGTCGCCATGCATCAGCCACCACGGCGAGAACCACACCCAGTTCGTGAGATTCTGATAGACCGCCGGATTCGCCTCACGCGTCGCGGCGAGCAACGAGATCATCGCATCGACATTCGCCTCGTGGCCGTGGCGATCCGTGGCCGGATGATTGCAGCCGTCACCGGTGTCGGAGAGGTGGTTGAAGTCGTGCTTGAAGTAATTCACGTGCGCCTCACCAGCCAGCTTGCGAAGCTGCTTCTCCAGCTGCTGGCGATAACCATCGGCACTCAGCGAGTAGTGCGCGAAGTACTGGCCGAAATACTTGTTCGCCTTCGCCTTCTTATATCCCTGTGTTTCTCCCCAGCCGACATTCGTATTGGTTCCATCAAGCGCCAGCCACAGTCCCAAACTCGTCCCATCCTTGCGCAGCGAATCGCTCAGCGCCTTAAGATCATCGAAGCCCTCCGGAAAATGCCCCGCCGCCGGTTCCCACACTGATGCCCGATGCTGCCAGCCATCATCCGGCACCATCGCGTCGATCTTGATGTCGTAGTCCTTCAGCGCCGCTTGGAACTGGCGGTGGATGTCGATGAAGTTCTCGCCCTTGAGCGACTTGCCCGCGGCGTCGAACCAATTGTTGTAGTGCGTGAACGAGCGCGCCGGCTTCGCCACCGATTCAAGGTAGCGCGCGAAGCCCTTCTCAACCGGCTCTCCAGCTCTCGAAACTCCAGCGACAGCGCTCTGGCTGCGGATCACCCAGCGCTCGCCCTCCTTCTTCGCGAACCCGGGAAAATGGAACATCCGGATCAATCCGGGCCGCGGCTTCGCCTCACGATCACGGCCTTCCAGGTCCACGAACGAATAATTTCCGACCAGCTCATAGCGATGGCTGTCGGGTTTGGGGGTGTTTCCGTCGCCATAACAAGTGTGCCCTGCGGGATGCTCCAGACCGAAAAACCAATGATCGCCGAGAAACACCGGCTCCCCTCGCCCGCCGCGAGTGGCGGCGCCGCTCGCGGTGAAGCGCTCGACCTCCAGTCGGTCGATGGTCGCAGCCTTCGGAAACTCCAGCTCGATCCGCTTGCGGAGGTAGCTGCCACTTTCAAAAGTCACCGTCACTTTCGAGGGCGCGTTCTCCGGCAGCGCCACGCCCTCCGGCCACACGTAGCGGAAGATCAGACCAGCGGCGATTCTCTCGGGTTCTCCCGCCGAGCGGTAGTCGTCCACCGTCCACTCCCGGTCATCCATCGTGCGCAGATGGAATTCATCGCTCGCCACAGGCAATGCATGGCCGGCGGGATCGACGAAGGCGGTGGTCCGCCAAACCTTGCCGTCGAAATCAAATTCCCGCCGGGTGCCATCAGCAGCGCGCCATTCCAAGGCGTAAAGCGAAGACGAAAAGGCGACAAAAATAGCCAGTCGGAGCATCATGGATACCCGGCATACGCCTCCAATTAGGCAACTTCAGTCATCAAAATATCCATTTCATGCGCTTATTATCCGAAAATTCCTTTTCAGGCAGCCAGCACCTTGCGTCAGCCCGGCTTTCGAAGGTTTGACTCTCCCCGATACCAGCCTTTAATCTTGTTAGCCATTTTCCCATATATAAACCTAGTTCCACCCATGAAACCCAACCTAACCGCGCTTCTCCCCGCCCTTTCCTGTCTCCTTTTCCTTCCCGCCGGTGCCCAGCAGTGGTCCGCCGAGCAGGCGAATGCCTGGTCGAAAACCCAGCCTTGGCGCGCTGGCTCGAACTTCGTTCCGAGCACCGCGATCAATCAACTTGAGATGTGGCAGGCGGACTCCTTCGATCCGGAAACCATCGACCGTGAACTCGGCTACGCCGCTTCCTGCGGAATGAACACCGCCCGCGTGTTCCTCCACAACCTGCTGTGGGAACAGGACTCGGAAGGTCTGCTCAAGCGCATGGACCAATTCCTCACGATCGCCGACAAGCACCAGGTCGGTATCATGTTCGTGCTCTTCGACGACGTGTGGGATCCGAACCCGAAACTCGGCAAGCAACGGGAGCCTAAACCCCACGTGCACAATTCCGGCTGGGTCCAGAGCCCGGGCCGCGACGTGCTGGTCGATGCCGCCAAGCGCAAGGCACTCGAGCCCTACGTGACCGGCGTGCTCACCCGCTTCAAGGACGACAAGCGCGTGATCGTCTGGGACCTCTACAACGAGCCCGGCAACATGAACTCCAGCGCCTACGGCAAGGTCGAGCTGCCGCCGGAGGAGAAGAAGACCCACGCGCTGGAGTTGGTGAAGCTCAGCTTCGAGTGGGCATGGAAGGTCCGCCCCTCGCAGCCGCTGACCATCGGCGTGTGGACCGGCGACTGGAGCACCAAGGAAAAGCGCGACGCGCTGAATGCCTGGCAGATCGACCACTCGGACATCATCAGCTTCCACGCCTACACGGATCTCGAGAAGACGAAGAGCATGACAGAGCCGCTGTTCGCCTACGGTCGTCCGGTCGTCTGCACCGAATACATGGCGCGCACCGCGGGCAGCAAGCTCCAGGACATCCTCCCCTATTTCAAGGAGAAGAAGGTGGATGCCTACCAGTGGGGCCTCGTCGCCGGCAAGACCCAGACCCAGTATCCTTGGGAAAGCTGGAAGCAAACCTTCACCGAGGAACCGAAGATCTGGTTCCACGAGCTCTTCCACAAGGACGGCAAGCCCTTCGACAGGGAAGAGACCGACCTCTACAAAAAGCTCACCGGCAAATAAGTCACGCGACTCGTCCGGGGAGATAATCCCCACGTTCAATCGCAACTCTTCGCCATCATGCCCGCACTATCTCCGGATGGTGCGGGCATTTTCTTTTTCGGATAAAGAACGATCTTGAATGGAAATCGAACTCACGCCGTCCCAACGCGGTTCCACTGTCCCCGCGATGAAACTCCCCGTTCTCCTGCTCATCGTCTCCCTCTCCCTGCCTTGCGCCGCCGAGGAAGAACCTGAATTCCGTCCATCCCCGCTGACCCAACGCGAGGAGTTTCCGGAAAAGAACTGGAAGCCGGACGACAAGGAATCCTGGAAAGGTCCTTTCGCCGAAGTGCTGCGCGACTTCCTCAAGGCCGGACTGCCCGACCCTATCGGGCTTCCCTATCACCGTATCACCATCGTCACTGGAAACTGTTACTTCGGAGACAATGGCCCCACCGAGGTTGAGGCGTGGCTCTTGCCAGGCGAAGAAAAGTCCCCGCGCTTCGCGATCGCTTGGAATGGTCTCGTCTATCCCGTGTTGGACGATCGCGGGGACGCCGATCTAAAGGCCACGGTCGCGAAGATTCTCAAGGTTGGTGACAAGGAACGGGCGTCGTGGTCTGAGAGCGGTGACGAGGCGACGTCCGTGACGCCGACGACATTGACGCTGATTCACGGCCTCTATCTGACCCGCCTTGGTTTTCCCGAAGCAGCGGAGCACGTGCAAAAGGGACGCGAAGCCTCGCTCAAAACTCCGCCGCTCAAGGAGGAATTGGCGATTGACTGGACTTGGAGCCACTTCGATCGCGCCGTCAGTGCGCACATGCGCGGCGATTCAAAGATGGTGCTCGCTTCTGTGGCCGGCTTGAAGCGCGCCGTCACCGGCTTGGAGGCGACCTTGAAATCTGTCGATCCGATGTTCGGCGAGAAGAACGGGTGGGTCGAGTTGGGCGGGCAATTGGCCAAGGAAGCCGATCGACGTTTGAAGGCAGGCAAGACCGGCGCACTCGATGAAAAGGCATTCCTTGCCGGCAAACCCGGCACTGCGGAACTCATCGACGCGCTCGATCGCATCCAAATGTCCCAAAACGGCCAGCCCGGCGATGTGCCGCTGTGGGAATCGCCGCTGGTGCTGGCCTTGGTCGAGAAGGGCGATCAAGCGGTTGAGCCTCTGCTTGCTTGCCTCGAAAGCGACCCGCGCCTGACCCAATCGGTCCACTTCTGGAGAAGCTTTCACAAAAGCAGGACGGTGCTCGGCGTTCACGAAGCGGCAATCTACGCGTTGCAAGCCCTGCTTCACGGAGGGTTCTTCGAACTCGCCTCCACCGGGGACAGCCTGACCGGCCGCGGGGACGAATACCAGCAGAAGCTCGCCGCAGGCCTCCGCGCTAACTGGGAGAAGTATGGCAAGGAGACCGGTCCGCGCCGGGCCTATCAGGTTCTGTTAGACGATTCGGCGGGAATTGTCGGTTGGCTGGATGCCGCGGGAACTCTCTTCCATCCGACGCGTCATGACGATGAAACGGGTGATCCGACTCCGCCGAAGGGACTGATGCCCGGCGAGGTCCTGCGGGAGAAAAAGAGCCCATCGGTCTCCGATTTGTTAGAGAAGCGATTGGCGGGCGTGGAAAAGGCGGCCGACGATGGCGACGAGGAATCCGGGCGAGCCCGGATGGCGTTTCTCGCGATCCTGCTGGATTGGGATCTGGCTCGTGGCCGCGCCAAGATCGCCGGACAAACAGGCAAGTGGCTAAAGGATGGCGTGTGGGCATCCGAGAACATCCGCGTGCTCACTGAGTTCCTTCATGAAGTCGCCGATCGCGCGCCCGAAGTCCTGCCTGTATTCGAAGAAATGGCGTGGACGCTTTCGCCCAGCAAATACGAAGGCTGGGGCCACAATTGCGGCTTCGTGACCCAGATGCAGCTCAATTACGGCTCTTCGATGAAGCGACCGGCGGTGGACTTGTGGACGCATCCCGATTCGCCGTGGTGCCTGAAGTCTGTTCGAGTCTCCACCTTGGAGGATGTGGTCGGCTATTGGAGCGATCAGAAGCTCTCTGCCACTCCCCCTTTCCGTGATCTCTTAGGCACATTGCTGGCCGATGATACCGCCTGCGGGACCGCGAGCTTGGACTCAGAAAAACCGGGCGAGTGGACAGCCGATGTCGATTTTGAAAAAACGACCCGGAAGGTGCCGGACGACAAAAAGTTCGCACTCAAGCCAGGCACCAATCTTTCCATCCGCCGCAAGGATGTCGTCGGCCGGGCCTTGATAGAGCCGAGGTATGTCGGAGAGAAACCCGCGGAACCTGTCCTGGAGTATCACTGGTCACTTGAGAACCGTGATAAGTGGCTCGAGAAGCTCCGGACCGAGCTGAAGTCTACCCCATCTCCGAAAAAGGACGGCGATTGAAACAAAACTAGAGAGGTCACGCCGACATCCTCACCGACGACGGATCCGGGTCGATGAAATGGGTCCAACTCTCGTGGGTCCCGGAGTTCTCCCTGAGCCCGAACATCGGCCGCCAGCGCGGTGCGGCGGGCTTGCGCAGCGGATGCATGTTCACCTCATGCGTCAGCTTGTTCGCCTTCCGCGTATTGCAGCGGATGCACGAGGTGACGATGTTTTCCCATGTGGTCCGCCCGCCTTTGTCACGGGGCATCACGTGATCGAGATTGAGATCGGACTCGCTGAAGACCTTGGCGCAGTACTGGCAGGTGTGCTTGTCGCGCAGGAAGACATTCCGGCGGGTGAAGCGGACCTCCAACCGCGGCAGCTTTTCATAAAGCGCCAGCACGATGATCTTCGGCACCCGCATTGCGATTCGTACGGTATGGATCACCTCGTCCAAGATGTCTCGCGACGAATGTTCGATCCACGACCCTAGGTCGTGAGTCCGAAATCGTTCATCGCCCTCGGTCTGCACCACCTGAGCGTGCCCTAGGAACAAGAGCTTGAGCGCGCGGCGGACGGAGCAGGTATGCACCGGCTGCCAAAACCGGTTGAGAACGAGTACGGGATGGTCAAGATGGCCTGCCATGCCTTTTCCCAGCAATTGCCGCGCAAATTAGCAGGATTGCCCCATGTCGCAAGGAAAAGCTTGGTGACAGGGAAGTTACAGAAACCCCGCACTTTCTTCCACCCACTCAATTGAGGGTGAAACCCGATCGCCGATTGCAACGTTCCATTGCCGGTGACTTCTGGCTTGCCGGAGCCACCGCGAAATCCAAAGTTGTCTGACAGATTCATCGATTATGAAACTCCGCGCCTTCATCGCCACGTCATTGCTCGCCCTGCCCCTGTGCCAAGCAGCCGAGCCCGGCTTCACCGACCTTTTCAACGGCAAGGACCTGACCGGCTGGAAACGGGTCAATGGCAACGGCGAATACAAGATCGAGGACAACCAGATCGTCGGCTTCGGCGAGAACGTGAAGTCAAACACCTTCCTCCGCACCGAGAAGACCTACAAAGACTTCG
>Ga0307406_10000417_pt1 | contig 24748 bp, 19 predicted proteins | sample 322Cmetagenome_3_FD_203706 | JGI IMG/M metagenome (GOLD analysis project Ga0307406, IMG submission 203706) | Maize rhizosphere microbial communities from greenhouse at UC Davis, California, United States - 322HYB-C-2 | ecosystem: Host-associated > Plants > Roots > Rhizosphere > Soil | place...
CTTCGCCCTGCGCGGGCGGGGCGTCGCCGGCAAGCAGCTGCGGGTCCGTGCCCGAGCGCATGACGACCGTCGTCTTGCAGCTCCCCTGCGAGCCGAGCACGAGCACGATCGGCTTTGCGTCGAAGGCGCCGCGCTGCAGTCGCGCTCGCGCGGCGGCAATCGTGGCGAGCGCTTCGTCGCGACCGGATGCCGCGGGCGCGGCCGCCGGATCGTCGACCGGCCGGAGGAACCAGAGCAGCGCACCGGCGGCGACCAGCCCGAGCACGACGAGACCGACACGCAGCGCGACGCGTTCGCCGTCCGAGAGCGTCAACACCGCACCGAGCAGCCAGGCGAGGAGGATGAACGCCAGGAGCACGACGAGGGCGGCGTACCAGCGGGTGGATTTGGCGCGAGCCATGGTGCGTTAGGCGGGGGAAGGCGTGCGGGAAGTCGGTCAGTTGGTCGCGGATCGCGGCGCCGCGAGCACGTCGAGCCCCTGCGCGGAGCCACGAAGCGAGAGGGCCGCGGCGCCCCAGATGGCCGCCGCAAGCACGACACTGGCCACGAGTCCAATGACGAGACGACGGATCCACGGATCGCGGCCGGCGATCGCATCGTTAGGCGGCCGCCAGTCGGGCACGAGGTCGCCCGGGGTGCCTCGCGACCGCTTCACCCGGTCGTCCAGCTGCGCCGCGATCGCGTGCAGCGCGCCGCGGTCGTCGAGCCCATATCGCCCGCGGAACCCCAACAACAGGCAGAGGTGGTGCACCTCCAGCAGGTCCGCCAGCGCCGGCGAATCAGGTCGCGCGAGAAGCTGCTCGGCGTGCTGGAAAAACCACTCGCCACCCATGTGCCCGCCGAACAGCTCTTCCTGAAGCGGGCGACGCGACCAGTCGGCGAGCGCCGGTTGGCGCGAGTTCAGCGCGGATTCGTCCAGCAGCGCGACCGCCGCGAAGATCGCGAGCCGAACATCGGCAGGGGCGTAACCCGCGGCCTGCGCGTCCTGGTCCGCTCGTCGCACGAGCTCTAGCAGCTGTGCGCGAAACGCGGAGGCGTCCGGCACGGGTTGGCGATCGCTACGAAGTCGAGCGACAGCGGTGAGCAGCTCCTGGAGGATCAATGCGAGGCGGCCCGCGCCGACGGGCGTAACAGATACCGGCGTGAGCGCGGGCGTGACAGCAGAACCGATGGCACTGGTCATGGCAACGGGCGGGCGAAGCGGAAAGCGCGAAGACAGTTTCCGCGAAGGTAGAGCGCGCGGCGCTCACGCGCCATGTGCTTCGCGTTTACCCGTCGACGAGTACCGCGAGCTCCAGAACGGCGTCATCGAACGAGTCCGGCAGGTAGACGCCGATCTCACGCGTCGCCGTCAGCGCCGTGTCGCACGGGCCGGCGCGGAAAATCTCGAAGTACGTCAGCTCGTTGCGCGGCGCGAGTCCGGCTGGCGGCGCCGGTACGTGCTCGAGCGTGAAGCCGGGAACCGCGCGGCGCGCAAGCTCGGCCACGAACTTTCGGGCGCAGATCTTCGAGAGTCGCGGCACCGCCAGAATCGTGTCGCGGACCGACTGCGACGAGCGGACACCCAGGAACCACCGCGCCCCGCGATCGAAGCAGCGCGGGTCGGCGATCGTCGCACCGAACAGTGTGTCGTCGCCGCGCGGGAGTGGAACTACCACTGCCTTCGCGGCCACGACCACATCGAGGTGCTTGCGAAGATGCTGCTCGAGCGCACCGAAGCACGCGCCGAGGTCATCGTGTGTGTACGCGGGGAGGTCGCGCGCCTGCGTCGTCAGCGAGAACGTGCAAAGCGCGCCGGCCAGGCGTGACAGCTCCGCCCAAAGCCGCTCCGGGTGGGCGCGTCGCGTGGCGAGCAGGTGACGCAGCGGCGCCTCCGCCGACCGAATCGCATGCAGGAGCCATCGTGTCGCGAGCTCGTTCCCCACGTACGCCGCCGGCGCGGCGCCGGCGCGCGGTGCGCCAGCCGGCCCGAGCGTTGCGCTCAGCGACGCCCCCTTCGCCTCGAGCATCCCGATGACCGCGCGCAGGATCTCGAGCAATCGGTCGCTGGCGCCGATCTGCAGCGCCGGCGGGACGTAGTCGGGATCCACAACGAAGCGTCCGCTTCCATCCCGCCGAATGCGGGCGATCGGAAGAACGACGTCGGTCGACGTCACCTCGGAATCGAGACGCAGCGCGAGACGCTTGGTAGCGAAATGAATATCGGCGGCATCCTCGCCCGACGTTTCATCGCGGACGGTGGCGACGGTCGTGACCCAGCGCGTGGTGTCTGTGTCGGCATCGCGGCCGGACGGTGTGTATGAAGCGGCCGTGAGCTCGCTCGCCACCCCGTTGGCCGGACTGACGTTCGGGCCGTCGCTCCGCCAACCGGGCAACGTCAGCAGCACGGTGTGTGTATCTCGCGCTGGCGAAAAGCGCTCGGCGAGCGAGGACGGAGCTGGTGTTCGGTCCGCCTCCGGCACAGCGACCGGCGTTCCATCCGGGAAAATTCCGCGAGCGTGGGACAGCACGAGCGTGCCGCCGCCAAGCGCATCCGTGTCGAGTGCTGCGCCGGACACCCCGTAGCCAAAGGGAAAGAGCGCCTCGATGGTGTGGCCGAGGGTTTCCTCGAAATGTTGGCGCTGCGCCTGAAAATGTTGCGGCGCGAGGAACATGCCCTCTTCCCAGACGACGCGGTTCACTTGTCGAGGAGGGAGGGGAAGGCGCATGACGGAGTTTGCAGAAAAAGGTGGTGCGGCGTGAGAGGTCGCATTGGCGCGCGATGTCATTCCCGTGATTGCGCCGCGTCAGCGCGGAGTGAACAATATACGTCCGCGCTGCTCGCCGTCCCGGTCCGCTCGTCGCGGAAGCATCAGGTGGCCGGCGGGTCGTACCCTGCCGCCCCCCGATGACGAACTTCGACGACCGTTACCGACTGCTCAAGTGCGTCGCTTTGGGCGGCGGAATGCGAACGCACAACGCCCAGGAAAAGTCGACCGGACGGCCGGTGATGGTGCACATCGTCGACGCACCGGATCCCGATGTCGTCGAGCGGCTGCGCGACCAGGTGAATGCGCTCCCGCCAGCCGAGCGGTCGCGAATCGTGGAGTTGGCGGCGACGCCTAACGGGTTCGCCGTCGTGAGCGAGTTCCTTCCGGGGCTGACGACCTTCCCCGAATGGGTGGCCGCGCGTGTGCCCGCGCCAACTCCGGCTCGTGCCGAACCGGCTCCGGTTCCAGCCAACGACCCCGTTCCGACGCCCGCCGAACCGGCCGCGGAGCCAGCGGACCCCGCGTCGCGTCCAACGGAGCTGATGCCGGCTGGCGCCGAAGCCGTCCCACCGGAGCTGACCCGGAGCTTCGTGATCGGCCGCATCGAATCTTCTCGCGGCGGCCCGACCAAAGGCGTGCAGCCGCCCGGCGAGTTCACGCGGCTGTTCGAAGGGGCGGCCGGTGCGGCCGATGGCGTCGCGGCTCCGGCCTCAGCGGCGCCGGCGGCGGCTCCATCGCCACCGTCTGCGCCAGTCGCGGCCCCACCGGCCCCAGCGCCGCCACCGCCGACGCCTAACGCGGCGCCCATCGCGCCACCGGCACCGCCGGTTATGGCATCGCCGCCGCCGCCCCGCGAGGCGCCGCCGCTGGCGCCAGGGGAGTTCACGGCCCTGTTCCGGCCGATGGGCGCGCCGGTGTCGCGCGACCCGGCCCCATCGCCGCTGGTGGGCGGGGCGGCCCCGCCGCCTGCGCGACCGTCTGCTCCATCGTTCGGTGCCTCCCCGTCGGCGGCGTTTGCCGCGCCCATACCGCCGGCGCGGGAACCGCACTCGGCGTTAGGTGCGTACACCGCGGTGCCCGACCCGGCGGCGTCGCGGCCGTTCCCGCCGCCACCGGTCGCTCCGGGGCCGCGGCCGCTCGCCTCGCCGCTCGGGTCGGCCTCGCCGCCCTCCGGGTCCGCCGCGTCCGCTGCGCCGCCTGGATCATCGCCGGCCGGAGCCGCGCCGTCGCCACTCATCGCCGGTGACGCCGGGATGGCCCCGTTGCCACCAGTGATCCCGCCGCCGGTGTTCGCGACGCCGGGCGCCGGCGCGAGCGGTGTGCCGCAGTCGCCGCTACCCGGTCGTGGCGCGGCTAAGGCCGGACCGAGCGACTATACGATGTTGATCCGGCAGTCCGAGACCCCGGCGCCGCCAGCGCCGAAGGCCTCGCAGCCCACCCCGTCCACGCCGCCGGTTCCGGCCAAGCGGGCGGTCCCGCTCGGTCTCATCATCGCGCTCAACGTGGTATTGGTGCTGGCGATCGCGCTGGTGCTCTATTTCGTATTCCGGCCGGCGCCGCCTAACGCTGAGGCGGGCGGCCCGCTGCCCGCGGCAGCGAACGCTCCGGCGGCGAAGGCGCCCGCCGTCGCGCCCCCGGCGGTCAAGGCGCCCGTGGTTCCGGCGGTGCCGGCGCCCCCGGTCAAGCCGTAGGGCGTCACGTCGTTAGGCGAGCACGATCACCAGCTCGAACCGCGCATCGCCCAGCTCCGCCGGCACATAGACGGCGAGGTTCCGCGCGCGCGCGACGGCGTCCCACGCGCCGCCGGAGCGCTTGAGCACGAAATAGATGAAGTCGAGCTTCACCGGAACCGCCGCCGGCGGCTGGGGAACGTGCGCGAGCTCGAGACCCGGCAACGCCTGGCGGATGAGCGTGTCCACGACGTCCGCCGAGCCGACCTTGCACCCCGCGAGCACCCTCGTCACGAGCTCCGCTTGGCGAATCGACGCGCTCACCGCGAGATACCAGGACGGAGCCGACAGCCACCGCTCCTGCTCCACGGCCACGGCCTGGACAGCTGGTCGCACGGTCCTCAACGGCAACGCGACCGCCACTTCGGGAACCGCGGTGTCCACCAGCTCGAGCAGCTGCGCCTCGAGCGCGGCGAAGCAATCGCCCAGGTGGGCGTGATCGTACACGGGAAACCCGCGCGGTGTTGACCCGAAGGTGGTGAGCGCGCCGGCGAGGGCGAGGAGCGCCTCCCACAAATCCGCCGGATGGCCCCGTCGCACCTCGTGCAGATGCCTCAGCTGCGGAACGTGCGTGTTCAGCGTGTAGAGGAGCCAGAAGCTCGCGACGTCGGTGACGGAGAAATCCGCGAGTCCCTGGTTACGCTGACGCCGCGCCCCGGCGAGCGACGACGCCTTCGCCGCCGCGCGCTCGAGGATGCGATGTGCGATCCCCATGATGAACGGGCTCGCCGCGATGTCGAGCAACGGCGGGACGAACGATGGATCGACCGTCACCTCGCCCGCCGGCGTGCGCACCAGGCGGACCAGTGGCATCGCGACATAGCCTTCCGCCGAGTCGCCTTCGAGCAGGAGCCGAAGGTTGGGTCGCGCGATCTGGACAGGGCGCTCGGCGAGGCCGGTGGTCTCGTCACGCGCGAGCTGGTCCTCGCCACGCCAGCGCGCGGTGGTCGCGGCGCCACTCGCGCGCGCGTCGCGTCCGACGATGTTCCGCGCGCCGGGTCGGTATTCGGGCACGGCGATCGAGACCACGAGCGCGCGCTGATCCTGCTGCCACGCGGTATCGAGTGCTCTCGGTGGCGGCGATGGATCAGAGGCAGGCGAGTCGAACAGCAGGCCGTCGGGGAAGCGGCCGGCGGCGGCGCGCACGACGACGGTTCCGCCGGCGAGCGCCTCGCGGTCGATCTCGAGTCGTGTGATGCCCCACGGGCAAAACGTCAGCGCGCCAAGCTGCAGGCGCAGAAGCTCGTCGAGGTAGCGGTCCTGCGCCTGGAGATGCTGCGGGGTGAGGAGGGTCCCCTTGCTCCAGAGGACGAGATCGAGAGATGACATGGCGTACAACGTACCGAGCGTTTGACCATCCGCCAGAAGGTGGATGGCGCGATGTCACCTGGCGTGTCGCGAGCGGCGCGCTCTGGGTGACGGGCCGCCTTGACCGCGACGCGTCGCGCACGGATCGTACGCGGATCATGACTACCGTTGCCGGCCTCGCCGCCTCCCCGCCGCCGCCCGGCGCGCTGGATGCGCCGCCTGATGCGTTCGCCGTCCTCCGCGATGCGCTCGCGGCGGCGAAGTTCGACGAATCCACCGTTTCGGCTCGGCTTGGCGTGCCGTCGCTCTACGATGTCAAGCGTCTTGTCGATCGGCGGACAACGCTCGCGTCGGCGCCCGAGGACGCGAACGCCGTGCTCGTTAGGCTCTTCATCGACAGCGAGATGCTGCCGACGTCGCTGGTCGAGCGCCTCCTGGGTGCCCGCGTGCTCGCCGCGCTCCACACGCTCGGCATGGTAGCGCCAGCGGCCGGTGGGGACGCGTCGCTCGCGGCGACGGTGATGCTCTATCCGACGCAGGGCCTCTGGTTGACGTCGGACCGCATGCCGATGCGGGTCGCCGACCTGCATCTGGTTCCACAGGACTATGTGTTCAGCGCGTTGAACGATCTCACGCGCCAGTATCTGGACGGGGTGCCCGACGCCACGGGAGGTCGGGTGCTCGAGCTGTGCGCGGGAACGGGCGTGGCGGCGCTGCGCGCGGCGCGGCGCGGGGCGGCCGAGGCGTGGGCGACGGACATCGCGCCCCGCTGTGTAGACTTCGCGCGGTTCAACGCCCGGCTGAACGATCTCGACGATCGGGTGCACGTGGTGGAGAGCGACGCGTGGGCGGCGTTAGGTGCCGAAACGTTCGACCTCGTGGTGGCGCATCCGCCGTACGTGCCGGCGCTCTCCCACCGGTTCGACTTCCGCGACGCCGGAGCGGACGGCGAGCAGGTGGCGCGCCGGATCGTGGAAGGCCTGGCGGCTCACCTCCGCCCAGGGGGCCGCTTCGTGATGCGAGCGGCGCTCAGCGATCGTCGTGGAGCTCCGATCGCGACGCGTGTGCGAGAATGGTTAGGCGCCGCCGGAGATCAGTTTGACGTCGTCGTCCTCGAGGATGGCGAGTATGGGCCGATGGACGCGTACAAGAGCGTCACGAAAGGAGGGAAGGGGTTTGTCGACTGCGAGCAGTGGCTGCGGCACTTCGACGCGCTTGGCGTCGAGCGCTTCGCGGTGAGTGTCGTGGAGATGCGTCGCGACGCCGCGGGGCGGGTGCCGCTGACGGAGCGGCGGGTGGCGGGCAGGACCCCGGATCACCGCGCCATGGATTGGGTATTCCGTTGGGCGCGACGGGCCGCGTCGAGCGGCGCGACCCCGGAAGCGCGACTCGCCGCCCAGCGACCCCGGGTCGCGCCCGGGTCTCGGCTCGCGGTACATCTCGAGTCGGATGCATCAGGCGCGTGGTTCAATGTCGGCGCCGTCGTCGAGATCGCGTGGCCCACGCATGCCGTCGTGAAGGCGCCGGCTTTGGCCCCAACGCTGCTCGAGCTCTGTGACGGAACGCGGGACGTGCCGGCGATTCTCGCCGGTTTGCGCGACGCGGGCCTCGTGTCCGAGGATGTCACGCGTGCCGACGTCGCGCACCTCGTGGAGGTGTTGGCCGCGGCCGGCGCACTGGAGCTGCCCGATTGTCCTCTCCCGGCGCCCGTCGGGGCCTAACAAGTCACGCGCGCTCGAGGTTCGGCGTACGAGTGGTCGGCGGCGTCAAGCGTTGCCAGTCGCGGGGAGTCTTCGATCCCGCGGACCGGGCGAAGAAAACGTGCTCAGCAGTACATGTACCCTTCGTGCGGTGAGGGCATTCGACCAACGGCGCGCACACCGCTTCGGTAGATGTGACGCGTCATCGACCGTTGATCGACATTCGCATGCATGAGACGTTAACGTTGCGAGCTCCGCGCCTGCACTCGCTTGACATTTCATCACATCCTCTGCACGATAGCGCGGCAGAATTTTTTAATGCGGTGGAAGCCCTCCTCCCGGCTGACACCGCCAAGCCGTCACATCTCGGCAGTGTCCCGAATTTTCCTGATCGCTCGCCCATCAGACCCGGGGAGTCACGCATGGCCGACAGCACACAGAAAAAACTCGAGCGCGTTCGCCCTCCGCGCGTCTCGATCGCGTACGAAGTGGAAACCGGCGGCGCGATCGAAAAGAAAGAGCTCCCGTTCCTGATGGGCGTGTTGGGCGACTTCAGTGGGCAGCCGTCGGAACCGCTGCCGAAGTTGAAAGAACGCAAGTTCGTCGAGGTCACGCCGGACAACTTCGACGATGTGCTCGCAAGCATGAAGCCGCACCTCGCGTTCACCGTCGAGAACAAGTTGTCGGAAGACGCGAATGCCCCGAAGCTCGCGGTCGATCTCAATTTCCGCAGCATGGATGACTTCTCGCCCGAATCCGTCGCGAAGCAAGTGAAGCCGCTGCGTGAGCTGCTCGATCTCAGGACACAGCTCGCCGACCTGCGCGGGTCGCTGCAGACCAACGAGAAGCTCGACGAAGTTTTACAGTCGACGCTCGGCGACGCCGACAAGATGAACAAGCTGCGGTCGGAGCTCGGACTGCCGGAGGGCGGAAACAATGGCTGAGACACAGGCTGCCGGCGGCCAGGCCGCGGCGTTCACGAGCGGCGCGGAGGTTTCGCTGCTCGATACGATCCTCGAGCAGGGCAAAGTCGGGCGCGACCCGGAAACCCGCGAGCGCGGGAAGGACCTCGTAAAGCGATTCGTCGCGGAGGTCCTCGAAGGCTCGATCACGGTCGCGCGCGACACCGAGATGATGATCAACGCGCGCATTGCGCAGATCGATCATCTGTTGTCGCTTCAGGTCAACGAGATCCTCCACCATGCCGAGTTCCAGCGGCTCGAGGCGTCGTGGCGAGGTCTCAAGTATCTGATGTCGCAGAGCGAGACGGGGACGATGCTGAAGATCAAAGTCCTCAACGTTTCGAAGAAGGATCTCCTTCGCGACCTGCAGCGCGCGCCGGAGTTCGACCAGAGCGCGCTGTTCAAGAAGGTCTATGAGGAGGAGTATGGCGTCTTCGGCGGCACGCCGTTCGGGGCGCTCGTCGGCGACTACTACTTCGACAAGAGCGGCCAGGACATGGAGCTGCTCGAGAAGGTCTCGAACGTCGCCGCAGCGGCGCACGCGCCGTTCCTCTCGGCGGCGTCGCACGACCTGTTCAACCTCGAGAAGTTCACCGATCTCGACCAGCCGCGCGATCTCGCGAAGATCTTCGACACCACGGAGTACGCGAAGTGGAAGGCGTTCCGGGCGAGCGAAGACTCGCGATACGTCGCGCTCGCGGCGCCGCGCGTTCTGGTGCGTGAGCCGTATGGCAGTGGCACCGTGCCCATCGAAGCGTTCAACTACGAGGAGCGCGTCGACGGCACCGACCACAACGCGTACCTCTGGGGCAACGCGGCGTATGCGCTGGCCGCGAACGTCAACAAGGCGTTTGCGGCGTACGGCTGGTGCGCATCGATTCGCGGCGTGGAGAGCGGCGGTCTCGTCGAAGGGCTGCCCGTCCACAACTTCCGGACCGAGGCCGGTGAGCTCGTCATGAAGTGCCCGACCGAAGTGCAGGTCACCGACCGTCGTGAAAAGGAGCTTGCGGATCTCGGTTTCGCGGCGCTCGTGCATCAGAAGGGAACCGCGAACGCCGCGTTCTTCAGCGTGCAGTCGTGTCAGAAGCCGAAGGTGTACGACACGCCGCAGGCGACCGCGAGCGCGCGGCTCTCGGCGCAGCTGCCGTATATCTTTGCGACGTCTCGCTTCGCGCATTACCTGAAGGTGATGATGCGCGACAAGATCGGCGGGTATACGTCGCGTATACAGATCGACACGTTCCTGAACCGCTGGATTCAGAACTACGTCACGGGCGAGGACGCGGCGGCTTCGATCAAGGCGCAGCGGCCGCTCGCCGAGGCGCGGATCGACGTCGTCGAGATTCCGGGAAAACCAGGAGCGTATAGAGCGGTTGCGTTCCTTCGCCCGCACTTCCAACTCGACGAGCTGGGCGTCGCGATGCGGCTCGTCGCGGAGCTCCCGCAGCCAGCAGCCTGATGGTGAGGGGCGCCCGGCGCTGGGCGCCCCCGCTGTTCCGATGCACCGCCGCGGCTGTCTGCGGCGTACCACTCCGTCCGGTCCCTTTATCGCGCGAGGCGCAAAGACATGGCTTTCGATACCTACGTTGAGCTCACCGACATCGAGGGTGAGGCAACCGCAAAGAGCTTCGAGAAGAAGATCGAGATCTTTTCGTTTTCATGGGGCGCGTCCGCGCCGGTCACGGTTGGCCCGGGGACCCAGGGCATGACCGCGTCCCGCGTGAGCATCTCGTCGTTCAATGTCATGAAGAAGACGGACATTGCCTCACCCAAGCTCTTCAAGGCCTGCTGTACGGGTGACCACATCAAAAAGTGCGTCGTCTCGATGCGCAAGCAGACCGGCGCGGGCGGACAGGAGGTGTTCCTCACTTACACCTTCGACGAGGTGATGGTCGAATCGATTCAGTGGTCCGGGTCGTCCGGCGGCGATGACACGCCGACCGAATCGGTTTCGTTCGCGTTCGGCAAGGTGACGGTGGAGTACAAGACGCAGGGCAAGGACGGCAAGTTGGCGGCGGGCACGCCGGTGGTCTGGGACATCACCGCGGTCAGCGCCGCCTAAGGGAGTCACGTGCCGATGCCGACCGCACGAGAGCTCTATGCCGCCGGACGGTTGGACTCGGCGATCGAAACGCTTGGTGCCGAGCTCCGGAACGCGCCTGCCGATGCCACGCGGCGGACGTTCCTCTTCGAGCTGCTCTCGTTCGCGGGGCAATACGACCGCGCCGAGAAGCAGCTCGATGTGCTCGCGCGAGACGGCACCGATGCGGAGCTTGCAGTGCTGCCCTACCGGGCAGCGCTGCAGGCGGACCGGATACGCGAGCACATGTTCTCGACCGGCGACTTTCCCACGGGTATCGTGCCGACACCGGTTGCGGGCACGTTCAACGGCCGTCCGTTCCTGTCCATCGAGGACGCTGACCCGCGTGTCGGCGCGCGCCTCGAGGTGATGGCTGGCGGTCGCTACCTGTGGATCCCGTTCGCGTACATCGAGTCGGTGCACCTGGAGCCGCCTCGCATGCTGCGCGATCTCCGGTGGGCACCGGCGCGCGTGACAACGAGCGCGTCGATGCGCGAGATGGAGCTCGGGGAAGTCTTGCTTCCGGCGCTGTCGCCGGGTGCCTGGCGGCTCGGGGATTCCGAGTTGCGGCTCGGACGCGCGACCGACTGGGAGGAGCTCGCAGACGGGTCCTTCGCGCCAATCGGTCAGAAGCTGCTCAGGATCGATGACCAACTGGTCCCGTTGTTGGAGGTGCGTGAACTCGTAATCGGCGCGGCCGGCTCCGAAGTACCGCCGGCGTAGTTCAGCGGGGCGCTCGCCGACGTCGAGCGACATTCTGTCATTCTCTGGTGCGGCGCATTCCCTCCTGCGCCCGCGCCGCTTCGGTCTTTGCCCACTCACGGATCGCCGTCTCGCGCACCGATGCCAGTCGACACCGCCCTGCTCGAAGCGCTGCTCGCCCCGGTCGCCGGGGACAACCCGGCGGGCCGCGATCTCCGGTACGATCCGCGGTACGACCAGGTGAAGGAGGCGCGCCGCGAGGACCTCGAATTGCCGGCAGGGGGGCTCGCTACCGAGCGCAAGGTTGCCGACTGGCCGCAGGTCGTGAAGCTGTCCACGCAGCTCGTCTGCACCGAGACGAAAGATCTGCAGCTCACGGCCTGGCTCACGGAGGCGCTGCTCAAACGTGATGGTCTCACCGGGCTGACCACCGGCCTCGAGGCGCTGCGAGGTATCCTCGATCGCTACTGGGACGGCTGCTATCCGGCGTGGGACGAGGGTGATCCGGAGCTGCGCGCGGGTCCGCTCGACTGGGTCGGCACGAAGCTCGAGGTGCCCGTTAGGCAGATCGCGGTGGCGCCGGGCGGCGTGTCGCTGCTCGACTTTCAAACGTCGCGCGGGGTCCCCAGCGAGAGCGACGCGGAGGGGAACCGCGAGAAGCGCGCGGCGCGCGAGGAAGCGCTCGCCGACGGGAAACGATCACCCGAGGACGTCGACGGCGCCGTCGCGGGCGCGCCGAAGGCCTTCTACAAGGCGCTGATCGCCGAGACCGACACCGCGTTCGCGTCGGCAGCGGCGCTCGAGAAGGCGTCGGACGAACGCTTCGGGCGCGACGCACCGTCGTTCGCCAAGCTGCGATCGGCCCTGGAGGACATCCGCCGCATCGCATCACCGATTCTGGCGCAGAAGCTCATCGACGATCCGGACCCGATCGTCGAAGAAGCGGTTGGCGAAGACGGCGCGGTCGCGGCAGCAGACGGTCCGCTGGCTCCGGAACCCGTGAGCGTGGCGGACGCCGCGCAGCGCGTAGCGGTGGCGGCGCGATTCCTCCGCAAGCAGGACCCGACCAACCCGGCCCCGTATCTGATGCTGCGCGGGCTCCGGTGGGGGGAGCTGCGTGTGCGCGCGCCAGAGATCGAGCCGAAGCTGCTCGAGGCACCGCCCACGGCCGTGCGGTCTCGTCTCAAGGGACTCATGCTGGACGGCAAGTGGTCCGATCTGCTGGAGCAGTGCGAGACGGTGATGGCCACGCCGCAAGGCCGCGGATGGCTCGACCTGCAGCGGTACGTCCTGACCGCGTGTGACCGACTTGGCGGGAGCTACGACGGTGTCGCGGCCGGTGTGCGCTCGGAGCTTCGGACGCTGCTCGTGGCGCTTCCACAGTTGCGGGAGATGACCCTCATGGACGACGCGCCGACGGCGAACGGCGAGACGCAGGACTGGCTCGACGCGCAGGGGCTCGGCGCGCGAGACGCGGACGGCGCGCTGCCCACCAATGGCAACGGCACGGGCGCGGCGGACAGCGAGATCGCCGATCAAACCGAGGCGCTCGCGGATGCCCTCGCGGAAGAGGATGCGACGAGCGAGCATGGCGGGCTTCGCAGCGGACCGAGGCGCCGAGCGAGTGTGGGCCATGCGGCCGCGGCGCGGGACCCTTTTGCGACGGCGCGCGGTGAGCTCGCGCAAGGGCGGCCGAACCGGGCGATCGAGCTGCTGCTCGCGGAGCTGGCACGCGAGCGGTCTCCCCGCGGACGCTTCGTTAGGCAGACCCAGATCGCGTACGTGATGGTCGAGGCCGGTCTCGATGCGGTCGCGCGACCGATTCTCGAGAAGCTCGTGAGCACGATCGACGACCGGAGCCTCGAGGACTGGGAGTCGGGGCCGCTGGTCGCGCAGCCGATGGCGCTCCTGTGTCGCGTGCTCGACCGGATGGGCGAGTCCGGCGACCGCGATAGCCTGTACCTGCGGATCTGCCGGCTGGATCCGCTGCAGGCCATCGCGCTGCAGCGTCCGACCGGCTAACGGGCGCCCCGGCCATGGCCCGCACCGAGATCGAACGCACGGTCCGGCCCTCCATCCTGGACCGCCTGACGGACCAGGAGCCAGGGCTCGCCGCCGATCCGCCCATCACCCGGGAGGAATCCGAGCGGCGATTCCGCGTGGCGGTAGAGCGGGACGTCGAAGCCCTGTTGAATACACGCCGGAGCATGGTTCCGGCTCCGGAGTGGTGCCCCGAGCTGCGCCGCTCCGTGTACGACTTCGGCCTCGTCGACACCACGGGCATCCCGGTGGGCACCAAGGCAGGCAAGGAGCGGCTGCTGTCTGCGCTGCAGGACGCCATCGAACGGTTCGAGCCGCGGCTCGCCCGGCCTCGCGTTAGGCTCATCGACGCCCAGCAGGTGCGCGCCCCCCAGATGCGGTTCGTCGTCGAGGCGGTCCTCGTGATGGACCCCGGCCGGGAGGACGTGGTGTTCGACACGGTGCTCGAGATCGCGAGCGGCGAGTACGACGTGCGCGACACCGACGCCTCCTCGAGCGGCTGAGCGAGGCGACGTGCGCGACGACCTGCTCCTCTACTACGAGCGCGAGCTCACCTATCTCCGGCGCCTTGGCGCGGAGTTCGCCGCACGCTACCCCAAGGTCGCGTCGCGCCTCCAGCTCGAGCCGACCAAGTGCGAGGACCCGCACGTCGAGCGACTGCTCGAGGGGTTCGCGTTCCTGACGGCGCGCGTCCACCACCGCCTCGACGACGACCTGCCCGAAGTGTCCGAGGCGATGCTCGACGTGCTGCACCCCCAGCACGTGCGCCCCCTGCCGTCACTCTCGCTCGTCGAGATCGAGCTCGACCCCGAGCTCGGGAAGCTGGCGGCCGGATTTCATGTCCCGCGCGGAAGCGAGCTGCGTTCGCGTCCGGTGCAGGGGATGCCGTGCCGATTCCGCACGGTGTATGACACCACGCTGTGGCCGATGACCGTCGCGACCGCGGAATGGACCGCGGCCGACCGAGCCGGTGGAGGCGCTCGGCTCGGTGAAGCGGTTGGCGCGATTCGGGTCGAGCTTCGCGCCTTCGCCGGGATGCGCCTCGGCCAGATCGCGCCGGGGCGTGGGGCGAGCGGGGGAAGCGGCACGCCACCGCGCCCGTCCGCCCTGCGACTCCACCTGGCGGGAGACGCGACCGTCGCGGACGCCCTGCACGAGCTGCTTCTCAACAGCTGCACGCGGGTCGTCGTTCGTGATCCCGATCAGCCGTCGCGAGCACCAGTCGTGATTCCGGCATCGAGCATTGCGCCGGTCGGGTTCGAGGCCGACGAAGCGCTGTTCCCGTACCCGCGCCGAACGTTCGCCGGGTTCGCTCTGCTTCAGGAGCTGTTCGCGTTTCCGCAGAAGTTCCTGTTCGTCGACGTGGCCGGGATCGACGATGCGCTTCGCACGTTAGGCGCCGGCGCTCGGGCCGAGCTGTTCTTCGTCATCGCCCCGTTCGAGCGCGCGGAGCGGCGCCAGGTCCTGGAGCTCGGGATCAACGCACGAACCTTTCGTCTCGGTTGCACGCCGATCGTGAACCTCTTCGAGCAGGTGGCCGAGCCCATCCTGATCACGCAGCGTGTGACGGAATACTCGGTCGTGCCGGATGCGCGCCGGCGGCTCGAGATCGAGACCTGGTCGGTGGACGCCGTTGCCGGGATCACACCGGGGGCCGGAGAGCCGCGCGATATCGAGCCACTGTACGGGTTCCGCCACGGGCGCTCGGACGCCGCCGGGACCTTCTGGCACGCCGTGCGTCGCGCGACCGGCTGGCGGACGGATCGCGGCACCGAGGTCTTCATTTCGTTCGCCGATCTGTCGGGACAGATTCGCGCCCCCGACGCGGAGATCGTCTCGCTCACCCTGACGTGCTTCAATGGCGAGCTTCCGAGCCGCCTGCCGTTCGGGGTCGACGAGCGCGGCGACTTCGAGCTCGCGCAAGGTGGACCGGTGAGCCGGGTGCTGTGTCTCATGCGGCCGACCCCGGTCGTGCAGCCGCCGCTCGGGAAACCCATCCTCTGGCGTCTCATCTCCGCACTGTCGCTCAACCACCTGTCGCTCGTGGACGAAGGCCGCGAAGCGCTTCGCGAGCTGCTTCGACTGCATAACGCGGGTGATTCCACGGCGGGCGAGCGCCAGATCCAGGGGCTCGTGTCAGTCAAGAGCGGCCCGGCGTTCGCGCGTGTCGCGACGGAGCAGGGGGGCGTGTTCGCGCGCGGCCGTCGCGTCGAGCTGGAGCTCGATGAGGAGCACTTCCCCGGAGGCAGCGCCTACCTGTTCGCGAGCGTCCTCGAACGGTTCCTCGCGCAGTACACGACGATGAACAGCTTCACGCAGCTCGCGGCTCGAACGCGCCAGCGCAAGCGGGTCATGCGCGAATGGCCACCGCGCGCCGGGTGGCGCACCCTGGTCTGATGACCACCTGGCCCGACGCCCCTCCGGCGGTCACCTACAGACCAGCCGCGACTTCAGCGCCAGACGCGCGCGTGGAGCGGATGCTGCGCGAGGAGCCCACCGCCTTCTCGTTCTTTCAGGCTGTTCGCTTGCTGACTCGACTTCGCGCCGCGCGCGCACCGGTTGGCGGGTGGGCTGACCCGTCGACCGAGGTCGTGCGGTTCGCTGCGAGCACCTCACTCGGGTTCCCGGCGAGCGAGATCCAGACGCTCACGCTGCCTGACGAGAGCAGGAATGGCGCGGACGCCCCGGCGCGCATGACGGTGAACTTTCTCGGGCTCACCGGGCCGCAGGGTGTGCTGCCGCACCTCTATACCGAGCAGGCGGCGTCCCTCGCGCGCGGCAAGGATACCGCCCTGCGCGATTTTCTCGACCTGTTCAATCACCGCGTTCTGTCGCTGTTCTACCGCGTGTGGAAGTCGCGCCAGCCCGCGGTGCTCCAGGAGGAAGGAGCAGACGACCGGCTTCACGATCACCTGCTCGACCTGGTCGGTCTCGGCACAGAGGGGATGCACGGTCGCTTGCCGGTGCTCGATTCGGCGCTCGCGTTCTACGCTGGCGTGCTCTCTCTTCGCGCGCGCCCTGCCGACGGACTCGCGCGCCTGGTGGGCGACTACTTCGACGTGCCTGCGACGGTCGAGCAGTTCGTGGGCGAGTGGCGTCGAGTGGACGCGCGCGGCCAGTGCACGCTGGATGGTGAGGATGACTCGGGTCGCCTTGGATTCGGCGTGCTCGGGAACGCCGCCTGGGACGCGCAGGCCCGGGTGCGTCTGCGACTCGGCCCGCTCACCCGCGCGCAGTACGACGCCCTTCTGCCGGGCGGCGACGCGCACGAGGCGCTCTGTGCGCTCGTCCGCCTTTACGCGGCGGAGGAGGTCGGCGTGGATGCGCAGCTCGTGCTCGCGCGGGGAGATGTGCCGCCGTGCGTGCTCGGGCCGCCGGCACGTGATGGCCCGGCTCCGCCCAAGCTCGGCCGGGGGACCTGGCTGGCGTCGCGGCCGCTCGGGCGCGACCCCGATGAGACGGCGTTGCGGCTCTGTTGAGGATTCCGTGCTTACACTACCTAACGACTCTCACACGCGAGGCAGATGATGGCTGCCAACCTCCGAGCGCTGATCGGAAAGCTCAATGCTGCCTGCCGGAGCGCCGTCGAGGGCGCTGCTGGCCTCTGTCTGTCCCGAACGCACTACGACATCGAGATCGAGCACTTTCTGGTCAAGGCGCTCGACGCGACGGATGGTGACCTCGCGCAGATCCTCAAGCACTACGGGGTGAACCGATCTCGCCTCGCCGACGACCTGGCTCGCGGACTCGATCGGCTCAAGACCGGCAACGCACGAACGCCGAGCCTCAGTCCGCACCTGGTGAAGGTCCTGACCGAAGCGTGGTCGATTGGCTCGCTCGAGTACGGCGCGCCGCAGGTGCGCACCGGGCACTGCCTTCTCGCACTGCTCACGAACGACGAGCTCGCGCGCATCGCGAAAGACATCAGCCGCGAATTCGAGAAGATCGCGCCCGACGTCCTCCAGAAGGAGTTCGTCACGGTCACGGCCCCTTCATCGGAGGCTTCGGCCGAGGTCGCGGCGATGCCGGGCGGGCGCGCCGGCGAGTCGTCCGCTAGCGCTTCGAAGCCGGGCGGCAAGACGGCGAACCTCGACCAGTTCACGGTCGACCTTACGGCGCGCGCGCGCGCCGGGAAGATCGACCCGGTGCTCGGCCGCGACTTCGAGGTGCGGCAGGTGGTGGACATTCTCACGAGGCGGCGACAGAACAACCCCATTCTCGTCGGTGAGGCGGGCGTCGGCAAAACGGCGGTGGTAGAAGGCTTCGCGCGCCGAGTGGTCGAAGGCGACGTCCCGGAACCGCTCAAGAACGTGGCGATCCGCACCCTGGACCTCGCGCTGCTCCAGGCCGGAGCGGGGATCAAGGGCGAGTTCGAGAATCGATTGAAGGCGCTCATCGAGGAGGTGAAAGGGTCGCCGACGCCGATCATTCTCTTCATCGACGAAGCGCACACGATGATCGGTGCGGGCGGCGCGGCGGGCCAGAATGACGCCGCGAACCTGCTCAAGCCCGCGCTCGCGCGTGGCGAGCTCCGTACGATTGCCGCGACGACGTGGGCGGAGTACAAGAAATTCTTCGAGAAGGATCCGGCGCTGTCGCGCCGGTTCCAGCTGGTGAAGGTCGAGGAGCCGTCGGAAGAGCAGTGCCTGCAGATGCTCCGCGGCGTCGTACCGGCGCTGGAATCGCACCACAAGGTGCGGATCACCGACGACGGCCTCGACGCGGCCGTGCGGCTGTCACATCGGTACCTGCCCGACCGTCAGCTGCCGGACAAGGCGGTGAGCGTGCTCGATACGGCGTGCGCGCGTCTCGCGTTAGGCCAGCAGGCGACACCCGGTCCGGTGGAAGACACACGCCGGCGGCTCGACGACCTGGCTGTCCAGACGCGCGTCCTCGAACGCGAGGCGGCCCTCGGCGTCGACCATCAGGAGCGCCTGGGCGCCATCGCGCAAGCCCGCGCCGACCTGGAGGCCGACCTGACGCGGCTCACGGCGCGGTGGGAACAGGAGCGCGGACTCGTCGACCGCATTCGGGACATCCGGGGACAGATCGAGGCGGCGCACGTGTCGGCATCGGCCGCGGACACGAAGCCGTCCAATGGCGAGGCCCTCGTGGGGCTACGCGCGGAGCTGACGCAGCTCAACACGGCGCTCGAGCAGGTCCAGGGCGATAAGCCGCTCATGCGCGTTGCCGTGGATGCGTCGATCGTCGGGGAAGTCATCTCCGGGTGGACCGGGATCCCGGTCGGCAAGATGCTGCGTGATCAGCTCTCGATGATGCTCGAGCTCGAGCGGCATCTCGAGGCCCGCATCATCGGGCAGGACCACGCGATGGCGGCGATCAGCCGCCGCGTTCGCACGTCGGCGGCGAAGATCGAGGACCCCAACAAGCCGAAAGGCGTGTTCATGCTTGTCGGGCCGTCGGGCGTCGGCAAGACCGAGACGGCGCTCGCGCTGAGCGATCTCCTTTTCGGCGGCGATCACAACATCGTGACGATCAACATGAGCGAGTTCCAGGAGGCGCACACCGTCTCCACGCTCAAGGGCTCGCCACCAGGCTACGTCGGCTATGGCGAGGGCGGTGTGCTCACGGAAGCCGTTAGGCGGCGGCCGTACTCGGTGGTGCTCCTCGACGAAGTCGAAAAGGCGCACCCCGACGTCCTCGAACTGTTCTTTCAGGTGTTCGATAAGGGTGTCATGGAAGACGGGGAGGGACGCCAGATCGACTTCAAGAACACGATCATCCTGCTCACGACCAACGCCGGGACCGACACGATCATGAAGTTCACGGCCGATCCCGAAACGGCGCCGACGCACGACGCGCTGGCGAAATCGCTCAAGCCGGAGCTCGACAAGACGTTCAAGCCGGCGTTCCTCGGCCGCATGGTGGTCATCCCCTACTACCCGGTGCGCGACGAGAACCTGAAGAAGATCGTTCGGCTCAAGCTCGGGAAAATCGAGCGGCGGCTCCGCGAGACCCAGCGGGTCAACCTCGTGTACGACGATGATCTCGTGAACGCGGTCGCCGCGCGCTGCACGGAGGTGGAAAGCGGCGCGCGCAACGTCGACAACATTCTCACGAATACCATGCTGCCCGAGGTCTCGCGGATGCTGCTCGAGGCGATCGCCGGCGGGACTCGGCCGGGCGCGGTGCGGGTGACGGTCGACGACAACGGTGAGCTGGCGTATGAGGTAACCCCGACTGTCCGCGACGCCCAGTTCGCGCTCGGTGAGCGCGCGGGTGCCGAGACCGCCACGGCAGCGACCTGAACGCGCGAGGGATGTAGCCGATGAGCAGCCTTTCCATCTCCCAGGCCAACCGACCACTCCAGGTTACGACACCGCTCGGCGACGCCTTGGTCGCGGTGTCGCTGACCGGGGAAGAAGAAGTGTCGCGACCGTTCCTGTTCGTGGTGGACTTCGTGTCGACGAACGCGTCGGTGGCGCCCGGAACTCTGCTCGGAAAGGCGATGACACTGCACATCCCTACGACGGAGGACAAGTCGCGCGCAATCCACGGGCTGGTGCGGCAGTTCTCATCGGTCGGCCGCGATCAGAGCGACGAGTTCTCGCAGTATCGCGTCGAAATCGTGCCGGCGCTCTGGTTCATGTCCCTCTCGAGCGACTGCCGGACGTTCGAGAACATGTCGGCGCTGGACATCGTCGAGAAGGTGTGCAAGGCGGCGGGCGTGACGGACGTCAAGCGTCAGGTGACGACGCCGCCGCCAACGCTGCCGTACGTCGTGCAGTACCACGAGAGCGATCTCGCGTTCGTGAGCCGGATGCTGGAAGGCGCGGGCCTCTACTACACCTTCGAGCATACCGACGACAAGCACACGCTCGTGTTCTCCGACGCGCGCGGCGGTTCCATCCCCGCGTGTGCGACCAAGTCAGCCAACGTGCAGCCGCGCCTGGTCGCAGGACAACCGCAAACGGACGTGGTGTTCAGGTTAGCGCGTTACTACGCCGTCAACTCCGCGGCGGTTTCGCTCATCGACCACGACCTGCTTCGCGCGGACAGCAAGGGTAAGGTGTCGAGCGGAACTCCCGGCGCGCGCGGGGAGGTGTACGATTTCCTGGGCGATCTCGGGCCTAACGATTCTGCCGGCGAGGCGAAGCTTCGGATCGAGATGCACGAGACCCCGCACGACACGTTACAGGGCGCCAGCACATGCGCCGGCTTCCAGGCGGGGAAACGCGTGGAGATCACGGGGGGGACTGCCGGCAGCGGCGGCACCGAGATGCATCTCCTCCGCGTTAAGCATCGGCTCGAGGCTGCTGACGTGCTCGCCGGCTCCGGGCTTTCGGCGAAGTACGAGAACGAGTTCGTCTGCATCCCCGCGATGGTTCGCCACCGCCCGGCGCGCGTCACCCCGCGCCCGTCGGTCCGCGGGACGCAAACGGCCAAGATCGTCGGTAGCGGCGGGACGGGAGAGATCGACGTCGACGCCGAGGGGCGCGTGCTTTTGCAGTTCCCGTGGGATCGTGGCGATGGGAAGGACGGCAAGTCGAAGCACCGCGTGCACGTCGCCAGCGTCTGGTCCGGGACCGGGTGGGGCTTCGTCCAGATCCCCCGCGTTGGTCAGGAAGTGCTCGTCGAGTTTCTCGAGGGCGACCCCGACCGGCCGATCGTCACGGGGCGTGTCTACAACAGCGCCCACAAGCCTCCCTACGACCTCCCCGGCAACAAGACGCAGACGGGGTGGAAGTCGCGCACGTTAGGCGGTGGCAGCGACAACTTCAACGAGCTGCGGTTCGAGGACAAGAAGGGGGAGGAGCACGTCTACGCGCAGGCCGAGAAGGACCTCAAGGTGCTGGTGAAGAACGACGAGACGCGCGACGTCCAGCACGACCGCACGACGACCGTGAAGAACAACGATACGCGCACCGTCACCGAGGGCAATGACGCCCATACCGTCAAGAAGGGCAACCAGACGGTCACGGTGGAAAAGGGCGACCAGACGGTCGAGGTGGGGACGGGGAAGCAGACCGTGACAGTGCAGTCCGACCAGACGATCACCGTGAAGCAGGGCAATCGGTCCGTGACGCTGGATCAGGGCAACGACTCGCTCAAGGTGCAGATGGGCAACCTCGCCGTGGACGTGTCGGCGGGCAACATCAGCATCAAGGCGGGCGCCGGCAAAATCGCCATTGAAGCGATGCAGGAGCTGTCGCTCAAGGTCGGCCCGAGCTCGATCGTGCTTTCGCCGAGCGGCGTCACGATCAAGGGCGTGATGGTGAAGGCGGAGGCGACCGCACAGGCCGAGATGAAGGGCGCCATGACAAAGGTCGAGGGGTCGGCCATGGTGCAGGTGAAGGCCCCGGTCGCGCAGATCAACGGCGACGGTGTGCTCATGGCGAAAGGCGGCATCACCATGATCAACTAGGTCAGCACCCATGACCCAACCCGCGTCCAACCCCGCCGGATCCCCCACGGCTACCGACCCCTCGGTGGCGTGGCTCGTGGAGCGCGCCCACCTGGCCGATGACATGGCGCCGCTCGCGGCCGCGTCGGCCGATGGCGGCGCGCTGGTGCAGGCGCTCGTCGCCGATGGCAAGACGCCCGAAGCGTTTCGCGTCATCGCGGCCGCGCTGCCGCCGCGAGAGGGAGTGTGGTGGGCGTGGGTCTCGGCGCGCCACGCGACGCAGCTCGCGGCGGTGGGCGGAGAGCCGCCAGCACCGCTGACCGCGGCGCTGAGCGCCGTCGAGCAGTGGATCGCCAACCCCGACGATGATCGGCGACGGGCGGCATGGGCTGCCGGCCAGGTGGCCGGCCTGGAAACCGCCGCGGGCTGCGCCGCCGGGGCCGTGTTCTTCACGAGTGGAAGTGTCGCACCGGCGGACGTGACACCGGTCCCGCCACCAGCAGGAATCGATCGCCTGCTGGCCGGTAACGCTGTTGGCCTCGCGGCCGCGGTGCACCCAGAGCATTTTGAAGCGCTGGCGGGCGCGTACATCGCGCAGGGCTTGGAGGTCGTGAAGCAGTTAGGCGGATGGGACAAAGCCATCGCGCTCTCCCGGGACCACTTCCAGGCGCAGCAGGAGCGACACGCAGGTTCATCGATTCCGCCCTCGGGCGGCCCACCAGTCACCCAACCCGCAGGGCGTTGAGGACGCATCCATGCCCATGCCCGCTGCTCGCATCACCGACATGCACGTTTGCCCGATGGTGACGCCAGGTTTGCCACCCATCCCGCATGTGGGTGGACCTGTCGTCTCCCCCGGTGCGCCCACCGTATTGATCGCGGCGCTTCCCGCGGCTGCCATTGGCAGCATGTGCGTGTGTGTCGGTCCACCGGACGCGGTCATCATGGGCTCGCCCACGGTGCTCGTCAGCGGACGGCCGCTCGCGCGCATGCTGGACCCCACGGCGCATGGCGGCATGATCGTCGCCGGCGCCCCAACCGTGATGGTGGGACCATGATTGCCGTCCGCAGACGCGTCGTCGCGCAGGTCGCCACTTTCGCGGCTCTCCTGGCCACCGCGTGCCTCGACGATCGACCCGTCGAGCCTAACGACCAGCTGACCGGCCCCACGGTGCGACTGGGCATCAACGCGACGATCAATAACGCGCAGGCCGGACAGACGGTCCGCATTCGCGCGTTCTACCGCCGCAAGGATGAAACGGACGTCACGCTTCCGAGCACGCCGACGAGCGTCGACGTCACGCCGGGTGAGCCCAAGACGGTTGCCGTCGTGGTCCGGATTGCCGATTGCCTTGCCGACCCGCAGCAGTTGGGCGGATCCTCGACACAGTGCGCCGTCGGTATCACGCTCACGCTGGTGGATGAAAACGGCACGCCGATCGACGAGCAGACGACGCCGCCCACGCCACCATTGCCCCCCGGATCCACGACGACGCTGACCGAGATCGTCTTCGCACCGGTGGCGCAGGTGGCGTTCGGCACCGTGCCGGTCCTGCGAGTCGGCGACGTCCGGACGCTGATCGCTTCGGCGCTCGACGGTCAGGGCAGGACCATCACGACGCGAAAGATCAAGTGGTCCTCGGATAGTCCGAACATTCTCACGATCGACGCGACAACCGGGTCGGTCACGGGCGTCGCCGTCGGATCCGCCACGGTCACGGCGACCGCGGGAACGCGGAGCGCAACCGCGACCGTGCGTGTAATTCGTCGCGTCGCGAATGTGTTCCTGAGCCCCAACCCCGCGCCGCCCGTAGTCGCGGCCACCTCGCTGCCACTCGTGCTGAGCGTGAAGGCCGCGGACGGGACGGACGCCGGAAACCTTGAAGATCGTGACATCGCGTGGAGTGTCGTGAACCCGAACGGACCAACACGCACGGCCAACGTCTCGACGACAGGTACGGTCACGGGTGTCTATCCGGGCAACGCCGACGTCACCGTGTCGGTAGATGGCGTCACCAAAACGCTGCGGGTCGTCGTCACCGCAGCCGGTCTCAGGATCCAGGCTCCAACTACCATGTTCGCGGGAGCGAAGGCATCGCTCACCGCGACGACGGTCGACGCGAACAACGCGCCGCTCGCGAACGTGCCGGTGGTCTGGAGTACCTCGAATCCGAGCGTGGCCACCATCGACGTGAACGGCGTGCTCACGGCGGTCGCGGTCGGATCCGTACAGGTGACCGCCACCGGGGGCGGCAGCAGCGCGAAAGCGACCGTTCGGGTGATTAGCCGAGTGGCGACCATCGTCCTGAGCCCCGATCCCGCGAGCGTCGTCGCGGCGACAACGCTACAGCTCACGGCGGTTCCCAAGGCCGCGGATGGAACGGACGCCGGAGACCTCGCCAGTCGCACGATCAGCTGGAGTGTCACGAACGCGGCCGGGCCAACCCGAGCCACGGTCTCAGGGACCGGTCTGGTCACTGGCTTGTATCCCGGCAATGCCGATGTCACCGTGTCCATCGACGGCGTGACGAAGACGCTGCGGGTCGTCGTGACGGCAGCCAGTCTCAGGATCGATTCCCCAACAACCTCTCCGCCACCGGGAGCGAAGGTACAGCTTACCGCCGTCGTGCTCGACGCGAACGGCGCGCCGCTCGCGAACGTGCCCGTGACGTGGAGCACGTCCAATTCGAACATCGCCACCGTCGACGCGAATGGCGTGCTGAGCGCGTTGGGTGATGGCTTCGTGACCATCACGGCGACGGGCGGGGGCGTGAGCGGAACAACATCCATCCACGTGTCGTCAGCCAGTCAGAGTCTTACGTCTGGACCTTCTCCCCAGAACTGACCATGCCTAACGTGAATCGAGCTGTCGGCAGACTGGGATGGCTGGCCGTGATCGCCGCTGTGCTGGCGATGCCAGGCTGCTACCATGGGGCCGCCGGCGCGCCGGCACCGCACCCACGCGTCAAGGAGGCCCAGGACGCGGCACGCCAGGCGATAGCCGTCGAGGCGCAGCTCAAGCCGGACACGCTGTCGCCAAAGACCGTCGGTGTGCTGCCGTTCGACCAGACCGGCCTCGACTCGTCGACCGCGTCACTCGGCTACGGTCTC
>Ga0307406_10000418_pt1 | contig 24737 bp, 22 predicted proteins | sample 322Cmetagenome_3_FD_203706 | JGI IMG/M metagenome (GOLD analysis project Ga0307406, IMG submission 203706) | Maize rhizosphere microbial communities from greenhouse at UC Davis, California, United States - 322HYB-C-2 | ecosystem: Host-associated > Plants > Roots > Rhizosphere > Soil | place...
GCGTAGGTCTTGGTGAAGGCCAGCGGCGAGAACAGCCGCCCCTCCTGCGCCTCGAGCGAGAACACCGGCACGAAGGACAGCGTGATCACCAGCAGCGAGAAGAACAGCGCCGGCCCCACCTCCACGGACGCATCGGCCACCAGCTGCCACCGCTCGGCCACCGTGGGCTGCCGCCCTTGCGCGGCCTCGAAGGCCTCGATGTGCTTGTGCACGTTCTCCACCATGACGATCGCGCCGTCCACCATCGCGCCGATCGCAATCGCGATGCCGCCCAGCGACATGATGTTGGCGTTGACGCCCTGCCAGTGCATGACGATGAACGCGGCCAGCACGCCGATCGGCAACGCTACGACCGCGACCAGTGCCGAGCGCAGGTGGAACAGGAAGACCGCGCAGACCAGCGCCACCACGACGAACTCCTCGATCAGCTTGGTGCGCAGGTTCTCCACCGCGCGGTCAATCAGCAGCGAGCGGTCGTAGGTGGGCACGATCTCGACGCCCGGCGGCAGGCTGGGCTTGAGCGTTTCGAGCTTCGCCTTGACGGCCTCGATGGTCGAGCGCGCGTTCTTGCCCGAGCGCATGACGACCACGCCGCCGGCCACTTCGCCTTCGCCGTCCAGCTCGGCGATGCCGCGGCGCATCTCGGGGCCGATCTGCACCGTGGCCACGTCGCGCAGCAGCACCGGCGTGGCGCCCGTCGCCGCGAGCGGGATGGTCCGGAAATCGTCGAGCGAGCGCAGGTAGCCGCGCGAACGCACCATGTACTCGGCTTCGGCGAATTCGACGACCGAGCCGCCCGACGCCTGGTTGGCGTTCTGCAGCGCCTCCACGACCATCGACTGGGTGATGCCGAGCGCACGCATGCGGTCGGGATCGAGCACCACCTGGTACTGCCGCACCATGCCGCCGATGCTGGCCACCTCGGCCACGTCGGGCACGGTCTTGAGTTCGAACTTGAGAAACCAGTCGTTGAGCGCGCGCAGCTGCCCGATGTCGCGCGTGCCCGTGCGGTCGATGAGCGCGTACTCGTAGACCCAGCCCACGCCCGTTGCATCGGGGCCGAGCGAAGCACTCGCGCCCGCGGGAAGCCGGGCCTGGACCTGGTTGAGGTACTCCACCACGCGCGAGCGCGCCCAGTACGGATCGGTCTTGTCGTCGAACAGCACATAGACGAACGAGTCGCCGAAGAACGAGTAGCCGCGCACCGTCTTCGCGCCAGGCACGCTGAGCATGGTGGTGGTCAGCGGATAGGTGACCAGGTCCTCGACCACCTGGGGCGCCTTTCCGGGGTAGGGCGTGCGGATGATGACCTGCGTGTCCGAGAGATCGGGCAGGGCGTCGAGCGGCGTGCGCGCCACCGACCATCCTCCCGCGGCCACCAGGAACAGGGTCGCGATCAGCACCAGGAAGCGGTTGCCGACCGACCATCGGATCAGGGCGGCGATCATTTCCCGGCGCCCGGTTGCAGCCGCTGGATGGTGGCCAACTCGTAGCCCATGGGGCCGCCTTCCTTGAACTCGAAGCGCACCGGGTCGCCCCGCTTGATCTCGGGGAATGCACTGGGCGAGGCCTTGCCAAAGCCCATCGTCATGGCGGGCCACTGGAGCGTCGCCACCGGCCCGTGCGAAATGGTGATGCCGTCGGGCGCCACGCTCTCGACCTTGCCTTCGGCCTGGTGCAGCACCGCTGCCGGTGTGGGTGCCGTTGCCGCCGCCGAAGCACCCGCGCTCGGTGCGGCCGCGGGTGCCGCCATGTTGCCGAGCACGGAGCGCAGCCGGGCCTCCGAGTCGATCAGGAACTGGCCGCTCGCCACCACCTGCTCGCCCTCGGCCAGGCCCGAGACGATCTCGGTGTCGTCGCCCAGGTCCGCGCCCGGCGAGACGTCGCGCGGCTCGAAGGCGCCGTCGGTCCTGCGCACGATGACGACGGCACGCCGGCCGGTGCGGATCATGGCCTCCGACGGCACGACCAGCCGGCTGCGCGCCGGCCCCGCGACCTGCAGCCGCAGCAGCATGCCGGGCGTGAGCTTTCCGCTCCTGTTGTCGACCTCGAAGCGGGCCTTCAAGGTGCGGGTGGCGGTGCTGATCTCGGGCAAAATCTCGTCGAGCGCACCGTCGAACGACTGCGATGCGTCGGCCTGCAGAACGGCCCTGGCCTTCTGCCCGCGCGCGAGGCCAAGCGCCTGCGCTTCCAGGATCTCGGCCACCGCCCAGACCTTCTGCAGGCCCGCGATGCGGAACAGCGTCATGCCGGGCGTGACCGCGACGCCTTCGCGCACGCCCAGTTCGGCCACCACGCCATCGATCGGCGCGGTGAGCACGTAGCGCGCCTGCGCCGTGCCGGTCTCCTCGCTGCGCCGGATGAGTTCGGCCGGAATCGACAGGGCCCGCATGCGGTCGCCGGCCGCCGCCACGAGATCGGGCGAAACGCCCGAGCGCCTGAGCGCGAGCCACTCGTTCTGCGGCCCGAGCCAGTCGGGCGCGAAGATGGTAGCCAGGGGCTGGCCCTTGCGCACGCGCTCCATCGGTGCGCGGACCGACAGGCGCTCGACGTAGCCGGCCACGCGGGTCTGCACCGCGGCGTTGAGGCGCTCGTCGAACTGCACGGAACCGATGGCGTCGAACGACGTGGGTGCGTCGGTGCGCCGCACGCTCGCATACCGGATGCCGAGGTTCTGCTGCACGGCGGGGCTGACCTTCACGCCCGCCTCGCCCGCGGTGCCGGTGTCGGCATACACGGGCACCAGTTGCATGTCCATGAACGGCGACTTGCCCGGTTTGTCGAAGCGCGGACCGGGCACCATCGGGTCATGCCAGTAGAGAACCTTGCGGCCATCGGGAGCGGTGGCCGCTGCCATCGATGCATCCGTGGCCTGGCCCGTCGTGCGGCCCAGGTAGAAGGCGCCGGCGGCGAGCAGCAGGGCGGCCAGCAGCGATGCGCCCAGGATGAGTTGTCGGTTCATTGCGCCACCTCGGCAGTGAGCGGCCGGAAGGCCAGTTGGATTCGGGTCCGGGCGAGATCGCGCTGCAGCGCCAGCAGCTTGCGCTGCGCTTCGAGCTCGGCATGCCGCGCCTCGAACAGCGCGGCGAGGCTCGCCTGGTTGGAGCGGTAGGCCGCGGTCGTGGCGGCCGTCCTCTGGCCGGCAGGAACGACGACACCGGCCCGATAGCGCTCGATGCGCTGCTGCAGGCGCTCGGCATCGCTCGCGAGCGCACGGTATTCGGCGCCGGCGGCGCGGGTGGCCTCGGCCAGATCGGCTTCGGCTTTTTCGACCAGCGCCAGTTTTGCGGCGGTGTCGCGGTCCTGCCGTTCGCCTGGCGCCACGGGCAGCGGAATGCTCACGCCCATCGACACCATGTCGGCATAGCCGCTGCGCTGGCCGTAGGCGAGCTCCCAGGTCCAGTTGGGCTTGCGGTTGGAGGCGGTGACTGCCGCCGCCTGCCGGGCCACGTCGGCGTCGCGCTGCAGCGCGGCCACCGTGGCGTGCGCGGCCACATAGGCTTCTTCAGCGGGCACGGGAAGCTCGCCGACGGGCATCAGCTCGTCGGCTTGCACGCCCACCCAGCGTTCGAGCGCCACGCGCGCGGCGCTCTGCTGCTGCCGGATGTCCGCCGCATCGTCCTGCACGACGCCTCTTGCGCCCGCCATCGCGAGCACCTCCTGGCTGCTGCCGACGGCTGACGACAGGCGCGCGCGCGAGGCCTCCAGCTCTTCGCGCGCGTGGTGTTCCGCAAGCACGGCGAGCTTCAGGGTTTCGCCGGCGTAGAAGGCGTCCAGGTACGCGAGCGCGGCCTGCAGGCGGACCTGGGCAGCGGCCACTTGCGCCTGCACTCTTTCGCGTCCGACCGATGCATCGGCGGCCGCCTGGCGTGCCGCGCGCTTGTCGGCGGACAGCCATTCCTGGCTGATGCCGATGCGTTTCATCGTCATCGATTCGCGCGCGGTGTGGAAGCGGTCCGGCCCGGTCGCGGGCAGGTTGTCGATGCCGACGCGCAGCACGGGATCGGGAAGCTGGGCCGCGGCCTGCGCCGCTTCCGTGGCGCTCAGCACGCCGGCGCGGGCGGCGCGTGCGGTCTCGGAGCGCCGGGCGGCCAGCTCGAGCGCGGCTTCGAGGGACAGGGGCGCTGCCGTCGCAAGGCACGGCAGCAGCACAACAGCCAAGGCGGTTGCGCGGGAAAAGGAAATGGACATGGCAACTCCGCTGACGAACGAGGCAATCGCTGGCAAGCGGACGCGCCGCACCAGCACCGGTCAGTCGACGGAGGGGTCAGACGCGAAGTCTGAGGGTCGCGAGAAAAACGGGATCAGGCGGTGGATGCTGCCGCTCGGGCAGCGCCTGGCGCGGAAGCGGCTCGGCAAGCGCTGCCAGCAGCAGCGGCACCGCCAGCACCTGCACGATGGCAGGCAGCGAAGGCGTGGCAGCCTTCACCGGTTCGAACGACAGCGACATGTCGGCGGCATGCTGGTGGCACAGCACCGGCTGGGCGGTGTCCATGCCCTCGCAGGGCTCGCCGGGCGCCATCGCCATCTCGGCCGACGCCACCGCGCCCGCTGCCCCGGGGCAGACGTAGCTTGCCAGCGCCAGCTGCGAGAACAGCAGCGACAGGACCACGAGGAACGCGGTCATGCAATGTCGGGGGAGGCGGTAGCCGCTCATGAGGCCCGCAGTGTATCGCCAGCAACAGATCGCCACCACCGCTGCGCTCCGTTCTCTTTCGCCCGACAAAAAAACTTCCGGATCGCGCTGGGGCCTGTAACCGCCGCCCTACAGGCCGCGAACTAGCAAGTGACTGCGCATTGGGCGCGGTTGCAATTTCTCAATCAATTTTTTGGAGTTCATCCATGATCAACCGTTCGTTCGCGATCACCGCTCTTGCACTGGGTGCCCTTGCCGCCGGCTCCGCCATGGCGCAGGACAAACCGATGGCCGACAAGATGGCCGCCATGGAAAAGTGCTACGGTGTTTCGATGGCCGGCAAGAACGACTGCGCCGCCGGCCCCGGCACCACCTGCGCGGGCACCTCCAAGGTCGACTACCAAGGCAACGCCTGGAAGAACGTTCCGGCCGGCACCTGCGCCACCATCAAGACGCCCAAGGGCATGGGTTCGCTGACGCCGATCAAGTCCTGACCACGGCACTGCGCACGCTGCCATGTCCGACATCCTCTCGGCCGGCCTCGGCCTCAAGCCGGAGCACTACGAGGCCGCGCTCGGCGCGCGTGCCGAAGGCCTGTGGTTCGAGGTGCACCCCGAAAACTACATGGTGGCGGGCGGGCCGCGCATCGGATGGCTCGAAGCGATCCGCGCGCGCCATCCGGTGTCGCTGCATGGCGTCTCGCTCTCGCTCGCAGGGGAGGCAGAGCCCGATGCAGCGCATCTCCAGCGGCTGGCGGCGCTCGCCCGGCGCATCCAGCCCGCGCTGATCTCCGAGCACCTGGCGTGGTCCACATGGAACGGCCAGTACTTTCCGGACCTGCTGCCCTTTTCGCGCACCACCGCCGCGCTGAAGCGCATCGCCGACAACATCGCGCGCACGCAGGACGCGCTGGGCACCGCGATCGCCATCGAGAACCCGTCCCACTACCTGCACCTCGACGGGCATGAATGGGACGAGATCGATTTTCTCGCCGAGCTGTCGCGCCGCACCGGCTGCAGGCTGCTGCTCGACATCAACAACGTGTACGTGTCCGCATGCAACCTGGGCTTCTCGGCCGCGGAATGGATCGACCGGTTTCCGCAGGCGCTGGTCGGCGAGATCCATCTTGCCGGCCACAGCGCCGACCCCGCGCTCGGCGATGCACTGCTGATCGATTCGCACGACGCGCCCATCGCACCGGAGGTCTGGCAGCTGTACCAGCGCTTCGTCGATCGCGCCGGCGCCCGGCCCACGCTGATCGAGCGCGACGGCAATCTGCCGGCCTTCGACGAACTCATGGCCGAGCAGGAACAGGCCGCGGCCGAGCTGCATCGCGTGGCGCAGGAGGCCATGGCATGAACACGCCGCATGATCAATTCCAGCAGGCCTTTGCGCAGGCCCTGTTCGCTCCGCCGGAGAGCGCGCACCCCGCGGTCCGGGCGCTTGCCATGCAGCCCGCTTTCGCGGTGTACCGCAACACCGTGATGAAGGCCTGCATCGATGCGCTGCAGGCCAACTTCCCGACCGTTGCGCAACTGGTGGGCGAGGCGTGGTTTCGCGCCGCCGCCGCACTCTACGTGGCGGCCGATCCGCCGAGCGACGGGCGCCTGCTGCACTACGGCGGCGGCTTCCCCGATTTCCTGCGCGGCTTCGAGCCAGCCGCGGAGCTCGTCTACCTGCCCGGCGTGGCGCAGCTCGATACGCTCTGGCGCGAAGCCCACGCCGCGCAGGACGCACCGGCCGCCGACGCCGCATGGATCGCCCGCCGCACGCCGGAGCAGATGGCGGCCCTGGCCCTTGCGCCGCATCCGGCCGCCCGCTGGGCCTGGTTCGACGAGCAACCGGTCTACAGCATCTGGGAGCGCCATCGCCGGCCCGACGCTGTCGGCGACGAACTGGCCTGGCGAGGCGAGGGCGCTTTGCTGACGCGGGCCGGCGACACGGTGAACTGGCACGAGGCCACCCAGGCCGGCTGCGCCTTCCTCGATGCCTGCGCCAGCGGAGCGAGCCTTGCCGAAGCGGCGGAGCACGCGCTGGCGGCCGACCCGCAGGCCGACATCTCGGCCATGTTCGCGGCCCTGCTGCGCGCCGGTGCATTCGCCGGCGCTTCGGCTTCGCCTGCATCCAACGAAAGAACACCATGAGCACCACCTCTCAGGCTCCCGCATCGATCGAAGGCGGCAAGCACCGCGGTCTTCGCGCCCACTGGAACGCAGTGGCCGAACGCCTCACGCGCCTGGTGGCCCACGACGCGCTGGCACTGGCCACGCGCGTGGCCGTGGCCGCGATCTTCTTCTATTCGGGGCGCACCAAGGTCGAGGGCTTCCTGACCCTGACCGACAGCGCCTACGAGCTGTTCCGCACCGAATACAAATTGCCGTTCGTGCCGCCCGAGATCGCTGCGCACCTGGCGGCCTACGCGGAGCATCTGTTCCCGTTGCTGCTGGTGCTGGGCCTGTTCACGCGCCTGTCGGCACTGGCCCTGCTGGGCATGACGCTGGTGATCCAGGTGTTCGTCTACCCGGATGCATGGCCGACGCATCTCTCGTGGGCTGCGCTGCTGCTGTACCTCGCAGGCCGCGGCGCGGGCCGCCTGTCGCTCGACCACGCACTGGACATTCGCTGACCGCCCGGCTCCCGGCCTGCGGGCTTCCACCCTGTTGAATCGGGCGCGGCTTGCCTATATTGGGCCGCCATGCCTTCCACCTGGTTTCTCGACACGCCGTCTGCGGGCCAGCTGCTGGACGCCGGCGCCGTCGCGCACCTGCTCGATGCCGGCAGCGAGCAGGCGCCCGCGCTCCACATGCTCGACTTCATCAACCACGTGGTGCCGGTCGAATACATCTCGCTCGTGGAGTACATCGACGGTGTTCCGTCGCAGGTCGAAGGGCATTCGGCCGGCCGGCGCGACAACATCACGGCCGAGTGCTTCTCGCTCTACAAGAAGCAGTTCCGGCAGGCGGACGACATGACCCGCCTGGCGGCGCGCATGGGCGGGGAGGCGCCGGCCCATGCACCCGTCACCGCCTTGCTGTACGACGCGGCGGACATCCCCGACCCGGCATGGCGCGAGCAGATCTTCGTCGGCCGGCAATTGACGGGGCGGCTGAGCTTTCTCTATTCGCCCGTGCCGCGGACGATCTTTGCGATCAACCTGTACCGCAACCGGCAGAACGGCAGGTTCGCGGAGGCGGATGTCGCGCAGCTGCTCGGCCTTGCGCCCTTGCTGAAGCGCGCGCACCGCAATGCGCTGTTCGCGCAACTCGCGTCGCCCGATACGCTGCTGCGCGTGGCGGGCATCGAGCGCACGCTGCAGCGCACGGCGCCGCAACTGTCGCCGCGCGAGCGCGAGGTCTGCGCGCGCATTGCCTGCGGGATCGGCGCCGACGGCATCGCCGCGGACCTGGGCATTGCGGCGTCGAGCGTGGCCACGCTGCGCAAGCGCGCCTACCTGAAGCTCGCGATCCACGGGCGCCAGCAGCTCCTGCGCTTCATCCACTAGGGTTGCCCCGGAGCCTTTTGTACCCTTCTGCAGGGACAGACGAAAGCCACCTGAATCTCTACATTGCCTGGACTCTTGGAGACGGGCATGTGGGTTCGAAACTGCTGGTACGTCATTGCGTGGGATCACGAGATTTCCGCGAACGCGCTGTTCACGCGCACGGTGCTCGACGAGCCGATCCTGCTCTATAGAACCGAAGGCGGCGACCTCGTGGCCATGCAGGACCGCTGCTGCCACCGGCATGCCCCGCTGTCGCGCGGACGCAAAGAGGGCGACTGCGTGCGCTGCGGCTACCACGGCCTCAAGTTCGCGGCCGATGGCGTCTGCGTGGAAGCCCCCGGACTGGCCAGCATTCCCGTGAAGGCGCGCGTGCGGACCTACCCGGTGGTCTCGCACAACAAATGGATCTTCGTGTGGATGGGTGATCCATCGCTCGCGGATCGTGCGCTGCTGCCGGACAACTTCTCGTGCGACCACCCCGACTGGCGCTACAGGCCCGGCTATGTCCACTACGACACGCCCTACCTGCTGGTCTGCGACAACCTGCTGGACTTCTCGCACCTGAGCTATGTGCACGAGGGCACGCTGGGCGGATCGACCGCCATCGCCCAGGCCGTGCCCAGGATCGAGAAGGTGCCGCGCGGCATCCGCGTGACGCGGCACGTGCCCGACGTGCCCCCGTCTCCCTTCTGGAAGTCGTTCCAGAGTTTCGACCGCAACGTCGACCGCTACTTCATCTACGACTTCCTCCTGCCCGGCACCCTGTTGATGAAATCGGGCGGCGCGCCGGTGGGACAGGCCGAAGGCGAGCAGCGCGGCGGCGTGCAGCTGCACAGCTGCCAGACGCTCACGCCCGAGACGGCAACGACCACGCACTACTTCTTCCAGCAATCGCACCGAAGCAGCATTGCAGACCCCGCGGTCACCGAGACCATCTACCAGGGCCTGGTCACCGCCTTCGAGGAAGACCGCGAAATGATCACCGCGCAGTACCTGAACATCGATCCCGAAGCGCGGATGCTGCCGCTCGCGATGGACGCCGCGCTGGTCCAGTACCGGCGGCTGCTGCAGGAAGAGGTCGAGCGCGAGCAGCGCGCCTCGCAGGCCGGCTGACGCGCCGCGCCAAGCCGCCCCGCATGCAGACATGCACAACGCCAGGAGATCCCGATGCGCCGCCACTTCCTCACCCTCGGCTTCACCATGCTCGCCGCGCTGCCGCTTGCGGCGCTTGCGCAAGGCAACTTCCCGGGCAAGCCGATCCGCATCGTCGTCACGGCCCAGGCCGGCGGCGCGAATGACTTCGTCGCGCGCCTGATCGGCGAGCATGCCGCGAAGACGCTGGGCCAGCCCTTCGTCGTCGACAACCGTGCCGGCGCGAACGGCGCGGTGGGCCTCGGCGAAGTGGCGCGGGCCGCGCCCGACGGCTACACGATCGCGGTCACGCTCGGCGATTCGCTCATCAACAACGTCGCGCTCTACAAGACGCTGCCCTATGACCCGCAGCGCGACTTCGTCTTCCTGACGCAGGTCGTGCGCAGCCCGGCCATCCTGTCGGCCAGCCTCGAGCTCGGCGTCAAGGACATGGAGGGCTTCCGCAAGCTCGCGGCGCGGCCGGGCCAGAAGCTCAGCTATGGCACCTGGGGACCGGGCGGGCTCGGCCACCTGGCGGGCGAGGCGCTCAACCGCAAGCTCGATGCGCACATGGTGCACGTGCCGCAGCGCGGCGAGGCGCCCGTCATGGCCGACCTGCTGAGCAACACCGTGAGCGTCGGCCTCACGTCGGCCGGACTCGCGCGCCAGCATGTGCAGGCGGGCAAGGTCGTTCCGCTCGCGATCATGGGGCGCGAGCGCTCGGCCGTGCTGCCGCAGGTGCCCACGATGCGCGAACTGGGCTTCGACGATCCGCTGTTCGAGGCGGCCGTATGGATCGCGTTCGTCGCGCCCGCCAAAACGCCGGCCGCGGTGGTCGAGCGGCTGACGCTGGCGCTGCGCAATGCCGCCGCCATGCCCGAGGTCCAGGCGCGGATGGCGGAGCGCGGGCTGGAGATGCTCAACACCACGCCCGAACAGTTCAATGCGAACTACCGGCGCGACTTCGACGTGATCACCCGGCGCATGCGGGAGTTCGGCATCGAGGCGCAGTAACCGCCGTAGCGGCATCGAAGTACGCCGTGCCCTGCCGGCCGCGCGGGCCGGCGCCTGTCTGGCTCCTTTGCAAAGTCTTGAACGTCCTGGTTGGACCTCGGCGCCGAAAAGCGCCCCCGAAGAAGTGAATTCCCTTATAGTCAACCAATCAGTTCACTATTTTCAACCTTCCACCGGAACAAGACAATGAACACCCGTGCCTCCGCGCGTCCGGCCGACGCGCTCGACTCGAACTGGTCCCTCGTGGCTGCCGGCGCGCTGATGACCTGCGTGGCCATCGGCGTGCTGTTTTCGCTGGCCGTTTTCCTGGAGCCCATGAGCGCGGCCAGCGGCTGGTCGCGCGCGGGCATTTCCAGCGCCATGACGCTGGCCTTCCTGAGCATGGGCGTGGCCGGCTTCGGCTGGGGCGCCCTGAGCGACCGCTACGGCCCGCGCGTGGTGGTGCTCGCGGGCACGGTGCTGCTGGGGCTCTCGACGGTGCTGGCCAGCCGCGCGTCGACCTTGCTCGAATTCCAGCTCTGCTACGGCGTGCTGATGGGCATTGCCGCCGGCAGCTTCTTCGCACCGGTGATCGCCACCACCGCGTCCTGGTTCGACAGGCACCGCAGCCTGGCCGTCTCGCTGGTGTCGGCGGGCATGGGCGTGGCGCCCATGACCATCTCGCCGCTGGCCGCATGGCTGGTGACGAATCACGACTGGCGCACGGCCCAGCTGATCATCGGCATCGGCGCATGGATCGTGCTGCTGCCCGCGGTCTGGCTCATTCGCGCGGCCCCGGGCGCCGCCCATGCGGCTGCGGCGGCTGGAGGCGCTGCCTCGGCGCCGGAAATGAAGGTCGGGCAGGCGCTGCGCTCGCGCGCCTTCCTGGTGCTCGGGATCACGTTCTTTGCCTGCTGCGCGGCCCACTCGGGGCCGATCTTCCACACGGTCAGCTATGCCATCGGCTGCGGCCTGCCGACTTTTGCGGCCGTCACCATCTACAGCATGGAAGGGGCGGCGGGCCTCGGCGGGCGCCTGCTCTTCGGCGTGCTGGCGGACCGGCTGGGCGCCAAGCGGGTGCTCGTGGCCGGCCTGCTGATCCAGGCCTTTGCCGCCGCGAGCTACCTGCTGGTGAACCAGCTCGGCGGCTTCTATGCCGTGGCGATCGTCTTCGGCCTCGCCTACGGCGGCGTGATGCCGCTCTATGCGGTGCTGGCGCGAGACTACTTCGGTCCCCGCATCCTCGGCACGGTGCTGGGTGCGGCATCGATGCTGTCCAGCCTGGGCATGGCGCTCGGCCCGGTGCTCGGCGGCTGGCTGTTCGACCGCTACGGCAGCTACACCTGGATGTACATCGGCTCGATGGCCGTGGGGCTCGGAGCCGTGGCCATCGCGCTCACGTTCCCTCGCACGGACGCCGCCAGCAGGCAGCCGCGGCTGCAGCCGGCAGGCTGACTCTTTTCCAAGTCTGGCTCGATGGCCGCATCCGCTTCATCCGCCGCCATGTCACCGCCGATGCGCAGCCGCCGGTGACGGCTTCTGCCTGAGGCTTCGAAGCCAGCAGGCACCGGCTTCGAAGCCGCGGCAGGCGCCGACCGCGATCGCGCCCGTGACCGCGAGCATGGCCGCGGTATGAACGCCGACGGCCGCCAGCGCCAGCAGCAGCGAGTCCGACGCGCTGAACGCCGTCGCCGTCCCTTCGCCCATGCACAGCGGGATCAGCGCAGGCACCAGCATCAGGCCGGCGCCGTGCGCGGTGGACACCATGAAGGACCAGAGCGCCATCCCCGCATGCCCCGCCGGTGCGCGCGCCGCGCTGGGCGTGCGGCCCCACAGGTGAAGCCCCGCAAAGACCACCACCAGCACGCCCGCCAGCACCTGCAGCAGCGCGCGGTCCAGCGAGAGGCCGAAAGCCACCGCACCGGCCACCAGTGCTACCGAGGCGGCATGGCCGAGTGCGATCGGCAGCAGCGCCCGCAAGGCCTGCCTGCGGTCGCGCGAACGCAGGCCCCAGGCGGCCGCCCACATCCAGCCGCTCGCGGGGTTCAGCCCGTGCAGGGCGCCGACGCCCGCGACCGCGAGCCACGGCCAGAGGTTTGCCATGATGCGCCTGCCGATTCAACGCGGTTCAGTCGGACGCATGGCAGCACGAACCCGCCGCGGCCGCCGGCTTTGCGGCCCGTGCCGGTTCGTAGCGATCGTGGTGGCGCACCCAATCCATCGCATGGACCGGGTTGGGCTCGTCGCGGCCCTTGGGCGTGAGGTCGAGCAGGCTGTAGGTGCCCATCATCGCTTCCACGCCGCGCTCGTAGGTCGAGTAGGTGTGGAAAACCTCGCCCGCATCGTCCCTGTAGAACACGCTGATGCCGGGGGCCTCCTGCGCCGGGAAGGGCCGCACGTTGTAGTTGTAGTAGACCTCGCCCTGGCCCTCGGCCCACTGCTGCGGCGTGAAGCTGACGTTGAAGTCGTAGTTGAAGTCGTTGCCGTGCGCCGATACCCAACTGAACTGCCAGCCCATGCGCCGGCGGAAGCGCTCGATCTGGTCCAGCGGCGCGCGCGAGACGACCAGGAGCGTGACATCGCGGTTTTCCAGGTGCACCTTCATCCCGCCGAGGTGGTCGGACATGTAGGAGCAACTCGGGCAGCCCTGTTCCCAGTCGGGGCCGAGCATGAAGTGCTGCACCAGCAGCTGGCGGCGGCCTTCGAACAGGTCGGCCAGCGCGCGCGGACCCTCGGGCGTGTCGAAGACGTAGCGCTTCTCGACGCGGGTCCACGGCAGCGCGCGGCGCTCGCGGGCGACCTGGTCGCGCAGGTGCGTGAGTTCCTTTTCGCGCGCCAGCAGGGCCTTGCGCTGGGCCAGCCACCGGTCTTTCGACACGACAGGGTGGTTCGTCACGGTGCTCTTTTCGGCGATGGCGGTGTTCATGCGTTTCTCCTTGGGCTCGGTGAGCCGATGTGGGTTTCGTCCATGCGCGGCTCCACCCGCCCGGTGGCCGGCGCGCTCGTCTTCGGCACATGGCCGAAAGGGGGTTGTCGGCGCGCCGGTGCCGCCACCGGGCGCGCCAGGCTTGGGCCGCTCAGGCCCGCGCGGCTCGCGGGCGTCGCACGGCGCGGACCTTGCCGCTGCCGCCGCCACCGCAATAGAAGAGGTCGGCGCCGTCGGACTCGAGCCCGCTCACGTTGGCGCCGCGCGGCATTTCCAGCCGCTCGAGCACGGCGCCGCTGTCGGGGTCGACGCGGCGCAGCTCGCTCTCGTCGCCTTCCCAGGTGGCGTGCCACAGCTCGCCGTCGACCCAGGTCACGCCGGTGACGAAGCGGTTGGACTCGATGGTGCGCAGCACCGCGCCGCTGACCGGATCGATCTGGAGGATCTTGCGGTCGCGGTACTGCCCGATCCAGAGGCTGCCCTCGGCCCAGGTCAGTCCCGAGTCGCTGCCGTGGCCGGGCGTCGGAATCGACGCCAGCACCTTGCCGCTGGCCGGATCGATCTTGTCGATGCGTGCCTCGGCAATTTGATAGAGGTAGGTGCCGTCGAAGGCGGTGCCGGCATCGCAGGCGCAGTCGAGGGTGCGCGTGGTCTCGCCGCTTGCCGGATCGAAGGCCACCAGCTGCGCGCCGGTGGCCGCCCAGACGCGCTCGCCGTCGTGGGTCACGCCGGCCACGCTGGTGGCGCCGGCGAAGGGGCCGTACTCGCGCACGATCTCGGCCGCGCGCGGCGCGGTCTCCGCCTTGTCTTTCTTGTTCGCTGCAGTGCTGCTGTTCATCGCTGGCTCCTTGTGTGGCGGCTCCGGGATCGGCGCCTTGGAGACAACTCTATTCAATCGGCAGTGCGGCGGGGAGTAACAAGATCGTCGTGAATCCCGAAAGCGGCGGCGCCAGCCAGCGCTGCGCCCGCGCCCGGCCGACGGCGCGCACCCGACCCTCGGCCTCGAGTTCGGCCAGCGCGCGCTGCACCGTGCGCTGGCTCGCGTCCAGCGCCAATGCCAGCGCCGAGGTCGACCACGCCGCGCCGTCGGACAGCAGCGCCACCAGCGAGGCCTGCTCGCCGTCGATGGGTGGCGCGAGCAAGACCACCTCGCGCCCATCGCGCGGCCTGAGTGCAAAGCCGCGCGCCGTGGCCTCGATGCCGGCCTCGGCCGCGACCAGTGCGCGCAGGCGGCCGATCTCGACCCGCAGGCGCGCGCGCAGCGTCTCGTCGGGATGGCGGGTGTTGAACGCATAGGCGATCAGCGCCTCGCGTTCGACGTCGCCGGGCCAGGCCTCGGCGAGCGCCCGCGCCAGCGCGAACAGCACCGGACGGCGCGCCAGCGGCCGCCATGCGCCGCCGGCGCCCACGCCGCGGCGGCAGGCGTCGACCACCAGCGCGTCCGAGGCCCGCAGCGCCGCGACCTCGTCGAGCCGCAGCGCCTCTTCGCCGCCGGCAAAGAGCCGCCGTGCCGCGGGACGGTCGAGCGCAGCCCGCGCCTCCGCCACCTCGGCCGAGAGCGCCGGCACGCGCGCGCGGTCGGCCGCCGCCTGCGCGCGGGCCAGTGCCGCGCGCGCCGGGCCGACGTGCAAAGAGCGCAGCGCCAGTTCCATGGCGGTCAGCTCGGCCACCGCCGCGAGCGCGGGCGGCAGGTCGCGCGCATCGAGCGGCGCCAGCGCGGCCCGGGCTGCCTCGAGCCGGCCGAGCAGCAGCAGCTGGCGTGCCGTGATGAGCCGCGCCTGCAGCGCGTTGGCACGGTCGGCATGCGCTTCGAGCGTGGCGGCCGCGGCCGCCAGCGTGCGCGGCGAGCCGCCGAGCTCACGCATGGCCATGGCCACCTCGGCCTCGGCCACCACGCAGCGCGCGCGCGCCAGCTCCTCATGGGCGCCGAAGCCGCGCGCGGCGCGCCGCAGCAGTTCGCGGGCGCGCGGATGCTCGCCGAGCTGCGCCATCGCGATGCCGCGCAGGGCCAGAGCCGGCGGGTCCTCGCGCAGCGCGACCCGCTTGAGCGCACCGAGCGCGTCGCCGGCGGCCAGGGCGCGGGCGGAGGCGGCAATCAGGGAATCCATGGCGCGAGGCTACACCGGTACCAACGCCGATCCAGTTCAGTCTTCACTGGAACCGGCCATGCGCTCCCTGAACCCAGGGACGGGTCCAACGGGCATCGGCTGTTGCCAGCGGGGGAGATCGGCGCCTTCCGGTAAGAGACGCGCGTACTGGGGCATGTAGGCAGCCCTTTGTTTTCTTTCACTGCAAGCAGTCAATTTCAATAAGTATGATGAAAATACTTATAAATCAACAACTTAGACAAACAATTCGAAGCAAGACGCAGTAGTACCGAGGGCCTCTCAAGCTGGCCGAGTTCCTCTCACGAACGTGTTTTATGAAGCCTGGCTTCATAAGGCATGCAGGATTCGCCACTATTTCTTTTGGATTCTTCTTCTTACAGTCGCCGCCAGCGCCCCTCGGGCGCGACCCCACCCACGAAGAACGGATCCCACCATGAGCGCCCTCAACGTCAACGGCCGCGACCACACGGTCGACGCCGATCCCGGCACCCCCATCCTCTGGGCCCTGCGTGACACGCTGGGCATGACCGGCACCAAGTTCGGCTGCGGCGCGGCGCTGTGCGGCGCCTGCACCGTGCACCTGGACGGCCAGGCCATCCGCTCGTGCATCACGCCCATCTCGGCCGCCGAGGGCAAGAAGATCGTCACCATCGAAGCCGCGACCGACGGCAGCGACCCGGTCGGTGCCGCCGTGCACGCCGCATGGGTCAGGCACGACGTGGCGCAGTGCGGCTACTGCCAGAGCGGCCAGATCATGAGCGCCACGGCGTTCCTCAAGTCGCAGCCGAAGGGCAAGCAGCCCACGGCGGCCGAGATCGATGCCGCCATGGCCGGCAACATCTGCCGCTGCGGCACCTACGCCCGCATTCGCGCCGCGGTGGCCGATGCCGCCAAGACCCTGGCCTGAAGGAGCACCCGCCATGTTGCCCACCCCTATCGATTCCACCGAACTGCCGCGCATCCTGCAGCGCCTGATGGCCGCCAGCCAGCAACAACCCGAAGACGCCGCCGCGCTGCCGCGCCGCAGCTTCCTGAAGCTGGCCGGCGTGGGCGGCCTCGCGCTCGGCGCCTTTCCCCACATGGCGATGGCGCAGGCCACCGGCAAGGGCGCCGCGGCCAGCGCGCTCAAGCCGACGCAGCAGCCTTCGGCCTTCGTGCAGATCGCGCCCAACGGCGAAGTCACCGTGACCCACAACCGGCTCGAATTCGGCCAGGGGGTGCAGACCGGCCTGCCGATGATCCTGGCCGAGGAGCTCGATGCCGACTGGAGCCTGGTGCGCAGCAAGAGCGGCACCAACGACCCCGCCTACCACGACCCCGCCTTCGGCATGCACCTGACCGGCGGCTCCAACTCGATCAAGAACAGCTACACGCAGTACCGCGAGCTCGGCGCGCGCGCCCGCGCCATGCTGCTGTCGGCCGCCGCGGCGCGATGGAACGTGGACGTGTCCACGCTGCGCACGCAGGCCGGCACCGTGCTGGGCCCGAACGGCCGCAAGCTGGGCTACGGCGAACTGGCCGAAGCCGCCATGGCGCTGCCGGTGCCCGAGAAGGTCACGCTGAAGGACCCCAAGGACTTCAAGCTCATCGGCCGCCCGACCACGCGGCTGGATGCGCGCGCCAAGAGCAGCGGCCGGCAGGACTTCGGCATCGACGTCAAGCATGCGGGCCAGCTCACGGCCGTGGTGGCGCATCCGCCGGTGTTCGGCGCGCGCCTGGCTTCGGTGGACGACAGCGCCGCGCGCGCCGTCAAGGGCGTGAAGGCCGTGCTGCGCGTGCCGCTGGACCGCGGCGCCGAGGGCGTGGCCGTGCTGGCCGACGGCTACTGGCCGGCCAAGCTGGGCCGCGACGCGCTCAAGCTGCAGTGGGACACGGCAGCCGTCGAGAAGGTTGACAGCGACAGGCAGCTGGCCCAGTACCGCGAACTGGCCAAGCAGCCCGGTGCGCGCAAGTTCGACGCCGACATGGCGCCGCTGGCCAAGGCGCCGCGGCAGCTGGAGGCCGAATTCGTGTTTCCCTACCTCGCCCATGCGCCGATGGAGCCGCTGAACTGCACCGTCCAGCTGTCGGGCGACCGCGCCGAACTGTGGGTCGGCACGCAGAGCGCCGGGCTCGACGGCGCCGCGGCGGCGCGCACGCTCGGCCTCAAGCCCGAGCAGGTGCGCGTCAACGTGCAGATGGCGGGCGGCGGCTTCGGCCGGCGCTTCGTGAGCACCAGCGACGTGATCGTGGAGGCCTGCGAGATCGCCAAGGCTGCGCGCGCCGCCGGGCTCAACGCGCCGGTGCGCCTGCTGTGGAGCCGCGAGGACGACATCAAGGGCGGCTACTACCGCCCCATGCACCTGCACCGCGCGCGCATCGGCTTCGACGAGCGCGGCAAGGTGCTGGCCTGGGACCATGTCATCGTGGGCCAGTCCATCACCGCCGGCTCCGTGTTCGAGCCCTTCCAGGTGAAGAACGGCATCGATGGCACGGCCACCGAAGGCATGCGCGATCCGTACCCGCTGCCGATGCGGCTGACCGTGCACCATCCCAAGGTCAACGTGCCGGTGCTCTGGTGGCGCAGCGTGGGCTCCACCCACACCGCCTTCGTGATGGAGACGCTGCTCGACGAGATCGCGCGCAGCACCAGGCAGGACCCGGTGGCCTACCGCATGCAGCTCTTCGGCGACAAGCACCCGCGCCATCGCGCCGCGCTGCAGCTCGCCGTCGACCGGAGCGGCTACGGCAAGAAGCAATTGCCCGCGGGCCGCGCCTGGGGCGTGGCGGTGCACGAGTCCTTCGAGTCCGTGGTGGCCTATGTGGTGGAAGCTTCGGTGAAGGACGGCCAGCCGGTGCTGCACCGCGCCACCGCCGGCGTGCACTGCAACCTGGCCATCAATCCGCGCAGCGTGGAAGCCCAGGTGCAGGGCGCCGCGGTCATGGGCCTGTCGATGTGCCTGCCGGGCGGCGCCATCACGCTGAAGGAGGGCGAAGTGCAGCAGAGCAACTTCGGCGACTTCGCCGTGCCGCGCATCACCGACATGCCCGAGTTTGCCGTGCACATCGTGCCGAGCGCGGAGCCGCCCAAGGGCATCGGCGAGCCTGGCCTGCCGCCGCTGGCGCCGGCCTTCGCAAACGCCATCGCGCAACTCACGGGCAAGCCGCTGCGCCAGCTGCCCTTCAACCTTTCGGACGCGAAACCCGCATGACCCGCAACGATCGCAAGCAACGCCTCGCAGCCTCGCTCGCCTTGGCGCTGGGGCTGTGCGCAGGCGCGGCCTGGCCGGACCGCGCGGCGGCCAGCCAGGCGCTGGCGCAGAAGTACGCCTGCATCGCGTGCCACCAGCCCGCGGCCAAGGTGGTGGGCCCGTCGTGGAAGGAGATCGGCGCACGGTATGGCGACGGAAAGACCAGCGCGGCGCAGCTGGCCGCGAGCATCAAGGCCGGCAGTTCGGGCAAGTGGGGCGCCATGCCCATGCCGCCGCAAGGCCGGGTCCCGGATGCCGAGCTGCAGTCGCTCGCGCAGTGGCTGATCGACGGCGCGCCCTGAACGGCATTTTCCGAGCCGCGTGCCGCCCGTCAGGCGGCGCGGCACCGCTCCCTAGAATGCCGCATGGAAACCCGGCAGATGCGTTGTATCGTGGCCATCGCCGAGGCCGGCAGCCTCACGCGCGCGGCGGAGAACCTCGGCCTCGCGCAGCCAGCGCTGACGCAGACGCTGAACCGGCTGGAAAGCGAGCTCGGCACCCGGCTCTTCACGCGCACGCGCCGCGGAGCCACGCTCACCGAGGCCGGGCTCGCCGTCGTCGATGACCTGCGGGCGAGCCTCGCCTACGGCGACGCGGCCACCGAGCGCATCCGCGCCATGGGCGCCGGACGCGCAGGCCGGCTCACCATCGGCTTTGTCACGCATGCCGTCTACCAGGTGCTGCCGCGTGCGCTGCAACGCCTGCGCGCGGCGTATCCGCAGCTCGACATCTCCCTGCGCGAGATGAGCAATGCCGAGCAGGTCGAGGCGCTCGAAGGCGGCCGCATCGATGTCGCGCTGCTGCATCCTCCCGTGGCCGTCAACGCGCGCGTGCACGAGAAGCGGCTCGGCGAGGAACGGCTGGTGGCAGCCATCCCCGCGGCCCATGAGCCCGGCGCCGACGGCTGCGTGTCGCTGGCGGAGATCGCGGCGCATGGGCTGGTGTGGTTTCCGAGCCTGCAGATGTCGGCCCTGCGCACGCAGGTGCTGGCGGCGTTTCGCGCCGCCGGACACGAGCTGCGGATCGTGCAGGATGCCAACCGCACGCTCACGGTGCTGTCATGCGTGGCGGCGGGCCTCGGGTGGTCGCTGCTGCCGAGCTCGGTTCGGGCGCTGCGCCACGAGGGCGTGCGCTATGCCGAGGTGCGCGACGGCGCCGCGCTGCCGCCTTTCGAGCTCTCCGCGATGTGGCTCGCGAAATCGCGCCCCGCGTTCGCGGACGCCTTTGCGGCCCTGCTCGATGCGCAGCCTTGCCGCTAAGGCTGTCGAAGCGCGGCTTCCTCGGCCAGCCGCGTGACGATGGCCTGTTCAACCACCCTGCGGGGAGCGAGCTGCATTCGGCCGCACCGGGCGCAGCGATAGAGCCGCCGCGAAGGAAACAGACGCATCCACAAGCGCCGCTGCAGGCGCTTCAGGTGGCCGAAGCCGCACGGGCAACTTGAAAACAGGTTTTCCAAGACAAGCTCCAAATGGGTTCGCAGTACCGAGCTTGTCTGTCGCTAGAACTTCTCGGCTCTGGCAGCTTCGTTGCGTGAAGTAATTGTTTGTCGAAATTTCGTCTGATTGTGTTGAGATTGGTAACAGTCAACACTCCCACAAAGTAGGGAGTGGCCCGGGGTTCAGTCGAGTGCGATCTTGTTGGTCTTTGCGACCTGGGTCCATTTGGCGATCTCCGAGCGGCGGAAGCTATCCAGCTCGGCCGGGGTGGAACCGATGACCTCGGCGCCCATGCCTTCGAGCCGCGTGCGCACGTCGGGCTCGCGCAGCACGGCGGCCAATTCCCTGGACAGCCGGTCGACCACGGGCGCTGGCGTTCCGGCCGGAACGAACACGCCATTCCATTCGTAGACCTCATAGCCCGCGAGCCCTGCTTCGGCCACCGTCGGCACCTGCGGCAGCACCGGCGAGCGCGCCTTGCCGGTCACAGCCAGCGCGCGCAGCTTGCCGCCCTGGATGTAGGGCAGGCTGGAGGCCAGGCTTGCGAAGAACACCGGCACCTGGCCCGCCATCACGTCGGTGAGCGCGGGGCCGCCGCCCTTGTAGGCGACGTGGGTCATGCGCACGCCGGCCATCGCGCCGAAGAGTTCCGCGGCCAGGTGCTGCGCCGAGCCGTTGCCCGACGAGGCGTAGTTGATCTGCTCGGGCCTGGCCTTCGCCTGCGCGACGAGGTCCTTCACGCCCGCGATGGGCGCGGCGGGATGGGCCACCAGCACATTGGGCACCCGCACCAGCAGCGAGACCGGCGCGAGGTCGCGCAGCGTGTCGAACGGCATCTTGCTGCGCAGCGCCGGGTTCTGCGAATGATTGGAAGCGTCGAGCATGACCGTGTAGCCGTCGGCCGCGCTCTTGGCGACCAGGTCGCCGCCGATCGCGCCGCCCGCGCCCGCGCGGTTGTCGATCACCACTGGCTGCCCGAGCCGGGCCGAGAGCTTCGGCGCGATCACCCGCGCCACCGCGTCGACCGTGCCGCCGGGCGGATAGGTCACGACCATCTTCACGGGTTTGGCGGGCCATGCCTGTGCGGCGGCGCCCAGGGCCGAAAGGCACAGCGCGGCGCCGATGCAGGCGGCGGGAAGCCACGCGCGCAGCTTGTGGGTGGTCGTTGCATTCATGAGCTTGTCGTCTCCTTGGAAAAACCGAAAAGCGCGGCCGGCGTGTCGACCAGGATGCAGCGCCGCGTGCCGGCGTCCGGGATCCAGTGGTTCAGCGCGGTGCGCGTGTGTGCATAGCCCGTGTGTTCACGGTGCTGGGTGTGGGGCCAGTCGCTGCCCCACAGCAGGCGCTGCGGGCCGCAGGCATCGAGCAGCGATGCCGCGGCGCGCCGTGCCTCGGCCCCGAGCGGATCGCGCCAGTTGCGGTAGCCAGCCGACAGCTTGACCCAGGTGCGGCCACCCCCGGCGGCGCGCACGAGCCAGTTGAAGCCGCTGTCGGCCACGGTGTTCTCGCCCGGGCGTCCGAAGTGGTCGACGACCAGCTTGCAGCCGGCATCGAGCACGGGCTGGCCCGCCGCGGCGAGGTCCTGCGATGGCCGGTGCAGCTCGACGTGCCAGTCCAGCGCCCGCACATGCTGCAGCAGCGTTTGCCACACGGGCCGGGAAAGATCGGGCATCGGCAGCCCCACGAGGTTGAGCCGCAGGCCGCGGATGCCGGCATCGGCGAGCACTCGCAGTTCATCGAGCGGTGTTGCGGGCTCGACCACCGCCACGCCGCGCAAGCGCTCCGGGTAGGCGCGCAGCACGCCGAGCATGTAGCTGTTGTCGGTGCCGAGGAAGCTGGGCTGCACCAGCACGCCGTGCGACACATCGTGCGCATCGAGGAGGCCGAGGTACTCGCCGGGCGTGGCGTCGTAGTCCGGCGCATGCCGGCGCTCGGGAGCGAGCGGCAGGCTGCCGAGAAAGACATGCGCATGGCTGTCGACCGCGCGCAGGTCTGGTGGACCGTCGCGGGCCGCCGAAGGCTGCGGCAGGGGGTGGGAAGAAAACAGATCGCGCCTCCTGGATGAAGTGAGGCGGAAGTATCGGCAGGGCGGCGCTGCTGCGGAATCCGCGCGCGCGTTCGTTATTCATAAGCGCCGCTTATGCCGCGGCCGGCCGGTTCAGGGCGTGCTGCCAGGCCGCGGCACGCCGAGCTTGCGCAGCGTCCGGTGGAAGTTGCTGCGGTCGATGCCGGCCTCGCGCGCCGCATTGGTCACGTGCCCGCGATGCCGCGCCAGTGCATCGGCGAGCCAGGCCCGCTGGAACGCCTCGGTGGCTTCGCGCAGCGTGCCGCCGGTGGCGCCGGCAAGGCCCGCGTGCGGGCCGGCGGGCGCCGGTGCAGGTGGCGTCGACGGCATTGCAGGAGCGCCGGCCGCCGCGGCCTCCAGCGCCAGGTGATGCGGCTCGATCGCCGTCCAGCGCGCGCCGCGTCGCTGCTCCCTGAAGGCGCGCAGCGACGCGCGGCTGATCACATGCTCGAGTTCGCGCACGTTGCCGGGCCAGCCGTGCGCGAGCAGGGCGGCCTTGGCGGCCGGCGACAGCCGCAGGTTGCGCGCGCCCAGGCGGTGCTGGTTCTCTTCAAGGAAGCCGCCTGCGAGCGCCACCACGTCGCGCCCGCGCTCTCGCAGCGGCGGCACCACCAGCGGATAGACCGAGAGCCGGTGGTAGAGGTCGGCGCGGAAGCGCCCCTGCGCAATCGCCGCGGGCAGGTCGCGGTTGGTGGCCGCAATCACGCGCACGTCGACCTTCAGCGTGCGGTCGCTGCCGGGCCGCTGCAGCTCGCCGCTCTGCAGCACGCGCAGCAGCTTGGCCTGCACCGTCAGCGGCAGCTCGCCCACCTCGTCGAGAAAGAGCGTGCCGCCATCGGCGATCTCGAACTTGCCGTTGCGGTCCTGCACCGCACCGGTGAAGGCGCCGCGCTTGTGGCCGAAGAGCTCGCTGTCGGCCAGCGACTCCGGCAGCGCCGCGCAGTTCACCTGCACCAGCGGCTGCTCGCTGCGGCGCGAGCGCGCATGCAGGCGCTGCGCCACCAGGTCCTTGCCCACGCCAGTCTCGCCGAGCACCAGCACCGTGAGGTCGGACACTGCGACCGTGTCGATCTCGCTGCACAGCTGTTTCATCGCGGAGCTGCTGCCGAGCAGTTCGCGCGTGGCGCCGCGCCCCGACCGCAGGGCCTGCGCCACGGCCTGCTCGCGCATCGCGCGCGCTTCCATTTCCTGGATGGTGTGGGCCGATTCGATGCCGGTTTCGACCAGCGCCACCAGCGCGTCGAGCTGCGCCGGGCCCACGGCCTCGAAGGCGCCGGCATCGAGCGCGTCCAGCGTCAAGAGGCCCCAGACCGCACCGCGCAGGCGCAGCGGCGCGCCCATGCAGTCGTGCACGGGCAGGAGGCCCGGCTGGCCGGCGACGAGGCCGTCGTACGGATCGGGCAGGCCGCAGTCGTGCGCGAAGCGCAGACCCCGTTCGCTCTCGAGCAGGCGGACAAAGCGCGGGTGCGAGGCCACGGGGAACTGCCGCCCCAGGGTCTCGTCGCTCAGGCCGTCCACGGCCAGCGGCCGCAGCACCTCGCCTTCGAGCCGCAGCAGCGCGGCGGCATCGCATCGAACGAGGCCGCGCGCGGCGGCGAGCAGCGAGCGGTAGCGCTGCGCCTCGGTGGCCGCGGGCCCTTCGGCCGTGGCGGAACTGACACTGGTGGTGGTCATAAATACAACATGAATCCTGTTGCGAATTTGACCACGCCTCGAAAATCCCCAGTGGTGACGGGCACTTGCGAGAGGCCGCCGGCTGGCACGGATCGTGAAAAGGAAAAGGCATCTTCATTGCCGACCCCGAAAGCCACAGATGACCCCGCACCACATTGCCATCGTCAAAGCCACCGTTCCCGCGCTCCAGGCGCACGGAGAGGCCATCACCAGCCACTTCTACCGGATCATGTTCGAGAGCCATCCGGAGGTGAAGGCCTTCTTCAACGAGGCGCACCAGGCCGCCGGCAGCCAGGCGCGCGCACTCGCGGGCGCGGTGCTGGCCTATGCCACGCACATCGACCGGCTCGACGAGATCGCCGGGGCGCTGCCGCGCATCATCCAGAAGCACGCCGCGCTGGGCGTGCTGCCCGAGCACTACCCGATCGTCGGCGGCTGCCTGCTGCAGGCCATCAAGGACGTGCTCGGCGAGGCCGCGACCGACGAGATCATCGCGGCCTGGGGCGAGGCCTACCAATCGCTCGCCGCGCTGCTGATCGCCGCCGAGGAGGAGGTCTACCGCGCCAACGCGGCGCAGACCGGCGGCTGGCGCGGCGAGCGCGAGTTCCGCGTGGCGCGGCGCGAGCAGGAGAGCGAGGTCATCACCTCCTTCTACCTGGAGCCGACCGACGGCGGCCCGCTGCTCGCTTTCTCGCCGGGCCAGTACCTCACGCTGGTGCTGAACATCGACGGCGAGCCGCTGCGGCGCAACTACTCGCTGTCCGATGCGCCGGGCAAGCCCTTCTACCGCATCAGCGTCAAGCAGGAAGAGGGCGGCCGCGCATCGAACTGGCTGCACGAGAAGGCCGGCGTCGGCACCCTGCTGCGTGTGCAGGCGCCTTGCGGCGACTTCGTGCTGCAGCCCGCGGGCGAGCGCGTGCGGCCGCTGGTGCTGGTGACGGGCGGCGTGGGCATCACGCCGGCCATGAGCATGCTCGAGTCGGTGGCGCACACCGGCCGGCCGGTGCATTTCATCCACGCCGCGCGGCATGGCGGC
>Ga0307406_10000419_pt1 | contig 24737 bp, 15 predicted proteins | sample 322Cmetagenome_3_FD_203706 | JGI IMG/M metagenome (GOLD analysis project Ga0307406, IMG submission 203706) | Maize rhizosphere microbial communities from greenhouse at UC Davis, California, United States - 322HYB-C-2 | ecosystem: Host-associated > Plants > Roots > Rhizosphere > Soil | place...
ATAAAGCGCCCCATAGGCGGCACCATCGGCGACGGTGACCGTGGTCAGGCCTGTCTGATCGGGGGTGGCTAGTAGCGTGCCTCCACTCACGACCGTGGCACCGGTGTAAGTGTTGAACCCCGTCAGGCGAAGCAGTCCCGGGCCGGTCTTGGTGACGAGGGTCGGCTGCGAAGTTCCGTTCGTGACCGCCCCGGAGAACTCGCCAGCGCCCACCGTGATTGTCGCGGGGGTGGCCGTGCTGGAGTTGGTCACCGTGCCGGCCCCTTGGAGGTTGCCGAGTTGGACTCCGAGGCCGTTCACTTGGAGGACGTTGTTGGCACCCACGTTCCATGTGGCCGCGGCGCTGCCCGCGTTGACACCAGCGAGGCGCAGGCTGCGGTTGCCGCTGGCGCCACTCATGGTGATGGTCCCGGAGTAGCCGCTGTTGTCACCGGACAGTCGCCAGTAGCCATTGGCACCGGTCGCGGTGTTGAGATAGGTGATGTTATTGGACCCCGTGAGATTGCCGGTGAAATTCGCGCCATTGGCCGGGTTGCCGCCGCCTGCGACCCGGACGGTTGTCGCACCATTCACCGCGATGCCGCCGGTAGTGTTGTTCGCGCCGGTGGAGTCGGTCTGGTAACTCAGCCCGGAATTGGCATTGAGCGTGATGTTGCCGCTCTGGGTGGTCGAGAGGCCATCGGTGTTGCTCCGCATGCTGAAGATGCCGCCATTCACGGTGACGGGAGCGGCGCATGCCATGGATACTCCGCCAGAGCCGCTGTTTCCCTGGATGCGCAGCGTGCCGCTGCTCACGATCAGGTTGACCGTGTTGGCGATGTTCGTGACCCGGCTGGAACCGCCTTGGATGGTGAAGAAGTCGTTCCCGGAGTTGATCGTTCCATTGCTCAGGGTGTAGCCGCTGGCGATGGTGATTTGGCCCGCGCCGGTGGTGGTCAGCGTATTGCCACCCAAGTTAAACGGAGCGGCGGCAGCCAGGGCTTGGAAAGCGATATCCTCGTTGTTGTTGAAGCCGACGGGGTTGGTCTGGGTGTTGGCGTTCGCGACGCTCCACGTCTGGTTCGCGGACAAGGTTACCTTCGACTGGGCATAGAACGAATGGGTTGCCGCGGAGGCGTCGATTCCCAGCGAGCCGATCGTGATCGTGTTCGCGGACGAGGGGTTCTGGAAACCGACGTAGCGTGGCGCGACATTGCGACCGCCACCCACGTTCGAGATCTTGATTCCCTGAACGGAAGTATCCGCCCCCAAGGTGGAGATGGGCAGAGGATTGACGGTTATGGCCTCGGCTACCGGTGCCAGATAGGTGGCGTCCCATAGCATCACGTCATTGACGCCGGGGACGACGCCGGTGGACCACGCGCTCGTCAGATTCAGCGCGTTGGTATTATAGGCCTTCGGAATCTCGACCGCTTGGGAGACGGCCTGAAGGCAGAATAGTAGGCAATAAGTGTAGTTTGGGTACGATTGGGTTTTCATGGGTTTTTGCGTTCTGAGAAAAAGGCATTTGGGTTTTTCCCTTTTCACTCTTGCATGCAAATATTCACGAACGTGTCTGTCTAGACGAAAGCACAATTTTTGTATGACAACTGGCGTCCTGACAGAAAGCGGCTGCTGGTCGCGTTCTCCCTTGCTTGGGCAAGCTGGAAGCCCGGCTTGACAGGCAGACGTGCCCTTCTTTGCCTGCGGCATGGCGATCCGCTTCCGGGTGCTCGGCGCGGCCGGGCGGGACAACGCACTCCACGTGGAGATCGATAGCGGCCATGCCGTGCGCCGGCTGCTCTTCGACTGCGGGGAAGGCTGCTTGTCTGGACTCACGGCGGCGGAGGTGCAGCTGATCGACCACGTCTTTTTCTCGCACTTCCACATGGATCATGTGGCGGGCTTCGACGGGTTCTTCCGCATGAATTTCGCCCGCGACGGCGAGCAGAACCGGATCTGGGGACCGCCCGGAACGGGGAAAATCCTCCACCACCGGTTCCGGAGCTACTTGTGGAATCTCCACGAGAACCTCGGCGCGACGTGGCGCGTTTCGGAGATTGGCGAGACGGCGATCAAGACATGGCGCTATGAACTTCCGGAAGCGTTCGAAACCGCGCATGAAGAAGCTGCGGTGGTACGTGACGGACTCGTGATCTGGGACGATGAGGATTTCATCGTGGAGGCGATGCCGCTCGATCACTTGACCGTAAGCATGGCCTACAAGGTCACGGAGAAGACCCGCTGGAACATCGACCCTCAGCGTCTCGCCTCGCTGGGTCTCAAGCCGGGACCATGGCTGAAGTCGCTGAAGGATCCGGTGGACTTGACCGACGATGCGGTGGTCGAAGGCAGGCGAGCGGGGGAATTGAGAGCGGAGTTGCTGGTCCCGACACCGGGCGAGTCGGTGGCGTATTTGACCGACTTCCTCTTGGACGAAGCGACGGTGGAAAAGCTGTTACCGTGGCTGGCTGGCTGCCGTCACGTGGTGTGCGAGTCACAGTACCGCGCGGCCGATTTGGATCTGGCGCTGAAGAATTATCACATGACCTCCGTGCAAGTCGCCGCGCTGGCGCGCGATGCCGGGGTGCAGGATCTGGTGCTGTTTCACGTGTCCGGGCGCTACGTGGCTGAGGAACGTGCGGCGCTGCTGGCGGAGGCTCGCGAGGTGTTTCCTGCCGCGCGTTTTCCGGATGGGTGGAAATAGGCCTTAGCCGCACAGCTCATCCTGTCGGGCAAGCAGGTCCTTCAGTCGCTGGATCTCCTCGCTCATCGCGGTCATGCGGTCAGCGGCTTCGCCGACTTTCACCGCGGCCTCGCGCTGGGCTTCCAGCGTGACCAGCTTGGCAAAATGCTCGCGCAGCCGGATCAGGCGCTGCTCGGTGGCATCGGACTTCGTTTCATCGCCGAGGCGCGACCACGCTTCCACATTGTGGCTCAGGCAGACCAGCCGGGCGGCGAGGTCGTGCTGGCCCACGCGGATTTCCTCCATGAGGCCCCGGCGTCGCTGGATCTCGGCGCGGCGGGCGGCGTCCTTTTCGGGATGGAGCGGCGTGGCTTTCGGCGGAAGGGTTTCCAAGCGCAGGCGGCTGACCCAGAAGGTTTTCACCTGCTCCACCGTGAGCACGCGATCAGACGGCGGCAGCAGCGGAAAATGGGCCGCCGACAACGGGGCGAGCGCCGCGAGAAACAGGGGCGCGATGCGAGTGAAGATCATGACCTTGAGACGAGCAAACCTTGAAGTCCATTCAATCGTTGCCAGCAGGGATGGGCGGGATTCGCTCACTTCCCGCTTGGCAGATCAGTCCGGCCCGGCAGGGTCCGCGGCGTGAGCGAGCCCCTTGGAATGACGCGCGAAGCCCCGTGGCGGGCTGGTCTGCGCGCGGTGCGGGCCAACGTCTTGCCCGGGCTGATCGTGCAAGGGGCGATGGTCGTATTGCTGGCGCTCTACTACTTCTATCCGCTAGCGCAGGGAGTATTCCTGCGGCTGGCAAAAACCAAGGAGATCTGGGGTTTTGGCTACAGCATCCTGGCGGCGGCGGTGGCGGGTGCGATGGTGCCGGAGCTGCTGCGCATCGCGATCAACCAGCGCGGGCGGGTGCTGGCGAAGAATTTCAAGGAACTGCTGTTCACCGTGCCGTTCTGGGGATGCATGGGCTTCGTCGTGGATGTGTTCTACCGCTGCCAGGCCCACTGGTTCGGCGATGAGCCGGTGCCCTCGGTGGTGATTCCGCAGGTGCTGGTGGATCAATTTCTCTACAACCCGCTCTTCGCCGCGCCGGTCACCGTGTGGCTCTTCGATTGGAAAAATCGTGGTTACCGGATGACGCGCGACTTCTTCACCGTGCGCTACTACCGGGATCATGTGGTACCCGCCCTGTTCGCGACCTGGGGTGTGTGGATCCCGGTGGTGACGGTGCTCTACCTGCTGCCGGAGCCGGTGCAGATCCCGCTGTTCTCGCTCGCGCTTTCGCTGTGGGCCATCCTGTATGCGTGGATGAGCGAGGAGCAGGCACGACGCGCTGCGGCATGAGTGCGAAAGACACAGCGGTGAATGAAAGCATCGCCGCAGCGCTCGGCTCGGGGATCCGCGGAACGCGCCCGGTTGGTGGAGGCTCCATTCACCACGCGCGGTGGCTTGTCCTTGCCGATGATCGTCGCGTTTTCGTGAAAGCCGGTGGAGGGGAGGCGGTGGCCTTGCTCGAGGCGGAGGCCTGCGGATTGGAATTGCTGGCGCCCCACATCCGCGTGCCGCAGTTGCTCGCGCGAGGGACGGTAGCTGATGAATATTGGCTGGCCATGGAGTGGCTCGACCTTCGTCCACTCGATGCACGGTCGTGGGAAAGCCTCGGCCGAGCGCTGGCGAATCTTCACCGGGTGACGCGGCCTGAGTTCGGGCTCGATCACGACAACTTCATCGGAGCCACGCCTCAGGAAAACGCACCGCTGTCATCGTGGTGCGAGTTCTTCATCGAACGGCGGCTCAAGCCCCAGCTTCGCCTGGCTCGAGCTCATTCGCTCCCGGAGCGCGACATCCTGAAAAGGGCGGAACACCTGCTGGAAGATCATCGGCCGCAGGCATCGCTACTTCACGGCGACCTTTGGATAGGAAACGCCGCGGGGCTGCGCGATGGCTCGGCCGTGGTATTTGATCCCGCACCCTACTACGGCGACGCGGAAACAGACTTGGCCATGCTCCAGCTTTTCGGCGGCCCATTGCCACCGGCCTTCTTTGAGGGATACCAAGCACTTGATGTGCGTGGTGGCAGGACTGACTACGACCGATCCTGCCGCTGGTCTCTTTACAACCTCTACCACGCCCTCAATCACCTCAATCTCTTTGGCACCGGCTATCTGCCGATGGTCCACGATTGCTGGGAGAGGGCGACCTGAGTATAATCGAACCTTACAGATTTTTGATCTGTAAGCATACCTTTTTGCAAAAGGTAAACAGGGCGGGTTGCGGGATGGGGGTCGTGGTCGCCACGCTAAGCGACAGAAAACCCAAGTTAAACCCAAGTTCAATGGATAGGCGCCTCATCCTCTGGTCCATCGTCGCCGCGCTTGCCGGCTTCCTCTTCGGCTTCGACACCGTCGTCATCTCTGGCGCGGAAAAGAAGCTGCAATCCCTCTGGAACCTCAGCGCCGCGATGCACGGGCTCGCGATGAGCTCGGCCCTGTGGGGCACAGTGCTCGGCTCGTTCTTCGGCGGCTTCCCCACCGACCGCTTCGGCCGGAAGAAGACGCTGTTGTGGATCGGCCTCTTGTTCCTGATCGGCTCGTTGTGGTCGGCTTTCGCCCATGACGTCTATTCGTTCATGACCGCGCGCTTCATCGGTGGCGTGGCCATCGGAATCTCGACGGTCGCGGCGCCGCTTTACATCTCGGAGATCTCGCCGCCGGAACAGCGCGGCAAGCTCGCGGGGATGTTCCAGTTCAATATCGTCTTCGGCATCCTGGTCGCGTTCGGATCGAACTTCGCCCTCGAAAGCATCGGTGAAAACTCGTGGCGCTGGATGCTTGGTGTGATGGCGCTTCCCTCGGTCATCTACACGGCGGCGTGCTTTGCCATTCCGGAAAGCCCGCGCTGGTTGATCGCGCGTCGCGGTGATCGTGTGAAGGGTGAGGCTGTGCTGCGGTTGATCCATCCCGGTGCTTCCGATGCAAAGATCGCTGATCTCGCGGATTCCATGCGGCCGACGGAAGTCAGCCATGCTCCGGCAGAGAGCTTTTGGTCGCCGCGTCTCCGCACTCCGATCGTGTTGGCGTTCCTGATCGCGTTCTTCAACCAGCTCTCCGGCATCAACGCGATTCTCTACTTCGCGCCCCGCATTTTTGAAATGACCGGCCTTGGAGCGAAGGCAGCGATGCTCCAGTCGGTGGGCATCGGTATCACCAATCTGGTCTTCACCTTCGTCGGCCTGTGGTTGATCGACCGTCTCGGCCGCCGCACCTTGCTCTATATTGGTTCCTTCGGTTACATCGCCTCGCTGGGCCTGTGCTCGTGGGCGTTCTTCAGCCAGAACTTCAGCATCGTGCCCGCTTGCATCTTCGCCTTCATCGCGGCTCATGCGATCGGCCAAGGCGCGGTGATCTGGGTCTTCATTTCGGAAATCTTCCCCGACCGTCACCGGGCGACCGGGCAGGCGCTGGGAAGCTTCACGCACTGGATCTTCGCTGCGCTGCTGACCTTGTTCTTCCCGAAGATGGTGGAGGCATTCGCGCCAGGCACTGTGTTCCTCTTCTTCACCTGCATGATGGTGCTGCAACTCGTCTGGGTGAAGTTCATGGTTCCGGAAACCAAGGGTGTGCCGTTGGAAGAGATGGAGGAGAAACTTGGAATTGCTTCCGCATGATCCGGGGAGTCGTCACGCTGCTGCTTTGCGTCGTGCCGCTGGGATCCAAAGCGGCCGAAGAGATCTCGTATCGCGATCTGGTCGCGCGGCTTACCGGCATGGAACGGCTCGCGTCGCCGGTGATCGCCGGCGAGCGGACGGGAGCTTCGACCAGTCATGATCGCGACTCGGCGCATGATGCGGGGAGCGGTGCTTATCGGAATTGGTCGGCGAACAATGACGGCGTCGGGTTCATCCGGAAGGAGGGCAACGACCAGGGGCTCGTCGACCTCGAAGGCCCGGGCGTGCTCTGGCGTGTGTGGTCGGCGAAGCCCGAGCAGGGTCATATCCGCATCTTCCTCGACGGAAGTACGACGGCCATCGTGGACAAGTCGTTCCGCAGTTTCTTCGACGACCTCGAAAAAGACTATCCGGGGCTGGCAATGACCTTGTCGCGCGGCCGGAATGAATTCGTGCCGATCCCTTTCGCGAAGTCGTGCAAAGTCGTCATGAGTGAAGGCTGGGGCGCTTACTTCCACGCCACTCACACCTTGTTTCCCAAGGGTACGAAGGTTGAAACCTTCCCGGGCTTCACGCCGGAAAACGCCGGCCTGCTGAAGCAAGCCAGCGAAGCTTGGAGCAAGTCCGGCAGCAGTCCCTATCCGGCGGAAAAGGTGTCGAAGAAATCGGAGACATTTGAGATCGCACCAGGCAACACGCGTGAGATCACGCGCGCTGGAGCAGGTGCGGTGCGAGTGTTGAAGGTGAAGCCGCTCGACCTGCCGGACGACCGCATCAAGCAAGAAGACATCCTCCGCGAGCTTACGATATCGATTTCCTGGGATGGTGAGAAAAAGCCGAGCGTGTGGGCACCGCTGGGAGACTTCTTCGCCACTTCGCCGGGAATGAACTCTTTCAAGACTCGCCCGATGGGCTGCGTGGACGGCGAGTTCTACTCCTACTTCTACATGCCTTTCGCCGAGGGTATGCGCCTTGCGATCGGGAACGATGGCGACGCATCGCGGAAGGTGGCCGTCGAGTTGGAGGCCGTGAGTCTCGATGCCGCTACCGCGTCTAAGCTGCTGCGTTTCCGCGCGGCGTGGCATGGGGATGACTTCACGGGTCTTGATTCGGGCCGCTTCTTCCACAAGCGCGGGGATCGCTGGCCGGACTGGCCTCTGCTGGTGGTGAATGGTCGCGGGCGTTATGTGGGCATGTCCCAGCACGTCTGGAAATACGGCGGCTGGTGGGGCGAGGGCGACGAGAAGTTCTTCGTGGATGGCGAGGCGTTTCCTTCGACGATTGGCACCGGCAGCGAGGATTACATCGGCTACGCGTGGGCTGCGGATCCACCCTTTGTCACCTTCAGCAGTGCTGCGGCTTCGGTTTCGCGGATCAGTCCCGATGCTCAGGAGGATACCTCGGTGTGCCGCTTCCATCTTTGCGACGACGTTCCTTTCGAGAAAGGCTTCCAAGGGTTCATGGAAGTGATGCCCAACCGCGACTGCCGGCCCGCCATTTATGACGTCTGCGCCTATTGGTACGGAGATTCTAGTAGTGGAAATCCTTACTCCGCCGTGCCGCTCGAACAGCGCCGTCATCTGCGCCCCTCGCGAGAGATGCGGTACGTGATGCCGTCCACCTTCGAGATCAACAAGCCAGGGCCGGGAATGATCGAGGGCGAGAGCATGGCCGTGCTTCGCATGGGTTCCGGGCGTCACTGGGTGCAGGACATGGCGGGTTTCGCCGATGGCACCTGGAGTGGCGATGGCCAGCTCATCTGGACCGAGGGCAAGCTCGGCGATGAGATCGAGATGGAGTTTTCAGTCAGCAAATCCGGGCGGCAAGAGCTTGTCGCCGCCTTTACCAAGGCCTCCGATTACGGGGTCTTCACGCTTTCCTTGGACGGGAAGCCGCTCGCGCGGGACTTCGACCTGTTCGACGAGAAGGTGACGACCACGGGAGAGACCCCGCTCGGGGCCTTCGATCTTGCCGCGGGCAAGCATGTCCTGACAGCGAAGGCCGTCGGCAGCAATCCCAAGGCGAAGATGGGTGCGGCGGGCGGACATTTGTTCGGCTTGGACTACCTGAGAATCAAAGACGCGAAGCAATGACCATCGCACACGTCCCGGATCATCACGATCCACAGTCATGAGCAGCATGCCTTCACCCATTGTCGGCGCCATCGAAGCTGGTGGCACCAAATTCGTGTGCGCCGTCGGCAACGGGCCGGACGAGGGGATTCTCGAGCGTGTCCGCTTCGACAGTGGCGACCACCCGGCGCGGCTGATGCGCGAGGTGGTGGACTGGTTCCTCGAACAACAGGACAAGCATGGAGAACTCGCCGGACTCGGCTTGGCCTCTTTCGGTCCGCTGGACCTTGATGAGGATTCTCCCACCTACGGATTCATCACCACCACACCGAAGAAAGGGTGGCAGCACGCGGATATCCTCGGGCCTCTCCGCCGTGCCTTTCCGGGCGTGCCGGCGATCGTTGATACCGATGTCAATGGTGCGGCACTCGGTGAAGCTCGCTGGGGTGCCGCGACCGGGCTCGAGGATTTCATCTATGTGACGGCTGGCACCGGCATCGGTGGCGGTGGAATCGCCCGCGGACGATTGCTGCATGGATTGGTGCATCCGGAAATGGGGCACATGGGATTGCCGTGCATTGATGGCGATGACTTCGAAGGCGCCTGCCCGTTTCACGGCCGCTGCTGGGAAGGTCTGTGCTCGGGGCCGGCGATCGCCAAGCGCGTCGGGATGCCGGCGGAGTTGTTGTCGCCCGATCATCCGGCGTGGGATCTCACGGCGCGCTACATGGCGCACGCGCTCGTCAATCTCACCTGTGTCCTTTCGCCGCGACGGATCATCCTCGGTGGCAGCGTGCGCAAGGCCGGTCGCCTGGGTGAAGACGCCTTCTTCGGGAAGGTCCGTACCGCTTTCAGGGATGTACTGGCAGGTTATATTGCTTCTCCATGGTTGGATGAAAGAGGCATCGGGGATTACATCGTTCCTCCCGTGCTCGGCGACGATGCGGGCGTTTGCGGTGCCATCGCCTTGGCACAGTCGGTCGCAAAGACCACTCCCACTACGGAACGATCCAGAAGAGGATCGTTCGGCACGTCCGTCGGCGGCGTCAACCCCTGATACGAACCACGACTTTATGAATACCTTGCTCAAGACCGCTGCCCTTTGCGCAACGATCGCCAGTCCGGCCTTCGCCGATCCGGAGATCGTCCTCGCTGATTTTGAAAAGAGCACCTACGAGCCGTGGACTGCGACCGGCGAAGCTTTCGGCCCCGGACCGGCGCAAGGTGCATTGCCGGGACAGATGGGAGTGGATGGTTTCCGCGGCAAGGGACTGGTGAACACTTTCTTCAATGGCGACGACACCACCGGCACCTTGACCTCGCCCGAGTTTCGCATTGAACGGAAGTTCATCGGCTTTCTGATCGGCGGCGGCAAGAACGAGCAAGGACTTGCGCTGCAGCTTCTGGTGGACGGCAATATCGTGCGACGCGCCACCGGAAACAATGACCGGCCCGGCGGGAGCGAGGAACTCCAGCAGGAGTCATGGGACGTCTCCGATCTCAGCGGCAAGAAAGCGGTGCTGAAGATCGTGGATGATGCGAAGGGCGGCTGGGGTCACCTCACCGTGGACCACATCGTCCAGACTGATGTCCGGCCGAAGGGCGTGGTGAGTGGGGTCGAGCGATCCTTTTCAGCGACCACTCGCTACCTGAACATTCCGATCAAGAACGGTGCGCCGAAGCGCGTCGTCACGCTCCTGGTCGACGGCAAGGTCATTGTTAAAAACGACATCGAGCTCGCCGACGGTCCTCCCGACTGGTGGGCGCCAATGGATGTGAACTCGTGGAAGGGCAAGAAGCTCACGCTGCGGGTGGACAAGCTTCACGAAGACTCGAAGGCGCTTGCCGCCATCGATCCGAGCAATGAGATCAAGAACGCGGACAATCTTTACGAAGAGCCTTTGCGCGGTCAGTTCCACTTCTCGCCGATGCGCGGCTGGAACAACGATCCGAACGGGATGGTCTTCTACAACGGCGAGTATCATCTGTTCTTCCAGCATAACCCCTATGGTTGGGGCTGGGGAAACATGACCTGGGGTCATGCGGTGAGCAAAGATCTGGTACACTGGCAAGAACTCCCCGCCGCACTCCTACCGGATGACATGGGGCCGATGTTCAGCGGCGGCGCCGTCGTCGACTGGAAGAACACCAGTGGCTTCGGCAAGGATGGGAAGCCGCCGATGGTTCTCTTCTACACCGCTGCGGGAAATCCGACCGTGCAAGGCATGGCCTACAGCACCGATGGCCGCCACTTTACGAAGTATGAGGGGAATCCGATCCTGAAGCAGATCACTTCCGGCAACCGTGACCCGAAGGTCGTTTGGCACGAGCCGACGAGGCAGTGGGTGATGGTGTTGTGGGTCGAGCTCCCGGGGGCACAAACGATGCACTTCTTCACCTCACCGAATCTCAAGGAGTGGACCTTCGCCAGTAAGATCGATGGCTTCTTCGAGTGCCCGGAGTTCTTTGAGGCGCCGTTGGATAGCGATGCGTCGAAGAAGAAGTGGGTATTGATGGGCGCCAGCAGCGACTACCGCATTGGTAGCTTCGACGGAAAGACCTTCACGCCAGAGACTCCGATGCTGCCCGGGCAGCGCGGCAAGGACTTCTATGCGGCGCAGGCATTCAGCGATGCTCCTGAAGGGCGGCATATCCTGATCGGCTGGTGGCGCACGGAAACGCGCGGCATGCCGTTCAATCAATCGATGTCCATTCCGCTGGATCTGCATCTCATCCAGACCGCCGAAGGGCCGCGCATGACCTTTACCCCGGTGAAGGAACTCGAAGTGCTGCGGGCCAAGTCCCATCGAATCGATCCCCAGTCGCTCAAGCCTGGTGACAAGAACCCACTCGATGACATCCGCGCGGAACTCGTGGAAGTGCGTGCGGAATTCGAACCGGGTGACGCCGACGAGGTCGTCTTCAACATTCGCGACGCGATGGTGATCTACGATGCGAAGAAGCAGGAGTTCAGTGTGAATGGACACCGTGCGCCCGCTCCGCTCATCGATGGCAAGCAGCGCGTCACCATCTTCTGCGACCGCACCGGCATCGAGGCTTTCGCCAGTGATGGCCTCTGCTTCGTGCCGATGCCGATCAATCTCAAGGGCGAGAACCGCCGTCTCTATCTGGAGACCCGCGGCGGTGCGGCGAAGATCACCTCGCTGGAAGTGCACGAGCTGCGCTCGGCGTGGAAGAAAAGGTAAGGAGTGTCGGTGTCGACGGGGTGTGGACACTACTTCACTTCACGTAGGCCCCGCACGACTCCCGCACGATCAGGCTGCCATTGAGGCGGATGCTGCGTGCGGGAAGCGACGGATCCTGAATGCGGTCAAGCATCGCCCGGAAGGCAGAGATTGCGATCTCCTGGCAGGGCTGGCGATAGGTGGTCAGGGGCGGATTCACCAAGCTGGCGAAGCCCGCGTCATCGAAGCCTACCACTCGCACGTCACCTGGCACCGAGACGCCGATCTTCCCCAGTGTCCGCACCAGCAGCGCGGCCGTGTGATCATTGCCACAGACGATCGCGTCCGGGCGTGAGGACATGACCTTGTTCGCGAAGACAGGATCGCCAGCTTCACCTCGCTCCGCCTTGATGAAGCACTCGGCATCGCCGTATTGGCTAACAGCTGTCCATAGGCCGGTGTAGCGGGCGTCGACCGTTGAGGCCGACAGCGGCTTTGCGACATGGACGAAGCGAGTGCAGCCGAGCTTGATCAAGTGCCGGCCGATTGAGAAGCCGCCGCCGGCATTGTCCACGCCGACAAGGTCATACTCACTGCGCTCCGGATACACGACGATGTCGTGATCGACGAGCACCACGGGAATGCCGGCATCGCGGAAACGCTTCACCATCCGGAGGTTTGCTTCATAGCCACCTTTGACGAACTCATACGGCGCGAAGAACACGCCATCGACGCGGTTCTCGATGAACTGCTGGCAGAGCTCATCGCCATGCTCGAGCCGGGTGTCGGCATCGAGCTGGGGCAGAGTGGAGCCACCCCACACGAGACTGTATTCGTGGTGACGGGCCAAGCTTGCGAGGTGACCCGCGATGAGTTGGAAGATCTCGGTATGCCCGAAGTGCGGCATCAGCAGCGCAAGCCGGTGCGTTGAGATCGGTACGGTCGATTGGCTGGGTGGCCGCGCATAGGTGCCGGAGCCGGTTTTGCGAACCACCAAGCCTTCAATCGACAGAGTTCGCATGGCCTGCGCCACCGTCGGGCGGGACACGCCGAAGCGCTCCATCAGCTTTGAGTCGCTGGGCAGGCGGCCCTCCTCTCCATATTTGCCGGCCGCAATTTCCTTCCGTAGTTCGGCGGAGATGTCCTCATGCTTGGCAGGAGCGCGAGTGCTCATGTTTAGAACCTGTTTGGGTTGGGTTTGACAGAACGGGCTGCGTTTGGGTCTAAGCCTGTCAATCTACTGCTGGCAACCTGCCATGGCAGCTTCGTCACCGCCAGCTCGCAGATGCTTCAAACACGGTGGAATCGAAGAATCTCTCCAAAAGGGGAGAATCTCGGGAAAGGTAGTCATTACGGCTTACAAACCTGACAAGACAGGTATCGGCTTTGTCATTGCTCGCGCGAGTGGGGAATGGCGGTCCTTTCGGTTTTATCAAGCTGTGGGTCTTGGACCACACGGTCCTCTTCTTCGAAAGCAACGGCGCTGATGAAGTGCCTCACCCTTTTCCGGATGGGTTCCCGGGCGGGTGAATGCTTTACCGGGGAAGAGGACCTCAGCTTTTAGGTGCTAGGGTCCCTCAAGGTGGCAATCGAGCTTCGGAAACGAGGCCGTCAGTCCAGAGAGGAGCGCTGCGGCTGGCTTCGATGAGTTGCTGCTCGGACGAATCTCCACCAATCCCACCTTTCCCTGCGAATGATAGACCGAGACTCGGACGTTGTCGTATCCATCCTGCAACGTGTATTCCTCCAGGTCGTCTAGGGATCCTCCGAAAATCGTGAGAAACAGGGAATTGACGGCCCCAAGTCTCGAGTTTCGGAAGGATGCACTCACCTTCCGTTCTTCGGTGATATTGGCACCTGAGGTCGAGGCGATGCGGGCGATTTCCGCCGACTACCTTTGGGTGGGGATCGGAGTAATTCCGCTGAGATTTTGCCACGGCCCAAACGCCCGCGCTCACCAGCAGCATGGCGATCGTCGCGACCAAGGCTTTCCTCATGGTCCCCTGCCTATCGTAGGAACGCTGGAGGGGCGAGAACCTTCGGAGGGAAGCGCGCTTGTCCCTTGTCCGTTCCCCGTCTATGTCGCCGCGCGATGACGGACGCGCTGCCGCCGCTGAACTACCCTGAAAGCCTGCCGGTCGTCGGCATGCGCCGGGAGATCGTGGCTGCGATTCAGGCAAATCCCGTGGTCGTTGTCGTCAGCGAGACCGGGTCGGGAAAGACGACGCAGCTTCCGAAAATGGTTGCCGAGGCCTTGGCCGGCACCACAAGGAAGATCGGCTGCACCCAGCCGCGGCGGATTGCGGCGGCGAGTGTGGCGAAGCGTGTGGCGGAGGAGTTGAAGGGGCCGCTGGGTGGCTTTGTCGGCTATCAGGTGCGCTTCGAGGACAAGACGTCCAAGGAGACCCGGATCAAGTTCATGACGGATGGCATCCTGCTCGCCGAGACGCAGGGTGACCCGGACCTGAAGCAATACGACGCGCTCATTCTCGATGAGGCCCACGAGCGCTCGCTCAACATCGACTTCCTGCTGGGTTATCTGAAGCGGTTGTTAGATCGGCGGAGGGATCTCAAGCTGGTGATTTCCTCCGCGACTCTCGATGCTGGAGCTTTCGCGGCTTTCTTCGATGGCGCGCCGGTGCTTCAGGCCGAGGGCCGCACTTTCGGCGTGGAGGAGTTCTTCCTGCCGCCGGATGAAGACGAAGAGCTGGTCCGCCATGTCCCGCGTGCGGTCGATTGGCTGACCGACGTCGATCCCATGGGCGACGTACTCGTCTTCCTGCCCGGCGAGCGCGAGATTCGCGACTGCGCCGATGCGCTGGATGGAAGGAGGTATCGCAATACCGAGGTGTTGCCCCTTTTTGCGCGCCTCGGGCTTGGCGACCAGCAGCGCATCTTCTCACCGGGGTCGAAGCGCCGCATCATCCTCGCGACCAATGTCGCGGAAACCTCACTGACGATCCCGCGGATCGTCAGCGTGGTGGACAGCGGTCTCGCGCGAGTCAGTCGCTGGAGCCCGGCGCGTGGTGTGCAGCGCTTGCAGATCGAGGAAGTCTCCCAAGCCAGTTCCCGCCAGCGGAAAGGTCGCTGCGGCCGTGTGCGCGAGGGCGTCTGCGTGCGGCTCTTTTCCGAGGAGAATCTTGTCGAGCGGGCGGAGTTCACTGATCCGGAGATCCGCCGCAGCTCGCTGGCCGGTGTGATCCTGCGGATGAAATCGCTCGGCCTGCCGGACATCGAGGACTTTCCCTTTCTCGATCCTCCGGCACCGAAGGCGATCGCCGAGGGATATCGTACGTTGCGGGAAGTCGGTGCGCTGGACAAAGAGAAGAATCTCACCGAGTCCGGCCGGACGATGGCGCGCATGCCGGTGGATCCGCGACTGTCGCGGATGTTGCTGGAAGCGCGGCACGAACATTGCCTCGGAGAGATCCTGCCGGTCGTGGCGCTCCTGGAGTCGAGCGATCCGAAGGAACGCCCGGCGGAGAAGATCAAGCAGGCCGATGCCGCGCATGCGCGCTGGAAGGATGCGGACTCCGACTTCCGCTCAATCCTGCGGCTGTGGCTCGATCTCCAGCGCTTTCGCGAAGGCCGCGGCTGGAAGCGCAATCAGCTCCGAAAATTCTGCGGCGATACCTTCCTCAGCTACCGTCGCGTCACCGAGTGGGCGAACGTTCACGATGAATTGAAGGAGCTGGTTCAGCGCGAGCTTCGCTGGCAGATGAAACCGGCACCGGATAGCGTCGAAAAGGGCGCGTCGTACGAGGCCTTTCATCGCTCGCTGCTTGCCGGCGCGCCGCGGCAGTTCGGCCTGTGGGATCGCGAGGAGCGCGCGTACCGGAGTGCTTCCGGCGGCCACTTCGCTGTCTTCCCTGGCTCCGGCCTTTTCGGTGGCAAGCGTTGGGATTGGGTGATGGCGATGGAGTTGGTCGAGACCACCCGTCTGTGGGCTCGCCGCATCGCACGCATCGATCCCACGTGGGTGGAGCAGGTGGCACCCCACCTCTGCACCAAGCGCTATGGCGATGGCCATTGGGACGACCAGCACGGCGCGGTCTATGCGAAGGAGACCGTCCTTTGCGGCGGGCTACCCATTGTCGCTGGCCGGCGCGTTCACTACGGGCGCATCGACCCTGAAGGCGCGCGGAAGATCTTTGTTAGAGAGGGTTTGATGCAGGGGGGAGTGAAGGGGAAGTCCCGTGCTGCTGAACGCCTCGCCGCCCTGAAGGAGGAGATCGAAGGCATCGAGCACAAGCTCCGTCGTCCCGGTGGGCTGTGGAGTGAGGAAGCGGTCATTGAGTTCTTCGAAAGTCGCCTGCCGCAGGGGATGTGCACGGCGAAGGCCTTCCACGACTGGCGCGGCAAGCACGAGGACCAGATCCTCGCGAATCGCCAGGATGTGGTTCTGGAAGATCTTGGCGCGCTCGATCTCGAAGGCCATCCCGATTGGCTGGAACACGCCGGCCAGGAATACGCGCTCTACTACCGCGCCGCTCCCGGCGAGCGCGATGATGGCGTGACGCTGGGTGTTCACATCGATCAGCTTCCCATTCTCCCCGACTGGCTGCCTTCCTGGGGTGTGCCCGGCGATCTTGCGTGGCGTGCCGAGTGGATGATCCGCTCGCTGCCGAAGGACCTGCGCCGCGAATGCCAGCCTGTAGCCGAGGCGTCGAATGGCTTTGCGGAAGAATGGCGCTATCAGGAAAAGGATGGCCCGCTCGAAGTACGACTGGCGCAGTACTTGACCAAGTTCTCCCGCTTCAACGTCGAACCCCGCGACTTCGACCTGGAGCGCCTGCCGGAAGAATTGATCACCAAGATATGGGTCTGCGACGACGAGGAGAACGAACTCGCCTTTGGCAAGGATGTGAAGGCGCTGAGAGCCAAGCTCGGCAAGGTCGTGAAGGATCGATTCGAAGCCGCGGCCAATGCCGAGTGGGAACGGAGCGGGATGAAAGCATGGACGGAAGGCGATGTGCCGGAACGCATCGAAACGTCCGCGGGGCCTGCCTTTCCCGCACTGGTGGACGAAGGGTCATCTGTCGGCGTGCGTGCCTTTTCCAAGCAAGCCGAAGCCCAGCAATCGCATCGTGCCGGACAGGTCCGGCTGCTGATGCTCGCCCAGCCGGATCAAGTCGCCTACCTGAAGAAGAAATATCCGCTCGGGCTGATGGCAAAGGTCGAGCTGCCGCGCATGGGCATCACGCTCGATGATCTCATCGCCCTCGCGGGTGAAGGTGCGCTGGGTGCCAAACGCATCACCACGCCCGCTGAGTTCGCCACCAAGTCGAAGGATGCGAAGGGCAAGTGGTTCGAGGCCGCCAACGCCATCGGCAAGTCACTTGACGTTACCTTCGAGGCCATCGGCTCGCTGCGCCAATGGATCCATGAGAACGCGAAGGATCGCAACCTCGCCGCCGTCGCCGCCGACATCGAGGAAGAGCTCGCGTGGCTCTTGCGCTCGCGCTTCGTCTGGCGCGCCGGCTTCGCCCGGATGCGAAGCCACGACCGCTATTTGCGCGGCATCCGCTCCCGTATCGGCCGCCTCACCAGCCTGCCGCTGGTGAAGGACCTGGAGAAGATGGAGCGCGTCCGGAAGTTCTGGCAGCCATGGTTCATCGCGTGGACTGCCAGGCCCGAGGATCCCGCGCTGTGGGAGTATGGTTGGTTGCTAGAGGAATATCGTCTGTCGCTCTTTGCCCCCGATATTGGCGTCGAGATGAAGGTTTCGGAAAAGCGTCTCGCGGAGGGCTTTTGACCGCGGTAGTCTAGAGTGTCTGTTCCGGTCTCCGCCGAAATGATCCCACTCCACGAGACACTCGAGTCGCTTTACGGTGCCCTTTCCATTGTCAGCGAAAGAGAGCGCGCGGCATTGCTCGGATTGGGACTCGATGAAGCTACGGTGGCCGGACTCTTTTCGCATTGGCCGGGAGGCGCCGTGGGGGTCGGATCCAGTCACCTGCTGGCTATTCGGGCGATCACTGCGTTCGATTGCCAAGCGCATACCCTGAAGGTCGGCCTGCTCACGGTCGGATCCTGCGCGAACGGGGATCCAATTGCAGTCGATGTCGCAGCCGGAGCACCATGGCCGGTGTACTACATCTCGCACGAGCACGAAGGGCTTTACGATGATGGAGAGCCAACCCGGGTCCGGGTGTCGGAGAGCTTCGAGCAATTCCTCAGCGAATCCGACGCGGATGAGAACTACCCGTGGGATTATTTCGAAGCGGAAGATCGGCTGGGTGGTGGGAGATAGGGGGCGGTTTTCATGCGAGCTGCCTGGGTCAACGTGGTTGAACCGGTTGGGCTTGTTGATTGGGCTGCGGCGGCACAACGCGTCCGCGTGGCGGCCGGGCCCCCGGTTGCATGCCCGGCTGAAGCTCTGGAGCTTGCGGGGCATTCCACCGGAAATGAAAAATGAGCCGGCTCTCCGCGTCGATGCCTCGCGTTTCGTCCTTGGTTTGGTAGTATAACTCAATCTGCGTGGTGGCGTGCGGAACGGTCGCATCGAGTTTGAGCGTGGGTGCCGACTCCCAGAACTTGTGTTGGATCCACGCATCGACCTTGGCCATATCGATCTTGAGCATCTTTTCCACCGAGGCCAGCGCGGCTCGGGCCGCGGGGAGGTCGGGATACCTGGAGTCGAAAGAAAGCACCAAGATTGGCGTCGTATCCTGCACCGGCAGGGCCGGCGGATAGTGAGTTCCGGGAGGGGTGAGTTCGTGCCACGTGAACTCGACGCCGCCATTCCTATCTATTTCAAAGGGTAAGGATCGAGCCTCGCCCAAGCCGAGGAGAACGCGGCACGGTTCGGTTTGGTAGTCGGTGACTCGTAGCGGATTACCGTAGGCCGGATCGGGATTGAGCAGCTTGAAGCCGGCCGCGGTGAGGGTCTGGTAGGTAGGCCGCTTGTCGAGCGGCAGGACGGCGGCCTCCTGTGCCGCAAGGCCGGACGCGCACAGCACGGCGCACGTGGCGGTGATCAAGGATGAGAACATCTTCATGGCGTTAAGCGAAGACGGGGACACTTGTGAAAGTATTCAATCTTCACGCCGTGAATGGCGAGCGGATGTTGGTACGAACTGCGCCTTGACGACAGCAAGTCAGGCGAATGGAGTCATGGAATGAAGGTCCCGGCTTATGATTCGTTCTGTCGCTCCCCTTGGATGCTCGCTTGGGTGGGCATCGCTTGTGCAGGCGGACTGGCTTCGTGCGACATGCCGCCGGATGCCGGGATGGGTCTGGTGAAAGAACCGATGGCCCGCCAGGCGACGAAGCCGGGGGTGGCGGTGAAAGCTTATTTCTTCAACGCTCCCGGCGGCTTTGGATTCGTGAAAGGTCAGGAGCAGCCCGGCGTGGCGGGAATCTACGCGGCGGAGGCTGGTGAGAAGCTCGCAACTTCCCTGTCGCGGCGAAAAGGCTTCGAGCTGTTGCAGGACAAGCCGCTGGTTTCCACGGCAAAGCCGGGCGAGAAGCGTGAGCTGAAAGTGACCCGGGAGTTCATCTATCCGACGGAGTACAAGCCGGCGGTACTTGGCAAGGTGGTCGATGGTCAGCTCCAGTCGGCGACTCCGGCCACTCCGACTACTTTTGAAAAGAGAGATCTCGGCGTGGAGCTCGGTTATCGGGCGAAGCGCTTGGCAAACGGCAAGATCGAGGTCGAGTTGGATCTCGAGCGGGGGAGTTTCCTCGGCTTTGTGAACTATGGCACGCCGATCAAGACCAAGGGCAAGGGTGCCTTCGGTCGTGAGGTGGAGGTGGTGCTTACCGAAAACCGGATTGAGATGCCGGTGTTCGATGTGAAGAAGATGAACTGCCACGTGCAGGTGAATGACGGGGATTTCATCGCGGTCGGCGGGATGATGCCCGGCGAGCCACAGAAGGATCCGCGGTTTGCGCCGTGGAAGAGAGGAAGTCCCGAATCCGTTGGGAAGAATTTCGTGGCATTGATTCAGGTGAAGGTGGCGGCGTCCGAGTGAGGACCCGCCCGCAAGATATCTTCACACTAGTCTGGTTCCGATCCTGATCGAGCCCCGGAAGACCCGGTGGTGTTGTCTAGCCGCCGTTCTGCCGTTTTCTGTTTCGTCTCGTGGCATGGAGCCGAACCTTGAAAGGAGGCATTTCGCAACGATGTAGTTCTTCTGGCTGCGATGACCGAAGCAGAGGATGGGGGAATCTCCCATTTTGAAAAGATTTCATGATCTTCGGGTTTGCGGAATGACCGTATTGAGTCGATAGAAGCGCTTCCCGAGGAGTCCCACCATGCATCGCCCGAGACATGCCCAAGTGATCGTGAAACTGCAACTGGCTGCCTTATTGCTGTGTATCAGTAGGTTGCTGATTCCGGCTGCCTTGGTCATGGCCATCACGGCAGTGATGTCGGGAGAGACCGGGCACTCGAAGATTGCTCTGGCGTTGGGGGGCGCAGCCGCAGCGCTGGCTATCCTGCAGTGGATTTTCGCCTCTGGGGGAAAGTGCCCCCTGTGCACGATGCCGGTGCTTTCCCGGAAAGGTTGCTCGAGGCATCGCAATGCCCGCTGCGTGGCGGGTAGCCATCGTTTCCCGGTGGCCTTCGGAGTGTTGTTCAAGGGTCACTTCCGCTGCCCCTACTGCAACGAGCCGACCCTGCTGGAATTGAGGGAGACGGCTCGCCGGTCGTGATGGGCAGGCTTGTAGGCCATCGATGCGGATAAGGATTGGCGAAGGAGTTGGCGAAACGTCGTTCCAGACGTGCCATGTAAAGACATGGTGATTGATTACGTTCGCCGCTGCAGTCGATGGTTCGCGGCCGGCGGGAGCACGGCCCAATTTTTGGAACGTTCCGCTGTCCGACAAGATCACTGTGAATTCTTTGTGAAGACAGGGATTCGAGAGGCATGAGGCGGTGCTGGTGGCGGTAACGATGCGCTGAACTTCCCTCTGGGCGCCGGTGAGATTCCGGATAAGGCGGAGCACTATCGGATGATGCTGCTCAAAAAGCCGGAGAAACCGGTGTTGTTCGGCCGCATGTTGGACGCGTGGCTTGAGGAGAAGGAGCGTGAAGCGTTGAAGCCGAGTTGGAAGAGCGGGCCAAGGCGGGGGTGGCGGCAGACTGGCGCATGCTGGCGGTTTATCCTGAACATGCGGGAGGGGAAGCCGCGGCGATATCGTTTTCATGATCGCAGGAATCGTGCTGCGACGCGTGTGACCAAGGAGTGTCGACGTTCCGTCGACATGTTTCTCACTTTACCAATTCCAGTTCCACTTTCCGGAATTCCACCTCAGTTCCTTCGGCTTGCAGGGCGATCTTCCCTTTGGAGGCAGTGGACTTGGTGCCGGCGTTCACTTCGGTGCCATTCACACTCACCGTCACGGTGTCGTCTTTGCAGGTGATGACCATGGTGTTCCATTCGCCGAGCGGCTTCTCTGAATCATCGGTCAGGTTCTTGATGTTTCGCGCATCGTCCGGCCCGCCACCGAACTTCTGACCTTCCTTGTGCGGCCGGCGCTTCTCCATGTCCGGCACGTCGATGTTTTCCCCGATGCACCAGAAGTCTCCGGCATTGCCCGACTGCATCTGAACCTCGATCGATTGCGGAAACATGCCGTAAAGCGCGCGCGGCTTTGACGAATGAATGAGCACGCCGCAATTTCCGCCCTTGCCGGGGAAGCGATACTCCACGGTGAGCCGGTAGTTCTCGTATTCCTTGTCGGTCACCAGATGGCCCAGCGGCTTGCCGAGTGAGAGGAGATTGCCGTCGCGAACGATGAAGCTCGGCTGGATGTCCGGCTTCTTGTCCGCTTCCGGCACATCGGCAGTCCAGCCAGCAAGATCCTTGCCATTGAAAAGGGCCACCGGCTCAGCGAGGGCCGATGCGGAGAGTAGGGAAAGAAGGACGATCGGCTTCATAGGCCTTCTTCTACGGATTCCGCACGAAAGTCGTTTCAAACTAAAAAATCGCAAGACGTTTGATGATGATCGAACGAAGGTGGCCCGGATCGCGCTGCCGCGGGGTCATGGCCCAGCAGGGAAAATCGGGAATACCGCCCGGTTCCGCGGCATCTTGGTCAACGTCAATTCCAGCCCCAGCCGCCGAGGCTTTCACCGGTCATGTGGATCGTTCTTTTTGCTCTTCGTTACAAATACACCATCGGTGTCCTCGGTATCCTGATCCTGCTTTTCGGCGTGCTCTCAGCGAAGCGGATGTCCACCGACATCCTGCCGCGGGTCGATAGCCCGGAGATCACCATCGTGTGGAGCTATGGGGGACTAAGCGCAGCCGAGATGGCATCGAAGATCTCGTCCTTCTCGGAGATCGCCACGCTCAACAACGTCGATGACCTGCTCGAGGTAAGTTCTGAAACCTCGAATGGCGTCGGCTTGGTGAAGCTGAAGTTCCAGCCCTACGTCGATATCAATACGGCGTTGGCCCAAGCGACCTCGGTATCACAAACGATCATTCGCCGCATGCCGGCTGGCACCACGCCGCCGCTGATCGTTCGCACCAGTCCCTCCAGCGTGCCGATCGTACAGATGGTCATCTCATCGGACACGATGACTGGCGGTCAACTCTTTGACTACGCACGGCTCACGCTGCGAGCTGCGTTGCAAAGCGTGCCCGGCATGCGGATCTCGCTCCCTTATGGTGGCGCGGCGCGGCAGGTGATGGTGGATCTCAATCCCGAAGCCCTTAATGCCTTCGACATCTCGGCCGCTGAAGTGAATGCCGCCGTGGGCCGGCAGAATCTGACCCTGCCATCCGGATCGTTGCGTGAAGGTGGCCGCGAATTGCCGGTGGAGCTGAATGCGAGCCCGGAGAATATCCAGGGCTTCCTCGACCTGCCGATTCGTTCGGTGGACGGCCGCACGATCCTCCTTCGTGACCTCGCAAACGTGCGCGACGGCGAGGCGGTGAGTTCAAACATTGCCCGTCTCAACGGCCAGAACGCCGTGATGATCTCGATCCTGAAGCTCGGCAATGCCTCTACCGTGGACATAATCGACGGGATCATGGAGCGCTTGCCGGAGATCCGTGCATCGGCTCCTCCGGGAATGAGCATTGAGCCGATCTTCGACCAGTCGGTCTTCGTTCGTGCAGCTGTCAGCGGCGTGCAGCACGAGATCATGCTCGTTGGTGGCCTTGTGGCCGCAGTGGTGCTGCTGTTCCTTGGCTCGTGGCGGTCCACGATGATCGTGCTGACCTCGATCCCGCTGGCACTGCTGTGCTCCATCATCGGCCTCTATCTTGTCGGCGCGACCTTTAATCTGATGACCCTTGGTGGCCTTGCATTGGCCATCGGCATCCTAGTGGACAATGCCTTGGTTGAGATCGAGAACATCAAGCGCCAGATCTCGCTCGGTAAGAGCGTGAAACAGGCGATCATCGATGGCGCGCGCGAAGTGGCCTTCCCGGAGTTCGTTTCCACGATTTCGATTTGCATCGTCTTCCTGCCGATCTTTCTGCTGAGTGGCACGGCGTCGTACGTGTTCAGGCCGCTGGCGCTGGCAGTGGTGTTCGCGATGATTGCGAGCTATCTGTTAGCCCGAACACTGGTGCCAACGCTCGCCTCGATCATCCTGCCGGCGGAGGCCGCCGCGGAGAAGAAGCGGGAAGGCAAGCCGCCTCGTGGCTTGGGCTTGATTCATCATGGTATCGAAGGAGGCGTGGACCGCTTGGCTGAATTCCAAGGCGGTATCCTGCGATTCCTGATGCGTTGGAAAATCGTGATCCTGATCCCGGTGCTGATTGCCGCGGCGATCGGCGTATTCTCCGCATGGAAGTCGGGCCGCGAATTCTTCCCGAAGACGGACGCGGGTCTGATCCGCTTGTTTGTTAGAATTCCGAGCGGGATACGCGTGGAGGACACCGCACGGGCGATGGCGGATATCCAGCGCGAGATCCGTACGGTCATTCCCGCGGACGAGTTGCAATTCGTCGTGGAGAACATCGGTGCACCGTCTTCGGTGAACCAGGCATGGGTCGAGACGACTTCGATCAGCTCTGCAGATGGCGAAATCCTTGTGCAGCTCCACGGCGATCACGGATCGAGTACTGGCTATGAAGAGAAAATCCGCGAGATGCTGAAGGCGAAGTTTCCCGATGTTCAGGCCTTCTTTCGCCCTGCTGACGCCACTAGCCAAACGCTTGCCTCGGGAGCGCCGACCACCTTCGAGATTCGTTTCATGGGGCGCGACGTTCCGGGAAACCTCGTGCTCGCCAAGCAACTGCGCGACGACTTCGCCAAGGTTCGTGGCGCGGTGGATGTGACCTTGCGCGAGGTGCTCGATCAACCCGGCTACGCGATCCGTGTGGATCGCGCTCGCGCCGCGACCTTTGGCATCACGCAGCAAGATGCGGCGAATGCAATGCTCGCCGCGCTCGGCAGTGGTGGTTCGGTAGCACCGAATTACTGGTCGGACCCGGCAACCGGCGCGGCGTATGACGTGCAGGTGATTGCGCCTCCGTCGAACCTGATCAGCGTCGAACAGCTTCTCAATCTGCCCATCCGTCCGTCTGCGGGCACGGGTGCACCGATTCCTTTGCGGGCCTTTGCCACCCTGGTGGAAAAGCGGGCACCGGCGAGTGTTTCACGCACCACCTTGCAGCCGACCTTCACTCTGGTGGCCAACGCCTCCGGGCGCGATCTCGGCAGCTTGACCAATGAACTCGAAGGCATGCTTGCCAAGCTCCGCAAGCAACAGAAGCCCGGCAACAAGATCGAACTGACCGGCCAAGCGGCGCTGATGAAGTCCGCTTACTCTGAACTGATCGGTGGCCTGGGACTCGCTGCCGTGCTGGTGTTCCTCGTCATGGTGGTGAACTTCCAGTCGTGGACGCTGCCGTTCGTGGCGATCAGTGGCTTGCCGGTCGCCGTGTCGGGTGCGCTCTTCGGCCTATGGATTACGGGCACCCCCTTGAGCGTGCCCGCGCTGATGGGCATCATCATGGTCGTAGGCGTCTCCACCGCGAATAGCGTGCTGGTGAGCAGCTTCGCCCGCGACCGCTTTGATCAAGGCGAGACCGCGATGGATGCTGCCATTGAAGCTGCGACCACGCGCCTTCGTCCGGTGATGATGACCGCGCTGGCGATGATCCTCGGCGTCATTCCGATGGCGCTCGGTCATGCGGAAGGCGGCGAACAAAACGCACCGCTCGGTCGCGCAGTCA
>Ga0307406_10000421_pt1 | contig 24660 bp, 14 predicted proteins | sample 322Cmetagenome_3_FD_203706 | JGI IMG/M metagenome (GOLD analysis project Ga0307406, IMG submission 203706) | Maize rhizosphere microbial communities from greenhouse at UC Davis, California, United States - 322HYB-C-2 | ecosystem: Host-associated > Plants > Roots > Rhizosphere > Soil | place...
TCGCAGCTTCCTTCGTCGCCTTGACCGTGTCGCCGGTCTCCATGACCAGCGTATCCAGAGGAGCCGAAGCATCGGCGAAAGCGTCGATGGCGGCCCGGAATCCGGCGAGCGGTTCACCGGCGGAGGCCTGCTTCGCGGCGAGTTGTTCCTGCAGTGCCACGATTAGCGGCGGGTCGTCGGTGGAAAGCGGTTCGCGGGCTTCAAGTGCCGCGAGCAATTGCGTGCGCTCCCCGTCCGAGAGATGCTTGGACGATGGCAAACCAGTGCCGAACTTGCCGGCCATACCGTCGGCAAGCAGCGCCTTGTATTTCGCAGTCAACGTATCCTGAAGCTCCTTCGGAATGCCCGCGTCGCCGGCATTCTCGGCCACACGCTGGAGCGCACTCTGCGCGGGGGCGACCGCTTCACCGAGATAACTGACAATCGCCGAAGCCTCCTGCGAGCGGAGCATCTCGTCGCGACAGGCCGCATTGACCTGGGCGTAGTAGGCCCGGTTCAGCAGCGAACTCATCTGCTCGTGCGCCGACAGATCCTTGCGCGGGATATCCACGAACTCGAGGCCCGCCTGGCGGTAAAGTCCGAGTTCCTTGCGATAACTCGGGAAAAAGCCCGCTCCTTCCCGGATCAGGAAGACGATGATGAGGACCAGAATGACGATCGTCAGGCCGGCATTGCTGGCGAAGAAGAACTTGATCAAGCCGTCCGTGCCACGGCCCTTCCGGCGGAAGGGATGATCGGCAGGAACTTGGGAAGACGTCTCAGACATGCAGGAGCGTCGAGCGTGGGGGCGGTGCGTGAAAATGGCAATCCCGGCGGGTAGGCGCCGCGCCGGGATTGCGTGTCAAAATCGACAGGCGAACTTATTTGTTCGGAACGAAGCCAAGGCGCTCGGCGATTTTCTGACCTTCAGCGCCGATGGCGAAGTCCACGAAAGCCTTCGCGGTGGCGTCGGCAGTTTCCGGAATGTAGTAGTAGCAGGCGCGGCTGTAGGCATACTTCTTGGCGTTTCCGGCGACCGGCTGGACGCCGTCGATGGTCACGTCATGTACGCCGGAGGACTTGGCGTAGGCGAGGCCCACGTAGCCGATGCCGTTCTTGTTCTTGGCCACTTCCTGGGCGATCTGCTCGTTACCGGCGAGCTTCTGGGAGCCGTCGGCGTAGTTGCGACCCTTCATGGCGAGAGTCTGCCAATCCTTGTAGGTGCCGGAGGAGGTGTTGCGGGTGTAGACCGAGATCGGGCCCGGCGCGCCGCCGACTTCGCTCCAGTCTTTCACCTGGCCGGTGAAGATCTTGGCGACCTGGTCCTTGGTCAGCGCCTTGAGCGCGCTGCCCTTGTTGACGATGACCACGATCATGTCGTGGCAGGCTTCCACTTCCTTGAGCTTGATGCCCTTGGCGCGGGCGGCGGTGATTTCTTCCGGCTTGGCCTTGCGGGAGGACATGCCGATCTGGGCGGTGCCGTTGGCGAGCGCCGGGAATGCGGTCGAGGAACCTTCGGCGGCGATTTCGAACTTCACGCCCTTGTTCTTCGCTGAAAAGCTCTCGGCAAGCTGCGGGACGAGCTTGGCACCGAGGGTGTCGGATCCCTTGATGCTGATGTTTTGCGCGCTGGCGGTGACGGCGAGCATGGCTCCCGCGAAGAGGTTGGCGGCGGCGAATCGGATGGTGGTGCGCATGATGTGAATATGGATTTCCGCGCCGCAAGCGACGCTCGACGGCATGGATGCCACCCTCGTCACAAACGTCCACCGGCTCTGTGTGACGGGTTTGTCACGTAACCCCACGATACACCGCGGCGGATCACCCCGCAAATCGCTCGCGATCAGCCTCCAAGGCCACATCCGGACTCATGTGACAGCACCGTCACAAGACGAACCTGTCACAAACCCGTCACTTCGCGTCGATTCCCGCCGCCTAACCGCACTGCCTTCCTATTTCATCCATGAAATACCACACGACCCAAGCCACCGCCGCGCTCCTGCTCGGCCTTTCCAGCCTTGCCTTCGCCGGTGAACCGGTGACTGAGTCCGCCCCGGCTCCCGCCGAAAGCGGCTCGATGTTCGCCGACTTCAATTTCTGCGAATGGCTCTCCAGCAAGCCCGGCACCGTGAAAATCCCGGAAAACCCGGTGGTCCAGAGCCTCGTCTTCGAGGGCCGCTACCATTGGCAAGCCGCCTACGTGGATGGCGAAGGCACCAATGGCCAGGACTTCAGCGAAGACTATACCGACGCCCGACGCTTCCGTCTCGGCGGCAAGATTGGCTTCCTGAACTACTTCTCCTACAAGGGCATTGTCAATCTGGTGGACGACCAGCGATTCAACGGCGGCGACCTCGAATACGATTACATCGACTTCGACGAGTCCTACTTCACGTTCGACATCCTCAAGGCCTTCAACTTCGGCGGCTTGGACGCCCTGACCGCTAACTACGGCCGCATCAAGTGGCACGGCGGCCTGGAAGCCCGCACCTCGTCGAACTCCTTGCTCACCGTCGAGCGCTCGGCCATTTCCAACAAACTCTATCAGAGCGCACGTCCGACCGGCCTCTTTGTCAATGCGGTGAAGGGCAAGTGGAACGGCGTCCTCGGCTTCTACAGCACGGACGAAGGCTCCGACGACTTCGGTGTGGACGACGGCAACGTCGAAGGCTGGGGCGGCTGGAATGACGGCCTGATGTACAATGCCGAGCTCATTTACTCGGCCACTGACGATCTGCGCTTCGGATGGGAGTTCCTTTACAACAACGCCGACGAGCGCCTCGCCAATGAAGACTCCCTGCTCGACTACCGCTGGGCCACTACCTTCTCCGCCGAATACTCCGTCGGAAATGGCGGCGTGAATGTGGAAGGCTTCTTCGGCGACAACGGCGGCAGCGAAATGCAGTCGAACGCCGCCCGCCACGGGAACTTCTGGGGCTTCGTCGCGACACCCTATTACTGGATCATCCCCGCCAAACTGCAGGCCGTGGTCCAGTATGCCTATGCCGGTGCCGAAGAAGACCAAGGCATCCGCATGAACAGCCGCTACGTCCGCGCCACCAACTACGGTGGCGGCGGCAATCCAAACATCGTGAACGGCGGTCGTGGCGACTCCCTGCACACCGTTTACGCCGGTCTCAACTACCTGATCTGCGGCGATAACCTGAAGTTCCAAGCTGGCGCAGAATACGCCCACCTCGACACCCCGAATGCCGGCGACGGCGACGTGGAAGCGCTGTCCTGGCTGTTCGGTTTCCGCTCGTCCTTCTGAAGCGCTCGGTTGCGCATCATGGTTGCTAAGCACCGGTCCCCAGGGGCCGGTGCTTTTTTGTACGGCTGTCTCAGGCCCATCTAACAAACCCTCCGCAGGCATCCCTGCAATCGATCACAGGCAAACTGTTAGCGGCATCTCATCTCCAGCACCAAAGGTGCGAAAGCCCTTAGCCCAGCCCACCGGGCTCGGTTTTCGCGTGCGAGCGAAACGGGCGGCCTGAAGGGCCGCGAGACTTTAACGGTCGGCTCCAGCGGCAATCTGCTGAAGCAACTTGTCCCGCAGCGGCCAGTAGTTCAGCTGAGGATTCAGCCCATTCGACATCAGGCAAAACGTAAACTCGCGCCCATCCGGCATCGTGATGAAACCCACATCCGTCTTCACACCGGACATCGCCCCAAGCTTCGCACGCACCTTACCGTCAACATAGGCCGTTAGACTCTGACGAAACCGTTCCCCATGGGGCCCGCGGCGTGCGAGGTGGTTCACCTTCGCCAGATCAAGCGGCCGGATCATGTTTGCACGGGCGAGGCCGCTGCCGTCGATCAGGCGCAGCCCCTTGAACTCCAAGCCCCTGCCCTCCCAATAAGTTCGAACGGTGTAGGCCGGATCCGGGTCGGTGACCTTTCGTAGGCCAATAGTCTGGAACAGACACTGCGCCTCCAGATTATCGCTAACCTTGTGAAGATGATCGATGATCTCCGGCAAAGGTGAGGAACGATGCTCGGCTAACACCACAACCCCGGACCGCGCCGGAATCTTCCGCCCGGGGAACCTCACTCCCGCGGCTTGCAGCTTGGCCTGAAGAAGCTCCTTCACCTTCACGGGCGGATCAGGAAGCGCCCCGGTCACCGCGAAGTTGCTTTCACCAAGTGGCACGGAACCACGAAGCGTGATCGTCCGGCCGTTAGGCTGGGAGTAAATGACGACCCGGTCTCCCGTGCCCGCCGGACCGGTCACAACCTCATTGATCCACTTCGTGTCCTTCGTCGCCCCATCCGGATTGAGAAGGGCGGCGGGCTGACCTTCGGCCACAGCCGGCTGAAAGCGCAGCGTGAGGCGATTGTGATCGAGATTGAATCCGAACGCTCCCGCTCCATAGGCATTCCCGATATCTCCCCAGTTCCAGTGGTCATTCACCGGCGGCTCGCGGAAATCCGCGCCTTCGATCACCAGCTTGCCGTTCACCTGCTTCAGGCCTGCTTTGGTCACCTGCTCGGCAAGCGCCTCCAGATCCTCGGAGGAAAACGTCGGATCCCCATCGCTCACCAATTTCAAATCCCCATCCACCGCACCGGACGCATTGATCTCAACGTCCGAAACTAGCGAAGTCGTGAAGCGGAACTCCGGCCCTAACAACTCCAGCGCCACCGCAGTCGTGACCGTCTTCAGCGCCGATGCCGGGCAGAGCGCGGTTGAGGCCAATGGAGAGGCATAAACAGCGGCTCCGTTTTCATCCAGCAGGCAGAAGCCAACGAGCGCACCCGCGAGCTGGGGATCAGCCGACCAACTTTGAAACACTCTAGCCAGACTCCCTTCCTGCGAAGGAATCGCGGGCACCGGATCGGACTTGGTGACTGAACCAGCTGCGTCAGAATTCGACGCGATCACGATGGAAGGTAGAGGCTTGGAAAGGAACAGCCATGCCGCCACGGCCCACCCCGCCACGGCGAAGATCCCGCAAACGGCAGCGGTCGCTTTCACGCCCCCAGGTTCTTGATCGTCTGGAAGATCGCCGTGATCATCAGGTAGGCCATGGTGCCGATCAGGCCGGCCATGATGATGAGAATCGTCGGCATGATCAGCGCCATGATGCGCGACAGGCTCTTGTCGAGTTCCTTGTCGTAGCGCTCGGCGGCGCGCCGCAGGGCGATATCGAGCTTACCGGTCTGCTCACCGACCGAGACCATGTCGATCAGCAGCGGCGGGAAGGCGCCCGTGCGGATGAGAGCCTTCGAAAACGCGCGACCATCTCCGACCTGATCGATGACGATGTTCAGTTCGCCGCGCAGCGCCAGGTTCTGGGTCGCATCGCGGGAAAGCTCCAAGGCACGCAGCAGCGGCAGGCCGTTGCCCGCGAGGTTCGCCATCGTTTCCAAGAACTGGACGTAGAAACGACTGGTAACGACGGGGCCCATCAGCGGCGCGCGCAGCTTGAACTGGTGCCACGTCATCGTGTTGTCCGGGTTATCCTTCCACGCCTTGAAGAAGAGTCCCGCGGCAGCGAGCACGATCAGGATGATGTACCAGTAGCTCTTGATGAAATCCGAGGTGGTCACCATCAGCTTGATCGGCGGCGGCAGTTTCCCGCCCGGGGTGCTCTCGATCAGCGTGGTGAGCTGGGGAATGAGGGTCGTGACGAATACCGCCGCCACACCAATGCCCGCGACGATCAGGAAGGCCGGATAGATCATCGCCAGGATCAGGCGGGCCTGCAGCTCGGCGAGGGTCTTCAGATAGTGGGCTTGGCGACGGAGAATCTCGTCCAGCGCGCCGGAAGCTTCACCTGCCGCGGCCAGCGAGCAATAGAGCGGGCCAAAGCTCGGGCTGACGCGCTTGATCGCGGTGGAGAAGTTCATGCCATCGCGCACGAGTTGGCGGACCCGGCTCGCGACGGCTTTCAGACCGCCGAGTTCCTGGCGGCTCTCCATCGACTTCAGCGCCGGCTCCAGTTGCAGGCCGGCGGCGAGCATGTCGGAGAGCTCTTCCGTGAACATGATCACCTCGGCTCGCTTGAGCTTCAGCGGGCCGTCCGGGGTCTTCTCCTCGGTCTCCTTGCCAACCGCTTTCACTCCCGACTTCGCGGCAGCTTTCGGAGCAGGCTTGGCAGCGGGCGCTGGTTCCTTGGCCTTTTTCTTCGCCGGTGCCGTGGAGGCAGCGGTTTCCTTCAGGCTGACCGGCTGGAGGCCGCGCTTGTCGAGCACGCGCAAGGCTTCGGGACGGTCCGCGGCATCCACCTCGCCGGTCTGGACACCGCCGGAGGAACTGAGGGCTTTATAGGCGTAAAGGGGCACGCTGGGATGGAGATTCGAAAGTTGAAACCCGGGATTTCAGATCACTCCGTGGCGATGTCGGTGGAGGTGACCGAAATGACCTCCTCGATGGTCGTGAGGCCCTGCATCACCTTGATCCAACCGTAGCCGCGCATCGGGACGAAGCCTTCCTTGATCGACTGCGCCCGGATGTCCGGCGCGCTCGCGCCGTGAGCCACCATGTCCTGCATCGCCTGGCTGAGCACCACCACTTCGTAGATCGCGAGACGACCTTGGAAACCGGTATTGCGGCAGCGGTCGCAGCCCTTGGCCACGTAGGGTTGGCCATCGAGATTCATCGGGATGCCGAGATCACGGCGATCATCGAGGCTCAGTTCGCGCGGCACCTTGCAGTGCGGGCAGAGGCGGCGGACGAGGCGCTGGGCAAGGAAAGCACGAACAGCGGCGGAGACGAGGAACGGCTCCACACCCATGTCGATCAGACGGCTGATACCGCCGAGCGCATCGTTGGTGTGAAGGGTCGAGAACACCAAGTGACCGGTAAGCGAGGCGCGGATGGCGATTTCCGCTGTCTCAAGGTCACGAATTTCCCCGATCATCACGACGTTCGGGTCAGCACGCAGAATCGAGCGCAGGCCGGCGGCGAAGGTCAGGCCGATGTCCGACTTCACCGCGATCTGCATCACACCGGAGAGCTTGTTTTCCACCGGGTCCTCGATCGTGACGATGCGGCGGTCCGGGTGGTTGATCTCGCTGAGAAAGGAGTAAAGGCTGGTCGACTTGCCCGAACCGGTGGGACCGGTGATCAGGATGATGCCGTTCGAGATGTGCAGCAGGCTCTCGATCTTCGAGCGCACGTGATGCTCCATCCCCAGCTTGTCCAAGTTGAACTTCTCCTGGTTGAGGAGACGGAGAGCAACGCTCTCGCCTTCGACCGTCGGCACGGTGGCAACACGAACGTCGATCGTGCGACCTTCGAACTGGAGGTTGATACGACCGTCCTGCGGCAAGCGGCGCTCGGCGATGTCGAGGCGCGACATGATCTTCAGACGAGCGATCACCGAGCTCTGCAGCGCCTTGATGTTTTCGGGCACTGTCACCGCCAGCAGCTTCCCGTCGATGCGGTAGCGGATGCGCAGGTTATCGGCCAGCGGCTCGACGTGAATATCAGTCGCACGCTGCTCCAGCGCTTCGCGGATGATCTGGTTGACGAATTTGACGACGCTCGCCTCCTCGTCCTCATCGGCGTCGATGACGTTCGCCTCGTCGTGGGTCTCGAGGTTGTCGTAGTCGAGGTCGCGGCCTTCCAGGATCTGCTCGAAGGTATCGGCTCCCACACCGTAGAGACGGCGGAGAGACTCGTGGACCCGGCGGCGGGAAGCCATGCACCACTCCACCGGCATCTCGATTTCCTGAGCGACGGCTTGGCGGGCGACGAGATTGAAGGGATCGAAGGTGGCGAGCTTGAGGCGCTTGTCCTCCCCTTCCCCGACGAATTCCACGGGCAAGAGCCGGTGACGGAGGGCAACCCGCGGGCCGCACGCTTCACGCAGCGGCAGCGGAGCTTCCGGAAATTGGATGTTTTCCAGCCACTCCATACCCAGCTCGGCAGCCAACTCGCGCATGTATGGTTCTTCCTCGACCACGCCGGCATCCAGGACGTCGTCGATCGGCGAGCGCTGGCTGATGCTCGCACCCTCCAGCACTTCCTCGAGTTTTTCCAAGTCTTGGCATCCGCTGCGGCGGGCGGGGTCGATCAACAATTCGGTCATTCGGCTGGCGGTCTTGTCCCGTAAAACCGCCGGGGGTGCAACTTTGTCTCTGGAAAATCCATTTGGTTGCGTCAGCAGCCCGGAACCAGTCCTCAGGGGCTTGCCGCCGGAGATCCCCCTCCCTAGAACCTCGCCGTGCCGACGATCCACCCGACCGCCCAGATTTCGCCCGATGCGGAGCTCGCCAGCGACGTGACCGTCGGACCTTTCACAGTGATCGAGGGACCAGTGAAATTGGCGGCCGGGGTGAAAATCGGCGGCCACGCTTGGATTTCCGGCCGGACCAGCATCGGCGAAGGTACCAGCGTCGGCTGGGGAGCCGTCATCGGCGCGGACCCGCAGGACCTTTCCTTCGATCCCGAGACCGATTCCGGAGTGGAGATCGGGCCGCGCAATTCGATTCGGGAGTATGTGACCATCCACCGCGGCTCCAAGTCCGGTGCCCGGACCGTCATCGGCGAGGGCAACCTGCTGATGACCGGTGCGCACTTGGCCCACGATGTCTGGCTGGGCGACGGCAATATCCTCGCCAACAGCGTCCTTCTGGCCGGCCACGTCCACGTTGGAAACAAAGCCTTTCTCGGTGGAGGGGCGGGCTTCCACCAGTTCATCAAAATTGGCGACCTCGCCATGGTGCAAGGCCTGACCGCCGTGAGCCAGGATGTGCCGCCATTTTGCACCGCCTATGGGATCAACCAGCTCGCAGGCCTGAATACGATCGGCCTGCGCCGGGCGAGCTTCAGCGCGGATGAGCGGGGAGCGGTGAAACGCGCCTACAAACTAGTGTTTCAATCAGGCATGGCGCGAGAGGCCGCACTGGCGGAGGCATTCGCATTGGAATGGCCCGAACCAGCCGCGCGCTTCTTGGCGGCCATCGCCACCCCGTCGAAAAAGGGCGTGATGAGCCCATGAGGTGAGCCAAGGCGAATAACAAACAAACGCTCAAACCCAATCATGGGATAGGCGGTGCCCTCGATTAAGGAGAAGCTAGGAGACGCCAGAGGTCATCCAGCAAACGATTGATCCAACCAAAAGGCAACCCCACTTGTTCACAGTTTGTTCACACGCTTGGACACGAACCGCAGGTTTGACCTTAAGCTGACTTAGCACCATGAAACAAACGCTTCGAATTCATCTAGAGTGATCGACCTGCCGGAGGCATCCATTCACGCAATCGCGTGAAAATAGTCCAAACTCCTTTCACTAAAGCCAAAAGGCTAGAAATCCGCTCAATCTTCATTGCTGCCTTGGTCCTCTTCGGATTCTCCGTTTTCAACGGTCGTTTCAGCCTCAATTTCGCGCTGCACCTTGGGCGACAGGAAGGGTCGCACTACCAAGCCATACAGCAGGTAAGCACTGAAAAGCACCGCCGGCATGATGTAGTGGAAACGCACCGTGACGATCAGTAGCAGTGCTGCCCCGACGATGACCAGCGGGGTCCCCCGGGTCCGCCATCCGACCTTCTTGAAGCTGGGGTAGCGGACGTTGCTGACCATCAGGAAAGAAAGTCCGATCATGGCCCCAGCCAGGACATACTTCCACATGCCCAGGTTGCGGTCGGTGTCGTTGAAGTAGATGACGACGTAGGTCAGCGACGAAATGAAGCCGGCTGCCATCGGAATCGGCAAGCCGCGGAAATCAGTGCTGGCGTTCGCCCGCTTCGGCATCGCGGCGAGGCAGTTGAACCGCGCCAGCCGGATAGCCCCGCACAACACGTAGATGCACGCCAACCCCCAGCCGAAGCCGGCGAAATTGAGATCCTCGTCCAGAGGTAACAGGACCGCTTTCGCCATCAGCATCGACGGGGCCATGCCAAAGGAAATGACGTCCGCAAGCGAATCGAACTCGCGACCAAAGGGCGACTCCTGCCCGCCGAAGCGGGCCAAGCGCCCGTCCAATAGGTCGAAAATGCACGACGCGAAGATCAGCAGGATGGCCTGTTTATAGTAGGGCTGGGCGTCTGCGAAGACATAGCCCCCGGGCGTGGTCGCGACCATGATGCCCTTGAAAATGGTCAGCACCGCAAAGAAGCCGCAGGCCAGATTACCGGCCGTCATCAGGTTCGGCAGCAAATAGATGCGCGGTTCGTCGGGTTCAAGGCGTCGGAACATGTGGCCGCAAGGTGGCCCAAAAGCTCGCCTTGAAACAGTGGAAAATCCCCGGGGGCCAGTTAGGGTCCGCGGCGTGGACCCCGCGACGATCACTGTAGACACCCCGATGGGGGAAATCATGAGCGCCCTGCCCGGGGCCCGCCGCGCCCTGTTTTCCCGCTATCACCTCGGCGGTTGCCAGAGCTGCGGCTTCTCCGACACCGAGACACTCGCCGAGCTTTGCTTCCGGGCAGGAGAGCTGAATGCCAAGGAGGCATTGGAGCATTTGTTGGAAAGCCACGCCCATGACGAGTCGATGATGGTCTCCCCGGCCGAATTGAAAGCCGAGCTGGAGTCCCCCACCCCGCCCCTTCTCTTGGACTGCCGGACCCGCGAGGAACACGAGGCAGTCGCCATCCCCGGCGCGGAGTTCATGACCCAGGAACTCCAACAGCAGCTCTTCGGCGGCGACCCGCAGCGCCGGATCATCCTTCACGATCATTCCGGCAAACATGTGCTCGATACCTGCGCCTGGTTCCTCGGCCACGGCATGAAGAACACCCGCGCCCTCCGCGGCGGCATCGATGCCTGGAGCCGCGAGGTGGATCCGAAGCTGCCAAGATACCGGCTCGAAGTGGATTGATTCCTTCCGGGAATCTCAAGATTCTTCCCGACGAGCCATGAATTTCAGATGGGGCCGGATCTTGGCAGCCACAGCCGCTGCGGTCTGTGTTGCAATGATATTGCCGCACGAGACCGTTACGGAGATCAATGCTGCCACCGGAACCTTTAGAACCCGCCGCACGTTCGCCGGATTCATCAAGGGTGCTTGGAAAGAATCCCCAACCTGGGTCTCACAACGCGCGAAGCATCTCGGCATCGCCACAAACGACCAATGGCAGTTCTTCTCCATACGCCGTTACGTGGGCATCACTTATTCCCGAGGCTGCGCCAAAGCCCCCGCCTCCCATAATCTGAAATACGTTTCTGAAGAAGAGATGACCGAGGAAGAGCGCGACACCTTCGTCCGGCAATTCGTCGGAGCGACGGAAAAGGAACGGATAGAGCTCCTACGCCAACTCCCCTGAAGCGAATCACCCTCATCCGCAGCTTCCACGCTTACGGCGTAAACGGAACGAGCCCGGCAAATGCCGGGCCCGCTCATCTTGAATGATTGAATCGCGTGTCGATCGTCAGGCAAACACCTCCGCCACCGGAACACCCTTGTCGGCGAACTTGAACGGGCGGCCCGAGGGCGACATGACGGTAAGGTCGTGCGGCAGGCCCAGCGCGTTGGCGATGGTGGCGTTGAAGTCCTGAACCATCACCGGCTTGTCCTTGACGCGTTCCCCCTTGGCATCGGTCTCGCCATACTTGAAGCCGCCCTTCACGCCGCCACCGGCCAGGAGGCAGGTGAAAGCCGCCGGATGGTGATCGCGGCCGTTCTGGTGCTCCGTCTTGATCGTCGGGGTGCGACCGAATTCGGTAGCCACGACGACAAGGGTGTCCTTGAGCATGCCCTTCGACTCCAAGTCCTTCAACAGGCCGGCATAGGCTTGGTCGAACTCCTTGCAGCGGCCTTCGACGGCGGCGAAATTGTCAAAGTGGGTGTCCCAGCCGCCAAGCTGGACCTCCACGAACTTCACCCCGTGCTCCACCAAGCGGCGGGCCAGCATGCAGCCCTGCGCGAAGCGTCCTTCACCATACGTCGAGCGCACGGAGGCGGACTCGTCATTGATGTTGAACGCCTTCAGATCCTTGCTGTTCATCAGCTTGATCGCCTCCTGATAAAGCTCCTCGTAGGCCTTCACATCGGCGTTCTGATACTTGCCGTGGAACTGCTTGTTGAGCCGGTCGGCCAGTGACAGGCGGTGCTCGAAGTCTTCCTTGGAAACCTCTCCCGGCTTTTTCGAATCCTGCAGGCCATCCGTCGGACTGCCGATCGGAGCGGCGGCAAATTTTGCACCAAAGAAACCGCCGCCGGAGGTGTCCGAGGACGAGTCGATCGCGACGAATCCGGGAATCTCCGGATTGGTTCGGCCACCGAGCTTCATGACCCACGCGCCGAGCGACGGATGCTTCACCGTGCCGCGCATTTCGTAGCTGGTGTGCATGATGTAAGTGCCCTGCTCGTGGGCGCCTTGTCGGGAGGTCATCGAGTTGATCACGCAAACCTTGTCCATGACCTCGGCGGTCTTGGGCAGGTGCTTGCCGACGAAAATGTCGGTGGCTTTGGTCGGGATTGCCTCCATCGACCCCATCACTTCCTTTTTCTTCGGCTTGGGGTCGAAAGTGTCCAGATGGCTCATGCCACCGGACATGTAGAGATAGATCACGGCTTTGGCCTTGGCCTTCACCGCTTCCTTGGCGGCGGCCGGGGCCGCAGCGGCGGCACCATTGAAGAAGGGCATCAGCTGCACCCCGAGGTACATCTTCGCCGCATTCGTGATGAAGCGGCGGCGGGTCGGCTCGTCGAAGCGGTTGAAATCGCTGGAGTTCATGGTTTTTCGAGGGTGAGGGGTTTTATTGAAGGAAGAGGAACTCGGAGGACATCACGAGCGCCGAGACGATGTTGCGGTAGCCGTTTTTGCCGGACTTCTTCACCTCCTCTTGCATCCAGCCCATTTCCTCACTGGTCGGCGGGCGGTTGAGGATCGTGATGTAGAGGCGGCGGATCTTCTCCTCGTCGCTGCCTGCGTCTTCGAGGCTCTTGTAGAGGTGCGCACCGGAGTTATTGACCAGCTGCTCCTGCACGTAGCCATTCATGAGCGAGAGCACTTGGCCCACATTCGGTTCGCGGCTGGCACCTTCGACGACGATCCGGTCGGATTGGCCGAAGAGGTAAAGCAGATGGTTGCGTGGTGCGGGGCTTGGCAGCTCGGAAGCACGGACTTGCGCTTTGCTGTCATAGGTCTGGACCTTGGCCATCATGCCCATGCTGTCGCCACCACCGCCTCCGCCACCCTTCTTCACTTCATCGAGCAGCTTGTCGAAGTAGGAGCGCACGGCGGCCTCGGATTCCAGCGCCAAGACCTCCTTCGAGACCTGCACCATGTTCTTCTTGCCGACCAACACCGGCTTGCGGCCGACATAAATGCGGTCGTCGAGACTGCGGCGCGGCTTTTTGTCCGGATCGCCGGAAGCCAGCGTGATCAGCGAGTCCCAAAGCTGCTCTGCGGACAGACGGGAAAGCTGGCGACCATGGAAATCGTCGCCGGAGGCCACTTTCGCAGGCTCGGGATTCGGGACGAATTGGAAGGTCTTGGTATTCAGCAGCACCTTCTGGAAGGCTCGCAGGTCGTAGTTGAGCTCGCCCATGAGCGAAACCAGCGTGGCCATCAGCTCGGGATGATGAAGCTCCTTGGTCGGCTTGTATTCATCGACCGGCTCATAGACACCGCGGCCCATCACGCGCTTCCACATGCGGTTGGCGGCAACGGAGGCGAACTGTTCGCCGGTCTTCGTGGTGACCCACTCGGCGAGTTCCGGCCGGCCACCGCCCTTGTCGTTCTTTTCGGAAATGCGGACACCCTTGCCGAAGGGAGTCTTGGCACCGATCAACTGGCCCGGCTGACCATCCTTATATTGGTAGTCCTCGGGCAGCTTGATCTTACCCTCACCGGTGCCGCCGAGGCTCAGCCCGTAAACCCGGTCCCACATGACTTGCGCCACGTCGTAGTCCAAGGAGCGACGCTTTTCACCATCGTTGATCTCCTCCCACAGCTCCTTCATCAGGTTTTGGCGCATGCCGCCCTGACCTTCGGTGAAGGCGGCCAGCTCGAAGAAATCGTGGCGCTCGGTGGTGCCGAACGGGTCATCGTGACACTGCGCGCACTCCATCCGGGAGCCCAGGAAAACGCGCATCGAGTTTGCCAAGTTGTCGAGCGGCATCCCCCGGTCACGGGTGTAGTAGCCGACTGCCGCGGTTTCGGGATCCCAGCCGTCTCCGTTCGCAGAGAGCAGCGCGTGGGTGAATTCGTTCCACGGCATGTTGTTCTCCATGGCCGTGCGCACCCAGTAGCGATAGGGCTCGAAGGTCCCGTTGAAGCCGGGCTTGTCATCGGTCACCCGCAGCAGGTCGAAGACCCAGTTGGCCATGTTGCTGGCGTAACCGGGCGACTTCATCAGGTAGTCGATGAGTTGGACACGCTTGTTCGCATCATCGATCTCCAGGAAAAAACGGGCCTCCTCGGCAGTCGGGATGCGTCCGATGCCGACCAGAAAGGCGCGCCGCAGGAAAGTGGCATCATCCGTCACAGCCGGCACCGGCAGTTTCTCCTTCCGGTACCACGCCGCCACATTGGCGTCGATGGCTCGCGCGGCTTTGGCAATGAAGGCCGGATCGTCCGCGGGAGACGGTTTATCCGCAGCGTAGGCGAAAGGCAGGACCACCAGCCAACAGGCGAGGGAACCGAAAATGCGTGGTTTCATGGGTTTTGAGGTTTTGTCAAAGCTAGGCGGGCCACCCGAGGTCGTCAATTCGACGCCAAGGCATGCAAATCAACGCCAAAGCATGGATCGGCCGCCTACGCGGGAGCACCTTGGATTCTTTCGTGATAATGAAACGGAGCTGAAACACGCAACCCTCGGAAAGGTTTCTGTCTTGGTTCCGCATTTTCCGGTCATTGACCCACGGCGGCATGCCTCATGCCTTGACTTCCCCACCTCTCCCCACGCGATCGCGTAGCAGGGGCGGAGTTGCCCCCCCGAATCGATTCCGCTAGCGTCGCAAAGCTGCCGCGGCTTGCCGCACAGCGCCCCCCCCCTCAATGACCACCAGAGCACTCACCCTGGACCCTACAGGCGTTGGCCCGCTTCCCGCGGTGCTGGACCAACGGGCCGCTACCGACGCGGAGCGGTTGGCCTTCCGATTTCTCGTCGATGGTGAGGAAAACGAGCGGCTGCTTCACTACGGCGAGCTCATGCGCCAGGCGCGAATTCAGGCCGGAAATCTCGTCGACGCCGGTGCGTCTGGAAAGCCGGTCCTCTTGATGGAATCGCCGGGCCTGGAGTTCATCATCGGCCTCTTCGCCTGCTGGTATGCCGGCGCGATCGCGGTCCCCGCCTACCCGCCGCGCGGGAATCGCCACCGGCAACGGCTGGAGTCGATCTTGCGGGATTCCGGAGCGACTCTGGCGATCGGCGAAATGCCCGCCAAACCAATGCCCGGCGTGACCGTCTTGACCACGGACGAGCTCTCGACAGGCAGCCCTTTCGAGCGGGACGCGCCGTACGGTGATAATCCCTGCTTGCTCCAGTACACCTCCGGTTCCACTTCCAAGCCGAAGGGGGTGGTCCTTCATCATCACCACCTGCGGCACCATCTCGCCGCGCTCGGCAGCACACTGCGCGGCCTCGGCATCCGCTCGATGCTCAGCTGGCTACCGCCCTATCACGACATGGGGCTGATCCTGAAGATCCTGTTCTCTTTCGACTCGGGGGTGCCGCTAACCTTCTTCTCGCCCGACCATTTCGTGCAGCGGCCGGTCCGCTGGCTGCGGGCGATCAGCCACTACCGCGCCGATTTCAGCGGCGGCCCGAATTTCGCCTTCGATCTCTGCCTGCGCTCGATCCGCGACGAGGAACTCACCGGCTTGGACCTCTCATGCTGGAATGCGGCTCCAACTGGTGCCGAGCGGATTCGCATCGATACGCTCCAGCGCTTCGCCCGCCGGTTCGCACCGTATGGTTTCCGGCCGGAGACCTTCCTGCCCGGCTATGGGCTGGCCGAAGCCACCCTCACCGTAACGGCCTGCCGCTCCGGCCGCTTCCAAGGCATCTCCCAGCACCCCCAAGCCGGCCAGCATGTCTCCTGTGGACCGGTGGTGGATGGCTCCACGCTTCGCATCGCCGACCCGGCGAGCGGACGCAGCCTGCCCGCGGGAGAGATTGGCGAAATCCGGGTAAAGGGTGCTGGCGTTGCCGCGGGCTACTGGAACCGCCCGGGGGAGAGCGCCAAGGTTTTCGGAGCCGACGGAGAGTTGCGCACCGGCGACCGCGGCTATCTCGAAAACGGGGAACTTCACGTCGTCGGGCGGATCAAGGATCTGATCATCCTCGGTGGCACCAATGTGGCCCCGGAGGATGTCGAAGCCGCCTTGGCTGGCGCCTTTCCCCAGTTCACGGCGGCGGCAGCATTCTCCGGCGAAACCCCGGCGGGTGAAGGATTGGTGCTCGCGATCGAATCGCCGCGCCTGCCGGAAAAGGAGCTGGTTGAACTCGCCATCGCGATCCGCCGGAGCGTCGCCGATTCGCTGGAGTTGCCTATTCATCGCATCGTCTTCGTGCGTACCGGCACCCTGCCCCGCACGACCAGCGGCAAGCTCCAGCGCTCCGCCGCGAGCGAGGCCTTCAAGGAAGGCAAGCTCGTCGTGGTCTTCAACGAAGCCGCCCTTTCACCCGCGATCCCTCCAGGTGGCAAGTGGCTGGATGCGGTGCTCGATGCCGTACGAGAAGTCTCCGGTCGGGATGGCGTCCGGGCGGAGGATGACCTCATCGCCTTTGGCCTCAGCTCGATCGAAGCCACGCGCTTGGCCGCACTCCTGCGAGCCACCACGGGCGTCGAAGTCTCTCTTGCCGAGCTGTTCTCAGCATCTTCCTTCGATCAGCTCGCCAGCACCTTTGAAGGCAGGACTGCTATCCCTCTGCCAGAGATCCTGCCCGGCTCGGGACGCGACAGTGGTGTCCTCACGCATTCGCAAGAGCGTATGGGCTTCCTTCATCAGTTGGAGCCGGAAAGCGCTGCCTATCACGTCTTCGGCGCTCTGGAACTGGAGGGTCCGCTTGATGTCGCCGCTCTCGAGCGCGCCTACACCGCCTTGCTTGCCCGCCACACCATCTTGCGCAGCCGCCATGTCCTGCAGGATGGCCGGCTCGTGGTGAGGCTCGATGACAGTCCGCTGCCCGCTCTTGAGCGCAGCAACGGTCCGCGTGAGGTAGTGCTGAAGGCCTTCTCACTCCGGCCGTTCGATCTCGCGAATGAATCACCGATCCGCGCGTTGCTGATCGCCTGCGGCAAGAAGCATCACATCTTCGCGCTGTGCGCCCATCACATCGTTGCCGATGGCTGGTCGGTACGGCTGCTGGTTCGCGATCTCGCCGCCTACTACGCGACCTTCACCGGCGGCACACAGGCACCGACGCCATTTGCAGGACCGGATTACCTCGACTACGCCACGTGGCATCGTGGCCGGATCGAAAGCGGTGCCGCCGATTTGGCGACCTACTATTGGAAGCGGCGCCTGACAGGTCACTCCGGCGTAATGGAACTCGCCACCGATTTCCCGCGACCGGCCAAGCCATCGTCGCTCGGCGGTGCCGTGGAACGCACCGTGCCCGCTGGTCTCGTCGAGCGAGTCACCGCCTTCGCGAAGGCTCGTCGGGTCACCCCCTTCATGGTCCAGCTCGCGGCCTTCCTGCTGCTGCTGCGCCGCCACGGTGGTGACGATGATCCGGTGATCGCCGTACCAGTGGCCAATCGCAATCACGCCGCCGCGGCCGACCTCGTTGGGACCCTGGTCAATACCCTGCCCTTCCGGCTCACACTCGATCCGGCCGAGACTTTCCTCTCGCTGTTAGACCGGGTGCGCGAGGCCGCTTTCGAAATGCAGGCCGCCCAGGATGCGCCCTTCGAACGCATCATCGAAGCCATCCGTCCCGAACGCGCCCGCGATCGTTCGCCACTCGCGCAGGTGATGTTCGATCACCAAGAGATCCCGATTGCCGAAACCTGGCACGGCGGGCTGCGTTGCCGGCCCTACCTCGCCCATCGTGGCGCGGTGCAGTTCGATCTCGGCCTGCTCTACTTCGTCCTCTCCGACCGCCAGCAAGTGGTGCTCGAGTATCGCTATGACCTTTTCAAAAGGGAAACCGCGGACGCGATGCTCGACCGCTATCTCGCGATGCTCGAAGCCGTCTGCCGCGAGGCCGAGCGCCCCGTCCACGCAATCGACGGACTTTCGGAGAGCGACCTGCTTCATCTGCTTTCGGCGGGCCAAGGAGCCGAGCGTCCCGAGTTTCCGAAACAAACGGCTCCCGCACTGATCGCCGCGACTTGCCACCGCCTGGCGAAACACACCGCTCTCATCTGCGGCGCGGAATCGCTCGACTACGCCACGCTCGACTTGCGCGCAGGAGCCTTGGCCGCATCGTTGCAGGCAAAGGGAATCAAGCCCGGCGATCGCATCGCCATTTTGTTAGAGCGCGATCTGCTGTTGCCGGTTGCGCTGCTTGCCGCGTGGAAATGCGGGGCTGCCTACGTGCCGCTGGATGCCGCCAATCCACCCGAGCGCCTCGCGTTGGTATTGGAGGACCAAGCGCCGCTCCACGTGCTCGTTTCTTCATCGCTCGTCGATCGCCTGCCGCCAGATTCGCCATCCATCGTACTTGATCCCGCGATGGCCAAGGGCACCAAGCACCCGGAGCAAGTTTCGGTAAGACCGGAAGACGCCGCCTACATTCTCTACACCTCCGGCTCTACCGGAAAACCGAAGGGCGTCATCGTCTCCCACGGTGCGCTCGCGAATTTCCTGCTCTCGATGCAGGAGGAGCCGGGCTTTGCAGAAGGCCAGCGCCTGCTCGCCGTCACCACCGTCTCATTCGACATCTCGGCATTGGAGATCTTCCTGCCACTTATCTCCGGAGGCACAGTGGACCTTGTCGCCAGCGGTGTTTCTCGTGATCCCGCAGCATTGCTTTCACGGTTGGAAGCCACCCAGCCCGATGTGATGCAGGCGACCCCGGCCACGTGGCGCATGCTGATCGATGCCGGTTGGCATGGCTCACCGGCCATGAAAATCCTCTGCGGCGGCGAGGCGATGGACCTGCCCCTCGCTCGCAAGCTACTCCCGCTCGGCCGCGAACTCTGGAATCTCTACGGCCCCACCGAAACCACGGTGTGGTCCACGGTCTGGCGGGTGCCGGACAATCCGCAGCACATTCTGATCGGACATCCCATCGCCAATACCGGTATCCACATCGCTGCCGCCGATGGCTCACCCTTGCCACCTGGCGTGCCGGGCGAACTGCTCATCTCCGGCGCGGGATTAGCCGATGGGTATTGGCAACGCCCCGAGCTGACCGCCGAGCGCTTTGTCGCGACCCCTTCCACCGAGATGCCACGCGTTTATCGCACTGGCGATCTGGCGCGCTGGCAGGCGGATGGTTCGCTCGAATGCCTCGGCCGTTCGGATGGCCAGGTGAAAGTCCGCGGCTTCCGGGTGGAGCTTGGCGAAATCGAAGCCGCATTGCTCACCCATCTCGGCATCGCCGAAGTCGCCACCGTGCTCAAGGACGAGCGACTGGTCGCATGGTATCGTCCCACGGTGCCCGGACTAAATGCGTCCGAGATCACTGCGCACCTGCGCGAACGCCTGCCGGACTACATGATCCCGGCACCGCTGGTCGCCATCGATCACATGCCGCTGACGGCAAGCGGCAAGATCGACCGCAAGGCGCTCGCTGCGCGTCCTCTGCCCGAATCCACTGTCGGCAAACCGGCTGCAACGAGCGCCAGCGACTCGCTGGTAAGTGAGCTCTGCCAGATCTGGGCCGGAGCACTGGGAAGCCGGAACGTGCATCCCGACGACGATTTTTTCGCACTCGGGGGACACTCGCTGGTCGCGGCTCGCCTCGTTGCCGAAGCCACCCAACGAACCGGCATCACGGTCTCGCTCGACTGGCTCTTTGATCGCCCGACGCCGGCCGGCATGGCGGCTCAGATCCGGGAGGTTGCTGCTCCTGACCTGGCAGAGCCACGGGTACTGCCGCTGTCCCGAGGACAAGGCGGCACGCCGCTCTTCTGGTGCCACACCTTGGTCGATGGCGGCATGGGCCTCCTGCCGTATCGAGAGACGGCGCAGTTGTTAGGCGACGTCACCGACTCGCACGGCATCGCCGAAGGGGCCCATGGCTTTGAAACGCTGTCCGCCATGGCAACCGCGCATGTTGAAAAGATCCGCGCTGCTCAACCACGCGGTCCCTACCGGATCGCCGGCTTCTGCTTTGGTGGGAATCTCGCTGCGGAAATCGCTTCACAACTTGCGGACGCCGGTGAGGAGATCGAGTTGCTTTGCCTGCTGGAGGCATCTCCGCCTAACTCCACTTTCACCTACAATCCCTGGCTTCGCCTCGGCACGTGGAAGCGCATCCTTTCGCGGCTCCCCGGCCGCGTGAAGAGCTTCATGACGCGCGATGCGGAAGCCGCCCTTCGCCGATTGAAGATGAAGCAACGCGCCGCCGCATCCGAGATGGCACGGCTCTCGCGGAAGGATGGCATCCCGGACATCCGCGGCATTCTCGATCTCGATGTGCTCGACCCCGAGTCTCAGGAGCGTGCCACGCTCCACTGGGAAGCCCTGCACAAACACGAATCACGCCTGCCACACGCCAAACGCATCGTGCTGATCCGCGCTGATGACGATGGCTGGCTGCCGCGTCCGCCGACGCTCGGCTGGTCAGCGCCCTGCGAAATCGAAGTCCATACCGTGCCCGGCCGCCACGAGGAATTCCTCCGCCGCCGCTCCGCCAAGGAAGTGGCCGACGTGATGCGACGGGTGCTCTTTCCTAGCAGGGCCTGACAGCCCTAGCAGCGCTTCGCCTCGTGGATCATCGGACGGAGCTTGGCGAGTTCCGCGACAGCAATGCCCTCCTGTGCCTCGGGCAGGCGGAAGCTCCAGTTGTGCGGCCCCACGGTCCCGGGCGAATTGATACGGTCGGTGAGATCGCAAAGGTCGGTGATCATGATCGCGGCGTAGCGCGACTGGGAATCGAAGAGCGCCTTGAACAGCGCTTCCTTCACCTCGGAGCTGTAGGGTTGATCCGGTTCGATTTTCGCGAATCCGGACATCCGTAGGAGGCTGTTCACGGCACCTTCGCGCTCGCTTTCTTCGACGCGCGGGTCCGCCGCGATTTCACGAAAGCCTTCCCACATCGCCGGGAGAGAGTCGTGATCGTGCGTTGCGTAGGTGGCAAACGAGCACTCGGGCAGTTCATCCGGCGGGATCACGTGGCCTTCTTCATCGAAGTCCCAGTGCGGCACCCGGAAGCCTGCGACATCGAGCGAAGCAAGGTGCGGCCTCACATACTCCGGCACGCAGCCAAGATCCTCGCCGACCACCGCGGCTCCGTGAGAAGCCTCGATGACCATCCGCAGCCGCACATCGCCCTCGGCGAGATTTTCCGCCTGATTCTCCGCCGTATCGTCAGGGCGGGGACTCCACCCGGGCAAGGGACCTCCCGTAAGTTCCACCGCCTCCTCCTCGGAGAGATCGAGAAACTCGCCATTCAGCTGCGGCTGCCATGGGAATGAATAGATCCGGTAAAAGCCAAGGACGTGATCGATGCGGAAGATGTGGAAGATGTCGGTAAGCATCGAGATTCGCTGCCGCCACCACGGAAAGCCAGCGGCTTCCATGCGGTCCCAACGATAGAGCGGGATCCCCCAGTTCTGCCCCCATTGCTGGATGAAGCGATCATGCTTGAAAAGGGTCTCCGGCGGTGCTCCGCCGCACCATTCGAGATCGAAGTCCTGGCGATTGAAGAACACATCCGCCGAGTAGCGGCTCACGCCGATCGGGATGTCGCCCATCAGCTTCACGTTCTTCTGGTCGGCATACGCGCGAACCGAGAGCCACTGAACGAAGCATAGCCACTGGATCCACGCGTAGAATTCCAAACGCTCTTCCACGACCGCCGCGTTCGCGGCCTTCGCCGACTCGAGATGAGCCAGCGCTCCTTCCACCGTGCGCATGGATTCCGGCCAGTAGTCCCAAGCCTCCGAGCCACCGGCCTGATCCATCAGCCAACGGTAGATGCAGTAGTTCTCCAGCCACCCCTTCTCCTCACGGCGGAAACGGAAGAAAGCGACATCGCCCGGACCGGAGTTGAAGCGGCTCCACGCCTTCTCCAACAGGGCGCGCTTCGTTCTGCGGACAGCGGCGTAATTCACGTGATCGGCCAAGAGATGCTCGCCAAGACTCTCGCGCGCGTTCTCGACATCGGACTCCTGGAGCCCGGGAATCTCGCTCGGGTCCATGGTGAGATACAGCGGCTCGAGTGCGACCGAGGAAATCGCATTGTAAGGGCTATCATCGCCGCCGGTTTCGTTAAGCGGGAGCAATTGGAGGAAGCCGATGCCATTCGCGGCGCAGTGATCAATCCACAGCTTCATGGCGCGGGTATCACCAATGCCAAGATCCCCGGCGCGGCGGGGCGTAAAAGCGGGCAGCAGCAGGCCTGCGAGTCGAACGGACATGCCGAAAAGCTGGCAGGCCCCGTGCCACGATCCAGCCCGAAGCGTGTTTCCCGCTGGGAGCGCGGGCCGCTGGCCCGCTGAAGCCAGAATACGGCTACCCTTGGCTGAGCGGTCTTAAACGAGGGAAGTTCACACGTCCGTGGTTCTGCGAGCCGGAGACCCCGCGCTCCCAGCGGCTACGCAATGATCTCCTGAATCGGATCCGCGCCCTCCACACCAACCAACTTCTGATCGAGCCCTCCGTAAAAATAGCTCAGGTGATTCGGATCGAGGCCCATCTGCTTGAGCACGGTGGCGTGGAGATTCTTCACCTGCACGCGATCCTTCACCGCCTCGCCGCCGAGTTCATCGGTCTCGCCGAAGGTGGTGCCGCCTTTGATGCCGCCGCCGGCCATCCAGGTAGTGAAGCCATAGGCATTGTGATCGCGGCCGGTACCCTCGGCATACTCGGCGGTCGGCTGGCGGCCGAATTCACCGCCCCAGATGATGAGCGTTTCATCGAGCAGGCCGCGTTGCTTGAGATCCTGGATCAGGCCCGCAATCGGCTTGTCGGTATTGCCCGCGTGGAACTCGTGATTCTTCACGAGGTCGCCGTGGGCATCCCAGTTGTCGTCATTGTGAGCGCCGCCGGAATAGATCTGGATGAAGCGTGTGCCGCGCTCGACGAGGCGACGGGCGAGGATGCACTTACGCGCGAAGTCATCCGTGCGGCTGCCGTCCATGCCATAGAGCTTCTTGATGTGCTCCGGCTCGCTCTCGACGTCGATGGCCTCCGGTGCAGTCGCCTGCATGCGATACGCGAGCTCATACGACGCGATGCGTGCCGCGAGGTCGCTATTGTGCTCACGGCTCTTCATGTGGCCGCGGTTGATGTCGCCGAGGAAATCCAGCAGCGAGCGCTGCTGCACGCGGTCCATGCCGGGGCGATTTTCCAAGTTCAGGATGGGATTGCCCTGCGAGCGGAACACCACGCCCTGATAGCTGGCGGGCATGTAGCCGCTGCTCCAGTTCTTCGCGCCGGAGATCGGGCCGCCGGTCTTGTCGAGCATCACCACATAGCCCGGCAGGTTCTCATTGAGCGAGCCGAGGCCGTAGTTGATCCACGAGCCGAGCGAAGGCTTGCCGCTGAGCAGAGAGCCGCTGTTCATCATCAGCATCGCCGAGCCGTGGATCGGCGAGTCCGCGGTCATCGAGTGGATGAACGCGATGTCATCGACGCAGCCACCGATGTTCGGGAAAAGCTCCGAGACCCACTTGCCCGACTCTCCATACTGGCGGAATTGCCACTTCGGACCGACCACGCGGCCCTCGTTCTTCTTGCCGCCGCGACCGAAGGTCTTGATCGGGATGGTCTTGCCATCGAGCGGATACATCTTCGGCTTGTAGTCGAAGGTGTCCATGTGGCTCGGGCCGCCATACATGAAGAGAAAGATCACCGACTTCGCCTTGGCCGGCAGCTGCGGCTGCTTCGGGGCCAGCGGATTGTCGTAGCCAGCCTCACTCGCGAAGACACCATCACGCGACATCATGCCAGCGAGCGCCAGCGATGTGAACCCGCCACCGATCTGGTGGAGGAACTCACGGCGATGAACGCGGCCGCAGAAGTTGCCCGTGGGTGGACGCAGGATCATGGCTAGTCGAGATAGAAGAATTCGTTGAAGCTGAAGACCGCGACGGCGAAGCGCTGCAGCGCCAGTTCCGGCGCGAGCTTGCTGTCAGTTTTCAGCTTGTTGATGAAGGCGAGGGAGCGAATGACTTCGCCCGCATCCGGCTCGCGCGAAACCACGAGTTCGAAGGCCCTCTTCACCTGTGCCTGAAGATCGCCGGGATGTTCGCGCTCGAGGCGTTTGGCCAAGGTGGCAGCCTCGTCGTGGATGAACTCGCTGTTCATCATCGCCAGCGCCTGCGTCGGCACGGTGGTCGTAAAGCGCACCGGGCAAGAGTTGTCGGCATCCGCGAGGTCGAAGTCCGTGAACATCGGCGGCTGCAGCGAGCGCTTGATCTTCACATAGACGCTGCGGCGGTTCGCCTGATCCGGCGGGCTGATGCCCCACTTGCTTCCCTTGGTCGAGGAGGTCGCGAGCACTTCCTCCGGCATCGGGATGAAGACGCTGGGCCCGCTCATTTCCAAATTCAGCTCGCCGGTGCTGAGCAGGATCGAGTCGCGCAGTTCCTCGGCTCCGAGACGGCGCGGATTGAAGCGCCAAAAGAGATCATTGGCTGGATCAGCCGCGGCGTCCTTGGCCTGGGAATCGATGGAAAGCCGGTAGACCTTCGAGTTCAGCAGCAGCCGGTGCATCGC
>Ga0307406_10000422_pt1 | contig 24633 bp, 23 predicted proteins | sample 322Cmetagenome_3_FD_203706 | JGI IMG/M metagenome (GOLD analysis project Ga0307406, IMG submission 203706) | Maize rhizosphere microbial communities from greenhouse at UC Davis, California, United States - 322HYB-C-2 | ecosystem: Host-associated > Plants > Roots > Rhizosphere > Soil | place...
GGTGTAGCAATAAAGCGAGATAGCCGCTTTTCTTGGCGAAAATGCCACAAGCGGTGCATCGCCTTCGTGACCGCTGTCATATTTATAATGATAACTCCCAAAACCAATAATACCAGGTCCCCACATCTTGGGTTCAAAACCGGATTCTTCCTGCATGATTTTTACCAGTTCAAATGAGTCGTTTCTTTTTGCAGTATCTTCAACAGCATTAATAAAATCAGTAACGCTGCTTTCGGTTTCTGTGGTTTTATTTTTTGCCATTTGTTTTTATTTTGGATTAACAATATCGCTTTTCAAAAGCAGGTTTTTGATTTTAATTCCCATACTGTAAAACAAATCAGGATTTGCATACATCTGATTTTCTAATACTATCAAACTCACATCGCTATCGGGAAAATACAAATTTACAGAAGAAAACCCGTCACCAATACCAGTGTGGCCAATATATTTTGGTGTTACATTATCTACAATCCGAATTCCGTAACCGTAACCTGTTTTTTCTTTTCCGAACACATTATGCTGTGCTTTTATATTGTAATCAATCATGAGTTGGTACGTTTCGGGTTTCAAGGTTTTTCCTTTATGAAGATTTTCATTCCAGAGGGCAAGATCATTTACGGTCGAAACAACTCCGTCAGCACCATAACTGTCCTGATTTATCTGAGACTGTTCAATTTTCTTAGCTACTTCTTTATCTATATAATATCCAGTAGCCAGATTTTTTGTTTTCTCTTTAGAATAGCAAAATGTATTTTTCATTTTTAATTCCTTAAACAAAGCATCTGCCATCTCCTGATAACTTTTTTTGGAGGTATATTCTACAATTTTGCCTAACAGGTTAAAGCTCAGATTGCCGTATTTAAAATCACTGCCGGGCTTAAAAAGTAAAGGTTTTTGCAAATCAGTAATTCCGTGAGTATGATTTAATAGTTGATGAACCGTTACAGAATCTGCCCAGGTTTGCGTTAAATACGGAAGATATTTTTTAATAGGCGATTGCAGATCAATTTTTCCTTTTTCATATTCCCTCAAAATCAGAACTGCGGCCATTTGTTTGCTGTTTGACATGATTTCAAACTGAGTCTCCATTTTTAAAGGCGTTTTTTTCTCAAAATCAGCAAATCCCAAAGCTTTACTATATATTGTTTTTCCCTTTTGAGAAATTAAAATTGTGCCATTAAATTTGGGAGAAGCGGCAGCCACTGTGCTGTCTGCCTGAGCCGAAATGTTGGCTGCTTTTTTTTGCGCAAACGAATTGCAATTGGAGAATAAAAAAAGAACGGTCACCAAAGATGAGAGCCTGAAAATTACATTCATTGTGAAATTTATATTTTTTAGTTTATTTAAAACATTCCATTTTCGTTGATCATTTTGGCCGGAACCGCTTGTCCTAAATCCCAAAGCTCAACTATTTTACTCTCTTCAAATCTAAAAATGTGAACAACTGCAACTCCCAAATCAGTTTTGTTTTGCTTAATGTGTGAGTGTATGGCAACAAAATCTTTGTCTCCTATAGCATGATGTATTTCGATAACTTTATTGGGATTTAATCTGAATGCTTCTTCCATTGCTAGCATCAGAGTATTGGCATCTCCCTTAAAATAAACATTATGATGCTTAAAATTTTTGCCAACATACAGACGAAATGCCTCGTGTGAATGACCTTGGGCGGCAAGCTTTAAAAAGTCTTTGGCGATATATTTCCTAGTCATGATTTTAAAGTTTTAAAAACTAACTAAGGTAAGAAATTTACCAGTATCTTTTTTAGTAAAAAAAAATCCCAAAAGTAACAGAATTATAAATCTTCTGGTTTTATCTGACTGATATCAATGCCAAGTTTTGTAAACTCTTTTTCTCCCAATTCTGTAATATAAAAATGCTTATCTGTCGGAGTTTTTTTTGCAATCCATGTTTTGTCTGCAAAGTTTTCCAGAAGAAGCTGCCCCAGTTTTCCGCCAATATGTTCATAGCACAATTTTGCCGGTTTTGTAGTTGTTGATTTTGTGTTCATCCTAAATGATTAAATTCTTTGCGCTTTTTTATAGAATAGCTTTATTGCCAGATAACTCATTGGAATATAAGCAAACATAAGATCTAAGACAGTATACCATACCGGAGAAGGAAGGATAGTAATCATGATAATGCCGGCTAATAAAAAGAACGCACCCACTATAAAGGCTAGTTTTGTCTTGTTGCCAGACGCAATTTTTATTGTTGCTGCCGATCCGGCAAAAGTGCCGAGTGCATGGGCTAAAAAAGGAAAAATGAAATTCTTTGGTTCAAAAAAAGGCATGGCCGCAACCAGCCCTTCGCGTGTTGAAATATCTGCGCCATTTGGTGCGGGAATTATGGAGCCGCTTATTAAAATAAGGATATTATTTACAACACCTCCAATAAAAAGGCCGGCAATAACGGCAAGGATATTTCTTAAAATGGGATTCATATTTTTCGTTTTTACTGAAACGAATTTATGAAATTATTGCATATGAAAATATTTCTTTAATTAAAAGATTGTCTGAATTCTAAGGGCGAAATATTGGTTTTTGTTTTGAATAATTTACTAAAAGACTGATGATGCTCAAAGCCCAGCTCAAAAGCGATTTCACTGATGGACAAATTAGTTGTGGAGAGTTTTTCTTTGGCTTTTTCAATCAATTTATTGTGTATGTGCTGTTGTGTATTCTGTCCTGTAAGTGATTTGAGTAATCCGGTTAAATAATTTGGAGAAAGATTTAACGTTTTGGCAATGTATAAGACAGATGGTAAGCCTTTTTTTGCTAAAGAATCACTGCTGAAATAATCTTCCAGCAGTTTTTCTAAGCGTGATAAAATTTCGTGATTGCTAATTTTCCTGGTTATAAACTGTCGGTTATAAAAACGTTCAGAATAGGTTAGGAGCAACTCTATTTGGGCAATTATAACGTCCTGACTGAATTTGTCAATATTGGACTGGTATTCCTTCTGAATGTTTGTTATGATCTCAATAATCATTTTTTCTTCTTTATCAGAAAGATGTAATGCTTCATGAACTGAATAACCAAAATATTCATATTGTTTTATTTTCTGCGCCAGAGGAGTATTCCACAAAAAATCAGGATGAATCAGTAATGACCAGCCTGTGTGCTGTAATTCGGCATTTCCTTCAATAGAAAAAACCTGCCCTGGCGAAATAAACAATAAGACGCCTTCCTTAAAATCATACTCCTGCTGGCCGTATCGCATTTTGGCATTTGCATTTCTCTTAAGCGCAATCGAATAAAAGTCGAGAATAAGGCTTTGTGGCTCATTCTCGTTTAAGTATTTGATGTCCTTAAAATTATAAACGCTTACAAGCGGATGTTCGGGTTTCGGTAAGTCCCGAAACTCGTGAAATTCGCTGATACTTTTTATTCGGTGCGGCTGAGAATTTGACATAGCACAAGATACTTATTTCTGATTATAAATTGCAGCAAATTCTTTTGCGTAATCGGTCATTTTTGTTTTTCCAAATACTGCCGGTTTATTGCGATTGTAATCTTCGGCTAGTAAGCCATTGTAAAGTCCGGCGTACATTTCGATTAAACCCGTTGCAATTTTTGGCTGCATTCCTGCTTGTATCAAACCGTTTAAAGATTCTTCGTCACTGGTTAAGATCCACTTTAAATCAGGTTTTCCGATTGCGGTTCCCAGAATTTTTGCTGTTTCATGTCCAGTAAGTTCTTCACTTGTTACATAGCGTATTTTTCTTCCGTTGGCCGGAGTAGTGATTTCTTCGGCAATGGCAGAAGCAATGTCTAAAGGAGAAACCCACGGAATCATTTTATCAGCGCCATAATTAACCGCTATAGCGTCAATGTTTTTGATCATCGGAATGTATGCCAATACATTGTAAAAGAAAGAAGTTGGACGCATAAAAGTAATAGATACATCTGAAAGTGTATTCAGGACAGCTTCGATTTCATTATAACGCTGAATGATGCCCGAATTTTTTTCTAAATGTGCCCCAATGCTGCTCAAAAACACTACTTTTTTTACACCCGATTTTGCAATGGCTTCGGCATAACTGTTTCCGATGTTGCGGGTAAAAGCATCCAAATCCAGATTTGGGTCAAAATAATTCGCCCTCGGAATCATGCAGTACACAGCGTCTGAACCTGCAAATGTCTGGGTTAAAAACGCAATATCTTCTACAGAACCAATAGCCGCTTTTGCACCTAATTCTTCAATTGCTTTTTGATTTTCACGATTACTCGAAATTACAGTAATCTCATGTCCTTTTTGCACTAACTCCTGAGCTAGTGGCTTGCTAATGTTCCCTAAAGAACCCGTAATTGTAATTTTCATTTGTCTATTTTTTTGATGATACAAAGTTGTGCAACATCAAATCAATAGTTGTAGCCAAATCTACTATTGTCTTAGCCTAAAAAAAGGAAATAGGTTTTAGAAATCATTTTGCAGATAATTTCTTTTCGTTTTCTGTTTGAGGTTTGTCTTTTCCGTTTGGCTGGCCTTTTCCGGTTGTAATTAGTTTTTTTAGGCTGTTCTGAATGTAATTGGTCCACGAGTCTTTACAAATTTCAAAACATTCGTAATCCGGAACCAAACCATAATGTGTGAACTTAAGTGCTGTTTTGCCATCTTTTTCAGAGATTTCAAAAGTTGGTTTTGTACCTGTCCATTCTTTTTCGTCTTCTGTAAATTTAAAATAATTATCTTCTACCAGCCAGACAATCTTCTGATTCGGAATCACTTCGGTCAATTTAACTTTACAGCGATGTATATCTTCATAATGATAATCGAATTCATCATTTTGTTTTGCTGTATTTCCTTCTATTTCTTCAGACCACCAACCGCGAACATTGGTTACAGCATTAAAAACTTCAGATGGAGATTGATCGACTATAAGTGTTGTGGTAAAATCCTGTGCGCTCATTTGTATATGATTTAGAAAGTTATATAACAAATTTACAATCTAAAAGTCAATATGTTAGGGCTGTTAAGGGACAATTTTAAGGGTGGATTCGGACAGATCCGGAGGAATTTTAGATTTTAGGAGAACTCTGTCTGAGTTATTTTTAATTTGATAGCTTGTTCAAAGCTTCACTCAAAGTTTTTACAAAATTAATTTGTCGGTTGTTATTGCTTTCAAAAATAAAATCCTTAACACTCTTACTGCCATATTTTTCGAAGTCACCAACAATGACCAAACGAATTCGAAAATTAGAAAATTTTTGAAGCACTTCGCCTGCAATTCCATTTTTGAAATTGAAAAAGGCGGGAGTTATATTTTTTTCAAATAAAATCATTCTGTCAAAATCCTGATAATACACATTTGCTACTAAATCAGAACCATCTTCAATTGAGTTAATTATAATGCTTTCTGCAGTAACTTCAGCAATCCTGTTACCATTTATGATATGCGTTTCGATTTTCATTTAGGAATTTTGTTTAATTTTCTCTACAATATTTTCAATTTCCCGCATATGGTTTTCCATCACTTTTTCTAACTCCAAAGTTCCTCCAAGAATAAGCATTTCCTTATTTTCGAATCGTTTTCCGAGCCTGTCATCGAGCATAATGTTTTGCATACTTTGTGCAATTCCTATTTCTTTTAGAAATTCGTTTGGATGCCCGGCAGTACAGATTACAATTCCATGCGGAATAGTTTTCATTTTCTTAAACTCATCAGTTTGTCCATAGGCATATCCAACAGAATAAACCCTGTCAAACCAGCCTTTTAGTTTCGCAGGACAATCACTCCACCACACAGGGTATAAAAAGATAATACAATCGGCATTTTCAATTTTCTCATGTTCTGCCAGAACATCATCAGAAATCGGGAGTTCTCGTTTAACAAATCCTTCTCTTTCATATTCATTTGCAGACATATCACTTTGAAAATTCATTGCATATAAATCAGAAATTTCAAGATTCCAGTTTTGATTTAAAATTAAAGCTTTTAATTGCTTTAAGATCTGAAAAGTATAAGATTTTTCACTTGGGTGACTGTAAACTATTAGAATATTCATGGTTGTTTTAATAGAATTATTCTTGATTTTTTTCTTTACGAAAATAAGAAAAATTCAAGTACTAATTATTTGCCTTATTAAAAGCAGAAGTTATATGATACACAAAAGCAGTAGTGTATTCTCCTGTTTTGTCTAAATCAGGATCCAGGATCGTTATTTCAAGCCCGACAAGTTTATTGCTTTTGAATAAGATGTAAGTGAGCTCATTAAACTCGTCGTAAGTTAAACCATCAGGAGTTCGACTGTCAACGCAGGGCATAACCAAGTCATTCAGCACATCAACATCAATATGAAGCCAGAAACCATCAAGATTTTTACTTTCAATTTCAGAAAGAAAAGATACGGCACATTCTCTAATTCCTTTTTTTCTTAAAATTTCCAGATTGATATAAGTTGCTTTTGACTGACGGATTTCATTTTCATATTCGTCATCATATTCACGATTGCCCACGCACCAAAGATTTTCTTCTTTGATGTATGGGGCTAAATTTAAAATATCGGTTAATTTCCTATGTCCGTTTCCGGTTACAATTGATGCTGCCATTCCGCCAACGCCGCCGGTTCCAGACAAAGAAATATCCATAAAATCGGTATGTCCGTCAAGGTAAAATAAACCGTAATTTCCGATTTGTTTCAACGCAATTGCCGACCCCAAAAGGATGCTGCAGTCTCCGCCAAGTACAAAAGGGAATTTATCCTCCTGTAATACTTTATTAATTAATTGAGATTGGCGTAGCGCATAATCAACTAAGGAATCTGCATTAAGAATCGCAGTTTCATTATCTCTTTGATTCCTGTATTCCGGAGCATCAAGCCTTAAGACAGTTTCAGGATTAAGGGCAGTATGCAGGTTGTGTTTTCTAAGCCAATCGGGCAAATGTTTTACCCCGGGTTCTTTTCCCGGATGAGGTTCTTTTAAACCCAGATTAGACGGAAATTCAATTATGCATATTGGTTTCATAATCTGGTTTTATTTCACACGAACATATTCAGACTGATAGCAGTCATGGCATTCGTCATTTAAATACAAAGTATTGCCTTTTACTTCAAAAGACTGACTTGGCATATCTTCAATTACAATCATTTTTCGGTCATTGCCATAAATAGAATTTTGTGTCTGTATTGAATAAGTTTTTTTTGAGAGTAAATTTCCGTTTTCATATTTTTTAATCACAGAATCAGAAATTTCAAGAGTTAACGTTTTGTTTTCCGATTCCGGCGTAATTTTTTTTCCTATGAATCCGCCTGTAGAACTTACCCAGTTCCATTTTCCGTTTAATGAATTTTCATAAGAAGGTTCGATTTTGGCACCGCAGGAAAACAAAACGAATAGTAGTATTATATAAGCAAAATTTTTCATGAAATGTAGTCGGAGGATTAATGGTTTAGTATTCTTTTTTACAGATAACATTCAGGATTAAAGGTTGCTTATAATTAGAATAAATCTTTTATTATTTCAAAACTAAATTGTTTTATATAAGGACTTTTTTGCCTGTTTCTGCTGCTTTGTAAATAGCATTGATAACTTTCATGTCTTTTAATCCTTCCTCTCCGGTTATGTGATTTGGCAGTTTTTTGTTTTCCAATAATACTTTGCAAATTTCGTCCATTTGCGTTTTTTGCTGATTTATTGCCGGAAATTTCAATTCCTTTTCGGATGTTTTACCTGTATAAGGACCGTAACTCAATGCAGGGCTTAATTCAAAAGAACCTTCATCTGCCGTTGCATAAAACCGATCTATATTATAGCCGCATGAAGTATTGCAATTGGCGGTTGCACCACTCGGAAACTCCATTTGCCATGATATGCTTTCTTCCGTTTCCGAAAATCTGTTTTTATCATTTACATGACCAAATTGTGCAGTAACTGCAATTGGCTCTTCTCCCAAAACATAGCGGCTTAACTGAATGCAATAAATTCCCAAATCCATTAAGGGACCGCCACCGGATAATTTTTTATTTAATCGCCATTCGTTACGATCATTTTTATCGACTACAGGTTTGGTTAGAGTATCATAAGTTTTATAACCGAGTGAAGCTTCAATAAAACGTACTTTTCCGAAAACTTTTTCTTGTCCTAATCTTTTTAATTCTAAGTGATAAGGCTCATAATGTAAACGATATCCAACTGCGAGTTGTACATTGTTGTCATTACAGGCTTTTATCATTTCTTCACAGTCTTTTGCAGAGATTGCCATTGGCTTTTCTGTAATAACATGTTTTCCTGCTTTTGCCGCACGAATCGTAAATTCTTTGTGCAGACTGTTGGGCAAAACAACATATACAAGATCAATATCGGGATTGTTTTTTATTTCGTCAAAATTCTGATAATTGTAGATGTTTTTCTCCGGAATATTATATTTGGTTTTCCATTTTTCAGCTTTTGAGGGAGTTCCTGTAACAATTCCGGCCAGGTTGCAATATTCAGAAATCTCAATTCCTTTTGCTAACAATTCGGCATAGATTCCTAAGCCGCAGAGCGCAATGTTCATTTTCTTTCCTGTATAAGGTTGTGTTGCATCTTCTGGCGCTGTTAAAAAGGAGGGAAGCGTTGTAATCACAACAGAAGCTCCTAGTCCAACTCCGAATTTATTAACAAACGAACGTCTTGAAATGTTTTTCATGAATATTTTGGTTTTTTAGTTATAGTAAATAGTTAGTAGCCAACTTTATAAAAAGTTACATCATTATTTCAGTCGAATTAAAATCCCTTTTCGTTTAACCAGATTCTTATAATCCCACTGAATATCTTTTGCTTTTTCCAACCATCGTTTCAAATCGTCTTTGTTAATCTGATCGATAGCTGTATAATGCATTTCTGCTGCTTTAAATGATCCTTCGTTTATTAATTTTTCTTCATCAAAAGACTGACCGCTCCAAAATAGTAATCGAACATCCTTTTTCAGTTTGCTATATCCCACAATCGGATTTCCGTCTAAAAACCAAACTGGATGCGCGTGCCAGATTTTGCTTTCTGCGCTTGGCAGATTTTCATTTATAAAATGATAAAGCGCATTGCAGATTTCTTTATCTGTATCTGATTGCAAATTATTATATGCTTCAATATCCTGATTCATGTTATTTAAATTTAAGTTGTTACAGATTGATAAAAAAGTGCAAAATTTTATTTCCTGTGAAGATCTGTAATTAGTAAAGGATTATTTTCCTTTAACTTATTTACAATTTCTTCAACAGATGTGCGGCCTTCTTTTATAGCTTCAAATTCAGCAGATGTTATTCCGACAATTTGTAAAAATGAAACTTCTCCATGAGGTGTTTGTTTTTTTTCGATTTCGGGATCGGCAACAAAAATCAAAGCCGTAATATCTGTTTTGGTATCAAGTCGAATCGGCCCGTTTGCCGGCATATAATGAAATTCTTCAAACCAGTTCCCGCTGCTAAAAACATATTTGGCAATGTTTTGCAAAAGAGCAATTGCCCAGCCCGGATTTCCATTATCTTCCTCAAAAGGTTTTAATCTAAATGTAAGTTCAAATCCCCATTTACTAAATTCTCCGTTTACTTTTTCTTCATTATAATACAATTCAGAGAAACCATAAGTTACAAAATGAAAGTGCTCTTCTTGTTTTTTACTGTCATAAATACTCACTCCGTCAAGCGGAAATTCTCCGCCAAGCATATAACTTATTGCCGGGGCAAAATGTTTGGGTTCCTGATTTGGATAAAGTCGTTCAAGTTCTGTATCGATTGACAACCAGCCAACTGCGTCGTCTTCTGAAAATTTCTTCTTGTATTCCTCTAATGTCATCTTTGTTTTTTTTGAATTAAAATGAATTACAAGATAGAAATTTTTTGAGCCAAAAAATGAATTTTGTTTTTCTAATTCTAAATTATTAATAAGTTTTACAATTATAGTTAAGTGCTGATTGAAGTGTTGGGAATGGTAAGATTTTATTTTTGACAAAAATTACAGGGATATGAAAATATATAAAATTATAATGTCAGTTTGTTTTCTGGCATTTTATCAGGCAAATTCACAGAATAATAAAATTACAACAGTTAAGACAAATAAAATGGAAGTTATAAAAATCAAAAGTCATATAGAGAATTTAAATATTGCAATTAATTATATGCAAGCAATGCAAAAAACAAATGATTATCCTGTTCTTTTTCTTCATGGTTCATCATTTCCGACAGCGCTTTCTTTTGGTTTTAAAATGGATAATTCATCCTGGATGACCAACTTATCAGGTCATGGATATAATGTATTTGCATTGGATTTTTTAGGTTACGGAAATTCGGACCGATATCCTGAGATGGAGAGTAATACTTCGAGTGGCAGAATGATTGGAAGGGCAGAAGAAGTAGCTTTGGATGTTGATAGAGCTGTAAATTTAATTATGCAAAAAACAGGCAAAAGCAAAGTATATTTAATTGGTCATTCATGGGGTGGAAGCGTTGCGGCATATTATGCATCAAAATTTCCTGAGAAAATTAAAAAACTGGTTTTGTTTGCGACAATCACGGGCAGAAATGAAGATTCAAAACCAGAAGAAATAAAAGATTCTTTTGTTAATATGACTGCCAAACAAAGAATCGATGCCATGAAAATGCTTACACCAAAAGACAAATCTTGTCAGTTAGAAAAAGAAGTTTTTGAAAATTGGGGTAAACTTTGGGAAGACAGTGATCCATTGTTTAAAAAACTAAATACAGGAAATGTACGTTTTCCTGCAGGCCCCAATCAGGATGTGGAAGACTTATTGCACAATAAATCCTATTATAATCCCGAAAATATAAAAGCCCCAACATTAGTAATAAGAGGCAACTGGGATAAATATCCGAGTGATGCTGATGCCAAAGAATTATTTAAGTCACTTAAAAATGCTAAATCAAAATATGTAATTCTTGATTCAGGCACCCATGTGGCACATCTGGAAACCAGCCGAAAGCAATTGTATGAAGAAATACTGTTTTTTTTAAGAGGCGAATAATGACATCAATAGAGTTGTTTGCATCTTAAAACAAAAAATCCGACTTGTTTTCACAAATCGGATTTAAAATGAATCTTTTAATTATATTATTTTTTAGGACCTTTTACATTCTTATCAGTATCCATCATTTCCATTAATTTTAATCCCAAAAGACCACTGATTGAGCCATCAGAACCACCATTTCCTGTAATTAATACGTCAGGAATTACTTTAATGTTTCCTTTTCCAATTTCTTCGGTCACTTTGTATCTGGTAAAATTATCACCACCCATCGCAGTAACTTGTAATTGATAAGCTTCGGCAGTAGATTTACCAATTGCCATGATTTTTTCCGCTTCAGCCAAACCTGTTTTTGAGATTCTTTCTGCTTCAGCGCTTGCCGTAAGTTTTGTTGCTTCGGCCTGTGCCCCAGCTCTTGCTTTTGTTGCTTCGGCTTCTGCATTTGCACGCATCTTTGTCGCTTCCGCTTCCGCATTTACATTTAGTTTCAGACTTGTAGCATCACCTTCTGCTTTTTTAACGGTTGCATCTGCAGTTCTTTGTGCAATTTCAACACTTTGTGAGGCGCGAACAATTTCCTTCTGCATATCGGCAATTGCGGTCTCTTTTTCCATACCCTGACGTTGTTCCTGCGCCATTCTTTGGGTTTGATAGGTCTTTTGCTCTTCTTCGGCCAGTTTTCTGTCTGTTAAAGTTTTCATCAGAGAATCCGGCGGCACAATATCTCCAATCAGAGTATCAACAGCATTCACGTTATATTCATCCAAAACCAGTTTGATATGATTTTTTGCAGATTCCTGACGTTCTTTTCTGGTTGACAAGAAGGAAATTACATCACTGTCCTGTGCCGAGTTTCTAAAGTAGTTACCAATCGTTGGTTCTAAAACCTGTGAAACAAGATTGTTCATACTTCCGAAACGTGCAATAACTTTTGGTGCTTCATTAGCAGGGACGTGGATAATTTGTGCGACATCCAGATTAAACGGAAAACCATCTTTTGAACGAACAGTAATTGTAGATAGATTTTTATCTAAATCGTGCGATTCGCTTCTGGCATTTGCCCAGTTCAAAACAAGGTTGGTTGTCGGAACGGGTTCGAGTTTGGTTGTATATTTGTTTAATGCGTATTTTCCGGGTCCAAAAGGTTCCATCCAAACACCACGCTGCCCCTTTGAAACGATATTTCCATGTTTAAAAGTATCTCCGGTAACGTCTTGTCCGTCTTCACCAATGTACGAAATCACAACACCAACATAACCAATTGGCACGTCTGTCATCGGGTTTTGTTCAATCAGGATTCCCCATGTATTGATGTAATAAGAACCGGCAAGCATAACCTGAGGCTGAAGACCACGGTTTCCGCCTCTGTCAAGAAATTTGTCAAAATCCTGAAAGTTGTTGTGTCCTTCTACAAATTTTCCGGCGATTTGACCTTGCGGAATCGGTTCACCGTCAAGAGCTGTAACAATACCAATCATGTTTTCGTAGATCTTGATCTGGTCTACAATTATAATCTCAAACAAGAAAGTATTTATACGATAGGAACCTGTTGTGATAAATGCCGTCTGACGGCCTTTTTGCCCTCCATTGTTTAAGAAAGCGGTTGCATCCTGAAAGTTGTCACTATCCACTTTTCTGGCAAGGATTCGCCCGGTAGGAATTTCTTGTCCGTCTTTGCTCAGGACAAGTCCGATTTTGCCTTCGGGAATCAGCGTAAAACTTGTCATGTCTACAGTATACTGCCAAATCCACATTCCCCAGTATAGTCCGGGAGCAAGGGTTTTGGCCTGATAACCGGCTTCACCTTTGGTAGCAATAATTCTGCCGTCGGGTAATGATTTGTCTGTGCCAAACAAAACGAATTTTTTGGTTACAAGACCAATTTTGTCTTCTGGAACGATTACCATTCCGAAGAAAACACGAAGCACAAATTTGTAAAATAAAAGGAATAATACAATTAGTATAATCCACCAGTAAGAAGTAATTTCAATCATAGGTTTTATAGTTTATACTACAAACGTAATAGAAATGTTTCCTGTTAAAATAAAATATTTTAAAAATTAACATTTGACTGATTTTGGTTAAAAATGTTAAAAAAACTTCAATTTTAAATCGTTGGAATTGTCAATTTGTGACATGATTTTTTGCTCTGTCAACTATGATTGGTATTTTGGGTTTTAACAATTTAAAAGGGCAATTGTTTACTTTTGGACAGGATTGGGAAGGAGATGTATTTTGATAAAAAAAAATCCGACTTGCTTTTTACAAATCGGATTCTATAATATTTTTTATTCCAGCTTTTTTATAATCTGAGCCGTTCCTGTTTCAAGGCCTTTATAATAGTCACCCTTTTTTAATTCAGGAACTACATAGGTGTTTACAATATTTTCTATTTCCTGATTGCTCAATTTATCTCGTATTTTATCGACTCCAAGAATTTGTATTTGCCTCAATTCTTTACTGACCACAAATAAAATGGAAGGTTCTATTTTTAAACCAATACGCAAATATCTGTCCAGATCCTGAGAATAATTGGTTAAATCCCTATAAGATGGAGTAGCAGATATAGTTATAACAATAATTTTATTTCCTGTTTTTGTTTCAAATGACTTTAAAGTTGCATTTAAAGTTTTTACCTGATTTGGATTCAGGATATTTTCAAAATCATTTACGTTCTCGTAAGAGTTGGCAAAGATATTTTTTGCCTCGGTTTTTGTTTGTCCAAAACTATTGAACGTGAAAAGAGCTAAAGTAATAATGAAAAATATTTTTTTCATGAGTAGATTTGGTTTTTGGGAGCTGCAAAAATACCACTTTATTATTAAAATTTTGCTCTCAATGGGATATCAAAAAGTTAATGTTTGTGTAGAAAAAGTATTTAATAAAAAAAATCCGACTTGCTTTCGCAAATCGGATTTCAATTGAAAATAATATATATTTAATGTCTTACAAGTGAATCACTTCTCCGTAAGCATCAGCAACAGCCTCCATAACAGCCTCGCTCATTGTTGGGTGAGGGTGGATCGATTTTAAGATTTCATGACCAGTAGTTTCAAGTTTACGAGCTACAACTGCTTCTGCAATCATATCTGTAACTCCCGCACCAATCATATGGCATCCTAACCATTCTCCGTATTTAGCATCAAAGATAACTTTTACGAATCCGTCTGCATTACCGGCAGCTTTTGCTTTTCCTGAAGCTGAGAATGGGAATTTACCAATTTTTAAATCGTAACCTTTTTCTCTTGCTTGTTTTTCTGTTAAACCTACAGAAGCGATTTCAGGAGTTGCATAAGTACATCCAGGTACGTTTCCGTAATCAATTGGGTCTACATGTAAACCTTTGATTTTTTCAACACAGTTAATTCCTTCAGCAGAAGCTACGTGAGCTAAAGCCTGTCCCGGAGTAATATCTCCAATTGCGTAATATCCAGGAATATTAGTTTGGTTATAAGCATTTACCAAAATCTTATCACGGTCTACAGCAATACCAACTTCTTCTAATCCGATATTTTCGATATTTGTTTTAATACCAACAGCAGAAAGTACGATGTCAGCCTCAAGGATTTCTTCTCCTTTAGCTGTTTTTACAGTTGCTTTTACTCCTGCTCCGGAAGTGTCTAATTTTTCTACAGATGAATTAGTCATAACTTTGATACCTGCTTTTTTCAAAGATTTTTCAAATTGTTTTGAGATATCTTCATCTTCTACGGGTACAACATTTGGCATAAATTCTACAATAGTAACATCAGTTCCCATTGAGTTGTAAAAATGTGCAAATTCAACACCAATTGCTCCTGAACCAACAATAATCATAGATTTTGGTTGTGTTGGTAATGTCATTGCCTGACGGTAACCAATTACTTTTACACCATCCTGCGGTAAGTTTGGTAACTCACGTGAGCGCGCTCCGGTTGCAATAATAATATGATCTGCGCTATATTCGGTAACTTTATTGTCTTTGTCTGTAACGTCAAGTTTTTTTCCTGGTTTAAGTTTTCCAAAACCTTCGATAACGTCAATTTTGTTTTTTTTCATCAAGAACTGTACACCTTTGCTCATTCCTTCTGCAACATTACGGCTGCGTTGTACAACTGCCGGAAAATCTTTATCAAATTCAGAAACTTTTAATCCGTAGTCAGAAGCGTGTTTCAAATAATCAAAAACCTGAGCAGATTTTAATAATGCTTTGGTTGGGATACATCCCCAGTTCAAACATACACCCCCTAAGTTTTCTTTTTCAACAACAGCTACTTTAAAACCTAATTGTGAAGCTCTAATTGCTGTAACATATCCGCCAGGACCACTTCCTAAAACAATAACGTCGTATTTCATTTTTTTTGCTTTTAGTATTTACTACCGAAAATGATGTTTATAAAAACCCGAAACTCATTTTCAATTGCATTGTTATTTGTGATTGCGAATTTAAGGATTTATTTTAAAAAATGGTAAGTTGTAAAAAAGTAAAAAGGTAAAATGTGAAATGTTGGTTTAAATATCCTACATCTCACATTTTACCTTAACATTTTACTGAGGCTGTTTAAACTTTTACGTGTCCCCAGTTTTCTCCACTAGCAATTCTTCTTATTTGCATTTCGCTTACGCCAAATTGTTTTGCTATCATTTTAAGACGGGTTTTTTGCTCCGGTCTGGAAAGAATCTTCTTGATTAACATCACTTTTGTAGTGGTAAGTTTTCTTCCGTCGGCTTTTAGGTTGTGCTCTACCAGATTCTTTTTGGCCTGAATCACACGCGGACTTTTGCGGCTGTGTGCCATCATTTCGGCTTTTGTAGCCCACTTTAGATTATTAACGTCGTCGTTACTTCTGTTGTAGTCAAGATGAAGTACGTATGTCTGATCTTCTGAGGTTTTCGGAATAAAATACTGGGCAACTAATTTGTATAAAAACAGATATTTATTGACAATTTTGTCGTCTTTTTTTATTTTAAACCTAAAGGTTGGGTAACCATCGCTCAGACCTCCTTTTAAGAGTCGGCCATTTTCTATTTCGTCTGTAAAACTTACTAATCGGCCTTTGTTTGATATGGCATATCTAAGTTGTAATGAGGCGTTTATTTCTAGTTCTTTAAATTCTTCGTTCGGATAAAATCTAATTTGTGGCATATTCTTTTACATTTGATTATATATTCTCAAATATAAAAAATCAAAATCGGAGAAAAGCTATTTTACTGGTAATGAGAAGCAATTTTATGATTCCTATAACGCTAATTTAACTTTTTTAAGAATTTTTTTAGCATTTGAAATTTCAATTTTAGAAGATAAAACTGAATAATTGAATTTATCATACAAACATAAAAACAAAAAATCTTACTGATTAAGCCAGTTTTTAAAGTTATTTATTTCTTTTTTGCTAATAATAATTGGGTCTGTTTCTACAGCAGGGACAGTGAGTTTTAATTCAATTTTTTGAGCTGAGTGCTTTACTACTTCTTTTATAATATTGCGGCTCACAATATATTGTCTGTTTACCTTAAAGAAGAGTATCTGGTCCAGATTGTTAATTATATCTGTAAGTGTATTATTGTATAAGTAACTGTTTCCAGAGTTTACATAAATAAAAAGATGTTTGCCGGTAGCTGTAAAATAGGTAATATCATTTTCGTTTATAGAAATTAGTTTATACCCGTGATTTACCAAAAAGTGACGTTGTATTTTGTTGGTTTCAGGATTTTCTAACGCTACAAGAGATTGTATTGTACTATCACTATTAAAGTTATCTTTTATGTTTTTGAATTTTGTAAGCGCATCAAACAATTCCTGTTCTTCAAAAGGTTTTAGGAGATAGTCTATTGTAAAGTGTTTAAAAACAGATATGGCATAAGAATCATAAGCTGTAACAAAGATAACAGGGCAGGAGATAGTGGCCTTTTCAAAAATTTCAAGACTTTTTCCGTCACCGAGATGAATGTCCATAAAAGCCAGGTCAACAGTATTTTCTGTAAAGAAAGCAACAGCTTCTTTAACCGATTTTAAAACTGTAATTTCAGAAACGGATATGATGCTTTGCTGTTCTAAAATGGATTTCAGATAACTCGAAGCAAGATATTCATCTTCAACAATGGCAATTTTCATTCTTTTTGGACGTAAAGTTACTAAAGCTTCAACACGATGAAGCATTATTTTTAATTTTGCAAATATATCAGTTAAGCTTAATAATTAATTAAAGTAAAAATATTTTTTTCTGAATTTTAAAATTATAAATAAAAAAGGGCCCAGTTTTGCAACTGGACCCTTTCCAAAAAAAACAATAGGTATTATAGATTGGGATTGTTTAATCTCACGTTTGCCGGTATAGCTATGGTATAACGTGGATCATTTTGCATTAAGGTATAATCATCACCATCAAATTTGTGAACGATTTGTTTTTGAGAAGTTCTTCTCAAATCAAACCAACGCTGCCCTTCAACAGCAAACTCGCGGTGTCTTTCTTCTAAAATGAAGTTTGTTAAATCTGCTGCATTCATCGCATTAATATCACTTTCAAGCTGAGTATATCCAGCTGCAGTATATCTGTTTTTGATGAAATCTAAAACTGTAGTTTTAGCATCAGCAAGTTTATTTAGTTTTAATGAAGTTTCTGCTTTTGTTAAATACAATTCAGAAGTTCTGAAAGTACATTTCTGATCATCATTACCACCTTTTTGAATTCTGAAACGGCTACCACTTGCTAAAAAGTAAAGAGGAAAACGTAAATCAGTTGTTTTGCTGAAAGCTGCAATTAAATCCGGAGATGCGTATGAAGCACCTTTAAGTCCATTGATATATCCGTCTTCAAGAGCTAAAATAGATTCTTTTGAATCGTATTTAGTTGCAAAAACAGAAGTTGCTTTTAAGTCAACAAGGTTGCTATTGATTGCTAAAGCTTTATTGGCAGCATCTAAAGATTTTTGCCATTGTTGTTGGTATAAGTAAACACGGCTCTCTAAAGTGTATAACGCAGCTTTAGAAAAACGGTAGTTAATACCTTTAGTTTGAGTATCAATATTGATTAAATTTTTAGCCTCATTTGTATCAGAAATAATTTGATTGTAAATTACTTCAACACTTTGAGGTACAAAAACCTGCTCTAAATCAACTTTCAATGCTAATGGAACTCCTTTGTCTGAACCTGAAGTTGCAACATTGTAAGGTTTTGCAAAAAGGTTAATCAAATCAAAATATGCCATTGCTCTTAAAGCATAAGCTTCTCCAACTAATTGTCTTTTTTCAGGAGATTCTGCTAATTTTTGAGACGCTTCATTAATGATAACGTTTGTGTAAAAAATTACAGTGTACAAATCCTGATATTGAAAAGTAGTGGTAATACGATCCGGATTAATATCTTTCCAAAGATAAATGTCTCTATAAACGTTGATTTCATCACTGAACTCATTCATTGTTAATTCGTCTGTACGAACTGCTGTCAATGATTTGTGTTCCGGATAAGTAACATATCCTTGTGTTAAAACTGCACGATATTGATCTAATGTTTCCGGAATAACTCGCCCAATTGGAGTAATGTCCAGATAATCGTCACAGCTGCTTACTGCAATAGCTGCAACAAAAAGTAATATATATTTTGAGAATTTTTTCATCTTAATTTTTATTAGAAAGTTACATTACATCCTAAAGTAAATGACTTAGGAACTGGTTGTGCATAAATGTTTCCGAAAGTTTCCGGGTCAAAGTAACCTTTGTAATCTGAACTAATTACGAATAAGTTTCTTGCCTCAACATTCAATCTAATGCTTTGAATATTGATTTGATCTGTAAACGCTTTAGGAACTGTGTAACCTAAACGTACACTGCTTAAACGCATATAACTCATTTCACTAACCCATGTATCCAGGTAATTCATCGTTGGAATTTGATTTGCTCCAGAGTACCATAGGTATGCCATATATGAATCTCCTGTTCCAGAATCCTGACCATTAATTCCAGGTAAGTTAGAAGATGTATTTGTTGGTGACCATGCATTTAAAATATCTCTACTATAGTTTTGTCCTCTGTCAACCTGAGTTCCGTTATAAGGAGGATTTCTAACTACAGTTTGTTTAATGTTAAATGAAGCAGCGATTGCAAGATCAAAATTACTTACTTTGAATGTATTTGTGATACCTCCTGTATATTTCGGGTCTTTGTCTCCTAAGTATGTAAATAAGTCTCTGAATTCAGCTGAAGTTAATTTTGACTGAGTCAATAATCCAGGGAAGAAATCAGCATAAGGATCGAATAAACCAAAGAAAGTCTGAGTATTTACAGTTTCTCCTTTTTTGTTTACAAATAATGGATATCCATTTTCGTCAATACCGTTTGTTTTAAATCCAAATACAGCGTTTACTGCATAACCTTCCTGATTTGGCAAATAGCTATTGTCTCTTACTTGTAAACGGTCTATATTACTTTTGTTGTGAGAGAAGTTAATACTAGTATTCCATTTAAAGTTCGGGCGGTCAATATTTTTTGTAGATAAAGTGATTTCATATCCTTTATTACTTACCTGTGCCCAGTTCATATTGGTATATTCAAAACCATTTTCTAACGGAAGAGCTTTTAGTCCAATTAAGTCAGTACTTTTTCTTCCGTATAAATCAGTAACAATGCTAATACGGTTGTTAAATAACCCAATATCAGCACCAAGATTGATGTTTTCTGTTTTTTCCCAACGTAATTTATCATTTGGCGGGCTTTCAACAACAATTGTTTGTTCTGTCTGACCAGGAAGGATAATAGCTGTACTGTTTTTACCTACTACAAAAGGAGAGGTACCTTTGTCGATATTTCCTTGTAAACCGTAAGAAGCACGAAGTCTTAAGTTAGAAAGCGTTAAGTTTTCTTTTAAGAAATCTTCTTCAGAAACTGCCCATGAAGCAGATGTTGACCAAAGTGGTAAATATTTGTATTTAGGATCTACACCAAATAAGTCAGAACCATCGTATCTAACACTTCCAAATACACTATATTTTTTATCATAAGTATATGAAGCTGTAGCGAAGAATGATGCAAATGCATTTTCGGTATCAGTTTTTGAATATGTTTTGTAAGTTGCTTCAGTAGCATCTCCAGGATTAGGGAAAACAATTTGCTGTGTAGTTAAATTGTTTTTGTCATAACCAAAACCTTTCGTAGAAACCATAGTATTGTAGTTTCTTCTTAGCTCATTACCAGCCATAGCCTCAACTTCATGTTTCTCTCCAAAAGTTTTGTTATAGTGAACCATTGTTTTAAGGTTGTACTGGAAGAAGTCAGTATTTGAGTTTTGAATAATACCACCTTCAGGAAGGAAATACTTATAAGATCCATTAGAGAAATAACGTGATTTTTCTTTTTGGTTTCTTGTATAATAAGTTTCTTTATCAGCAAATTTTTCACTAGATGTATTGTCCAATTGCAAACCTAACTGAGAAGTAACTTTTAAATCCTTTGTAAGTTTGTATTCAGCATCTAACAAGGCTTTTATAGATCTTGTTTTTAAGTCGTAAGATGTATTTGCTCTTTCTTCTAAGAAATTGAAAGGAACATAACGGTCTGAGAAACCAATAATATCTTTATCATATTTATAACTTCCATCAGTATTGTATGGAGTTAAATATGGATTTACGTTTCTTGAATAGTTTGCAGGATTGGTAAACAAACCAGTGTCAGTCAAGTAAGATGTAGTTTTGTTTTCTGCACCAAAGATTCCAATACCAACTTTAAATTTGTCTGTAATCTCGTAGTTATTCTTTAAAGTTAAGTTGTAACGTTTGAAACCAGTTCCAATAGTAGTTCCTTTTTCATCATAGTAACCTAAAGAGAAATAGTAATCAGATTTTTCTCCACCACCAGACAAACTTAAACCGTGCTGCGTGTTGATAGCAGTTTGGTATAATAAGTTACCCCAGTTTGTGTTGTTACCTCTCAAACTATTAATAGATTGTTGTGTAGCAGGGCTCAAAGAAGAGAATCCACCGGCTCTGTATGCCGCTAATTCATTCGATCCGTTAAGGATACGGGCAATATCACCACCGGTGTCTCTGTATGTTAAGTCTGCACGGCTTGCCATATTAAGTTCTAAATCAACTTTTTCACTAGAGTTCATTAAGTTTAATTTAGAAAATTCTGGTCTTTGCGTAATAAAAGTATTCGTATTAAAAGTAACAAGCATTTTACCAGCTCTACCTTTTTTTGTTGTAATAACAATTACACCGTTTGCAGCACGCGCACCATAAATTGCTGTTGCAGCGGCATCTTTTAGAACAGTAATATCTTTGATATCATCAGGGTTTAGACCTGCAATAGAATAATTGTTAAGTGCATCGATATTATCTTTATCGTAAATTTTAGGAACCTCATTGCTCTCTAACGGTAAACCATCAAGTACCCATAACGGATCTTGTGTACCATTAAGAGATGCAGTACCCCTGATTCTGATTCTGGCAGGTGCTCCAGGCGCTCCAGATGGAGTGCTTACAGCAACCCCTGCAATTTGTCCAACCAATAATTGGTCAATGCTTGAAACCCCTGTTTGCTGGATAGCAGCCATATCAATTTTAGAAACGGCAGCAGTAAGTTTTCTTTTCTCAATTTTTTGGTATCCTGTTACAACTACTTCCTGAAGTTTTGCAGTTTCAGATTTTAAGTTAACAGTATAATATTTTTGAGCATCCAATTCAAGAGTATACGATTTGTATCCCATAAATGTAACTCTCAAAGAAGTAATGTTCTTAGCGATTTTTAATGTAAATTTTCCATCAAAATCAGTTGTTGTTCCGATTCCTTCACTTTGAATAATTCCGGCATAGGAAGTTTTATTCGATATAGAATTGTTCTCGACGAAAATCGATGCACCTGGAATTGGTGATAAATCAGCTTCGTCCTGAATGATTCCCGTAATAGTTCGGGTTTCCTGCGAGTATCCTGCGATGGCCAGGAGGAGCAGTAGGGCATGTAAAATTTTTCTCATGTTTTGGGTTGTTGTTTATTAAAAGGTTGTGTTATTTAATGCTTTTTCGATTCGTTGAATTAAATCGTTATAATGATTTCGGGTCGATTGATCGCCTGTATTCTTTTTTGTTTTTAATAATTGAAGCACCTTTGACAGTTCTCCTTTTTTATCAGAAGTAACTTCTGTAACTCTCTTTAAAAAAGACTGATTAATTTTTCTTATCATTACCTCGTCATGCTCATAATTACATAAATGTGGCATGCTCAGTGTTTGTTGTAATTCGATAGTTTTTTTAGGATCTGTTTTTTCAAACAATTTATTAGTAGAAACAATCAGAACATCTACATAATTCTTTTGCGTCATACGCTCCAAAATTGATAATGATTTATTTAAAACCGTTGGAGCAAAAACCTGCTGATGTATTTTACTAAATAATTCATTTACGGTAAATACTTTCTCTTTGGTTTCATTTCGTTGATGTAACTCATTTTCAGTCATTCTTAACAAACGATCATCGCTTAATAAATTATACAAAACATCGTATTGCATTTCTCTTGCCAAAGTATATGGTGTATACTCATAAGGTCCAAGAGGAGTATCTTTAAGCGGATTCGTTTTATCCAAAATCGAATTAAAAAATAACCATTGCGGAATCGTAAGAACATTTTTAATCAAATAATCCGTAGCTCTTTTTTGCATCAAAGCAGGAACCGGAATGTAGCTTTGTTTGTTGTCTCCGTGAACTGTTACATTCAGGTAAACTCCACCAATATTATTCATTACGTGACGGTTGTATAATTGCCACTGACCAATAGTCCCGATGTATAATTTTGCAGTTTCATAATAAGACTGATCTTTCTCGTATGTCCAGTCAAGAATATTACTTACTACACGTTTCAGATTTTTCAAACCATATTCACTTGCTTTTACAGCATCGTTTCCTAAATCTTCAGATTGAGAACGCGGGTCAATTAAATTACTTCCGTCTTGTTGCTCTCCATAAAAATAAATTGGATCATTTTGGTGAGAAGCAATCAGAGTATTCAGTTTTAATTTCTCGTTATCATTGTTATCGTACCATCTGTATCCCCATTCGATAGCATATTTATCATACTCACCAATTTTTGGAGTGATAGCCGTAACGCTATCTTCTGGTTGTGCTACATAATTGTAACGGGCATAATCCATGATAGAAGGAGCAGTTCCACCCATTTTTGCTGTGAACTCTTTAGAACGCAAAGATTCAACATCATAAGCAAAAGAAGAGCCCATATTGTGTTTTAATCCAAAAGTGTGACCAACTTCGTGAGATGATACAAATCGTATTGCCTCGCCCATATGTTCATCGCTAAAAGTATTTCCTCTTGCTTTTGGGTCAATAGCACCTGTCTGAATACGCATCCAGCTTTGTAGATACGTCATTACATTATGCCACCAGATAATATCGGCTTCAATAATTTCACCACTTCTTGGGTCAACAACCGAAGGGCCCATCGCATTTGCTTTTTGCGAAGCGGCATAAGTAATAACAGAATAACGTACATCGTCTATATCAAAATCCAAATCAGCTTCTGTTGGCTCTTTGGCAATAATTGCATTTTTAAAACCGGCTTTCTCAAAAGCAACCTGCCAGTCGTGAACACCATCGATAATATATTTTCTCCATTGTTTTGGAGTCGAAGGATCGATATAATATACAATTGGTTTTTTTGGTTCAACCAATTCTCCTTTTAAATATCGTTCTTCATCTTCTTTTTTAGGCTCAAGTTTCCAGCGGATAATTAGTTCTTTTTCAAGTAATGCCTGTTGTGCATCAGAAAAATACCAGTGTTGTTCTGTAAAATAACCAATGCGGTTATCAGAAAAACGAGGTTTCATAGGAACTTTATCCAACAAAACAATATTACTTGTCACCCCAAGAGTTACAGATGTTGGAATCCCGTTTTCGAGAATAGAAGTCGTTAACTGCGATTTTACCACAACATTTTTAGGAAATGCTTTTAAACTTTCTATATAAGACAACTCCGATTTTACAGAACTTCCTAAGCCAATATTGCTAAAAATATCATTAAAACTCTTTTGTTTTCCGTCAAAAATCTTATTTGCCTTAATAACTATCGAAGTCGAATCGTTATTTTTAGTTTCAATATCAAAAACTTCAATGATAGATTCAGAAAAATTATCTTTTACAGAAGCCGTTATAGCGTCATCTTTAGGAGAAGAAACTTTTGGTAAATAAGATTTGACCCAAATTTTCTTTGCAATTGTATCTTTGTAAAAGCTGATTACTTTATTTTCATAATTCATTCCTTTATTAAGTCCGTAATCATTTACCTGAAAAGGAACTTGTGATAATTTGTTTACTACAAGAAACTCTCTTCCAAATAAACTGTCCTGAATTTCAAAATAAACATCCGTTTTAACCTGAATAATATTGAACAGACCTTTTTTTACTGTTCCTTTTTTTACAAGGTCACTATATTTTTTTCCTTTTTTAGCAGCAGTAGTATCTTTTGCTGTTTCAGCAGCATTTTCTTTTTTCTTATTCTTTTGAGAATAACCAGAAATCGGGCCTAATAAAAATAAAGCTAATACTAATACAGTGATTACTTTTACATTAAACAGGCTTGCCTTTTCCCTCATTTGTTGTTAATTTTAGGTTAATTTTTGCTCGAAAATATTTGCTTTTCGGTCAAAAAAAAAAATAAAAGGAGTGAATGGCTTTTTTTTAGGAGTGAATGA